>SDBS01003387.1_pt1 | contig 15654 bp, 17 predicted proteins | sample 2277091 | NCBI WGS metagenome assembly SDBS01 (sample SAMN10404972, study PRJNA504765) | marine sediment metagenome | isolation source: marine sediment core GS10_PC15, 163 cmbsf | place: Arctic Ocean: Southern Knipovich Ridge | collected 2010 | reverse complement strand
GGCAGGACAATAGGTTTGCGCAAAAGTGTCTAGCTTTTCGTGAAGTTTATTAATATCAATGTTTTGACTAAGAAGATTGGCCAAGTCAAAATCAGCGATGCTCAAAAAAGCATTATCTAATAGTACATGATCGACCCCTCTTTTCTTAAGCTGAGAGGCCAGAATGTTGTGACCATTGAAATAAATCTGAAGTCGGAATGGACACCAGGTGGGGACACGTACATAGCATAATCCGAGTTCCTCATCAATAAAGTAGAAATAATAGCTGTAATAAATAAAATATTATATATTAGAGAAACTTAGTTTATTCTTGGTAGCCATTGTTTTATTTTTTCCCTTTATGGTTCCGGTTTGTCTGGGTTAGGGAGATACAATAATCACCTAAACTGAGTACAGTCTTGGTTATCAGAATAAACATGGCCTTAAAGCCCAGAAGCGACAGAAGGAAATGCGGCTCGTAAAGTTTCAGAAGGACCTCGCAAGAAGACTGGACGCCGATGGCTATGCAGAGTTAAGATCAAGTCTAGTTGGCGACCTTGAAGGGAATATTCTAGAGATCGGCGCAGGGACCGGCGCTACATTTCAATATTATGGTCCAAATGCCAAAGTCACGGCAATGGAACCGCACGACGGATTCAGGGCCGCTGCCACAGAGGCGGCAAAGAACGCCAAAGCCGAGATTCAAGGCTCTCGCGAAAGCAGTGGCCGAATGGCTGGTTAAGGAGATGGATCCGAAAGGGAGGATATTTGTCATAAACGGGCTCCCCGGCATAGGTGTTGCTGAAGCGCGCTGGGAAGGGGCTCAGGAAGTTTTCAAAAAATATCCGAAAATCAAGGTTGCTCTGCAGGATAATGGAGACTGGCCTGTACCCAAAACAAAAAGGGTCGTTTCTGATATGCTTGCCGCCTATCCACGGATAGATGGAGTATAGGGGGGATGCGATAGGAGTAACAAAGCCTCAGGTAGAAAAGCTGTACAAATTGAAAACATCGACATAAAACTACCCTCCCTTTCTCAATCCACTTTCCAATTCCAGCAGCAACTTCTTACGCCAGAGCTTGCCGCCATACCCTCCAAGCTCTCCATCCGTTCTAATCACCCGATGGCAGGGGATGACTATCGATAAATAGTTTGCTCCATTTGCTCGCCCGACTGCCCGCACCGCTTCAGGTTTGCCCGCTTGCCGGGCTATTTGACCGTAAGTACTGATCTCGCCGTATGGAATTACTAAAAGCTGCTGCCAGACAACTTTCTCAAAGGGCGTACCGGAGACATCGATAAAAACCCGAAAACCCTTGAGCTTTCCTTTAAAATACTGGGTAAGCTCTTTTTCAAGCATATTCAAATATTTGTCGCTGCCCTGAAGCAATGGCAGCCGGTAACGCTTCTTTACCCGCTCTTTAATTCGATCAACTCCGCCTCTGTCATGCCATTCCAAAAAACAAACACCTTTACCGGTGGAACCGGCAATCATCGGGCCCAGCAGGCTTGGAATGTCACGAAAAAGTATCTTATCATTGTTTAGCATATAATCTCCCTGGTGGGCAGCCGTAATGGCGCACAAACGCCTCTCTAAAACCACTGGTGGATTCATACCCGCACTCATAGGCAGCTTCGGGATAATTTATACCTGATTCCAGCAACCGGCGGGCATGCTCCAGCCGTATTTTTCTGTGAAACGCAAGCGGAGTCATCCCGAGATGATTTTTAAAATATCTTCTTATGGTCGAAATATCAACCGGACTCAACCTTATAAGTCTGTTTTCCGTAAGTCTTTCCGTATAATGTTCCTTCATATAGTTTAATACTTGATTTCCTGAAACGGAACAAGGACACTAAATTTTTAATTTTTTCTAAACTAATATGATATGTTTACCATAGTATATTGACTTTTTTGGGAATATATAGATATTTAAATGCGATTTATATTTCATATTATAATTGATATTCAAATAGTACTTTTAAGGAGACGTTTTAAATGAAAGGGAAAATTATATTATTTTTGGGATTGGTAATTTTTTTGTTTGGCTCCAGCAGGGCCTTCAATGAATTTTTCGAAGAAGAACATTTACAAATTTCAACAGAGACCTATATTTAAATAGCGTGGGGAGGTAATAGTGGTATCTTAGAACTCGAAGATACTGTTATTATAATAGATACACATCTGCATTCCGAACATACTGCTGGAAATTATCTTTATAATGCAAATAAAATATATATACCAAATTATTCAAATAAAGTATGGGTTGAAGAGACTAAAGAAAATAATCATATCGATAAGCTGCCATATTTTAAAGTAGAGGAAGAAGTTGTAACTAAAGATAACGAAAATGTTGTAAGAATAATACCGGTAGGGAATGCTCATACTTTTAATGATTTAATAGTTTATTTTGAAAATGAAAAGATCATGTTTGTTGGTTGGCGATTTGTTATTTAATAAATATCATCCTGTTGTTATGAGAAATACTGGAGCAGATGTTAGTAAATGGATGAGCATTATTTATTCTATAATAGAGAAATATGATATAAAATCCATAGTACCCGGGCATGGCCCCAGGGCAAGTTCGAGTAAAGTGGCCAAGTAATAATAGGGACCCTTCACCCGGCACAAACCTTAGTGGCCCCCAGACTTCATGAACAGAATATATCGGGTGCTTCATCTGTCACCTTCCAAAAACAGCTTTTATTCCCTCTATTAAAAAATAACTCCCAAAAAGTGTTTGTTTATATCTGATATGGTTCAGATTCTCTTTGAGAAAGGAGAGGGTTTTCAGACTGTTCTTATGTCCTTTCCATGAACCTCCATATTTTCTGGTCAGGATAAGAGCAGGTAGGTTCATAAAAAACCATAGCCCTCTGGAAAGCATCATATCGCCAACTATTATGGTACCTTTTGGTTTTATGGATTCTAAAAAGCAACAGAGGCTGTTCCAATAATCGGGTAAAATAGAAAGTCCCGCAAAAAAAAGTCCGGCATCAGCCCTTATAGAAAGATAATCTCTCCAGTCAAAGGTTGTAACATCCGCTTTTATGAGTACAACATTTTTCCAGCCCTTATCTTTAATCCTCTGTTCTGCCTTTTTCAGCATTTCCTCAGATAGATCAATCCCAATAACCCTTCCCTCGGAACCTATTTTTTTGATAACCTCTTCCAATTCCAGTCCTGTACCGCAGCAAAATATCAAAACAGTCATTCCTTTCTTTAAATGTGAAACACGGATAAAATCATCTTTCCTTTTGATTAGGGAGGAAGGCACCCTTCTGTCATAGAAGGATGCCATTTTTTTATTATATAGTTTATCTATGTTTTTAACGTGCTGTATCAATGTTAAGGTCTTTTGTATCCTTGTTCACATAGAATGATATGTCTTTGAATCTGGGTAACATTTTGGCTTTCGCCTTCCATGAGAAACCGAAAGGTTCTGAAGGGTACAGTCCTAATATGTGATCAAGTCTTCCATTGTTATTCTTATCCTGAAAAGCGATGATCGCATAAACTCCTACAGGAATATTCTCAAACGAAAATTCCACTTCGGATATTTCTGGCTTTTCTGTATTGAAAATCAAACTCTCAACATATTCATCTTGTTTCATAAATTCCTTTTCAGTAATTAGCCTCACATGTACAGGACCTTTACTATCAAACCTTATGGTACCTTGGATCCTGAATCCCTCTTCCTGTGCGGAAAGTGACAGGACTGTTAATATAAACAAACCAAACATTAATATTCTTTTTTTTATCATGTAAATACTCCTTGATTGAAATTCTTATTTTTATCGAGGAAACGCTCCTTTATTTTGAAAGGAAAGCGGATAACCTTCTCTTCAGTAGTGAAATATTCCCCCGGGTTTATCACCTTGTTGATGGCGTGGTTCTTGAATTTTAGATATGACTTCATTGGTACGGGCACAGCCCCCACAGCGCTTTTCATGCCAGGGGCAGTCGTCCCCAGATTAAGCAGAGAAGCCCTGCTCTCTATGGCCGCTTTTACATCATCATAGAGTATGTTTTCATATAGGCAATATCTCTTATTAATGGAATAATCGATTCCGTGAAGATACCCCTCCAGGATATTTTTATAGAAAACCCGGGTAGTAAAGCCAATCATACAATCATTGATAAAATATCCTGTCATCTGAAAGTCATCACCCAAATTACTTTTCAGGTTCCAAAAAAAATCTATGTCGATTTTAGCTATCTGAAAATCAGATCTTTTATAGACATTTTGATGAAGAAAATATATCTCGTCCCTGTATTCGATCATTTCAGCCATCCTGAGCTCACGTCTCTCAATATCACCCCCTTTTCTGAGGGCTCTCTGTGCCCGTGACTTATATTTGGGTCTCAACTCATTGATATAGTCATCGAATGATCTCCAGTCAGGATGAATCAGCATCGTCATATTCGGACCATAGCAAAACCCCTTGTACGAAAGATCTATCATCTCATTATCACTGAGGTCTTTCACAAGAGAAATGGAGACTCCTTTGTATTTTTTGTTTCTGATAATCTCATTCATTACTTCGTTCAGAGCCATATCCATGTTCGCTTGAGAAAACCAGGTGCTTTTTATGATCCCGGAAGCCCCATTAGTAAAAGCGTTTCCACACAGGACAAGGTAAATCGGGAGGTGATTCTGCAGTCTGGAGGTAAGCCATTTAAGCCTTGACCGCCCTTGAGAGTTTGAAAACCCTATCCTGTATCCACCGGGTTTAAGTTTGATTAATTGAAAGACCGCTGCTCCGGCCGGAATACCATACTGATATATAAGTGCATATCTCAAATCAATATTCTCAGGCCTGGCAGCTTCAACCGCCTTTAAAAAACGAAGATCAAATGAGAGATTAGAGTCATCACAGAGCTCCAGCCAATCTGCTGCGGGTATTTCCTCGACTTTTGTATAGATTTGACTGCTGATCATTAAAAATCTCCCGTTTTTATGGAGAACCCAAGGTCGACAACAATATTCCTGCCGGGAAAATAAAAAGTTTTAAATTCTGTGTCTTCGTCTCCGTATTTAAAGTATGCGCCCAGTTGAAAGTATATCTTCTCAAGGAATCGATAGTTCAGAATTGGTCTAAGCACTCCGGAAGCGTCTGTCAGGTTAGTCATCCAGACAAGGGTGACGTTAAATTCATCAACAATGAAGTCATTGACCCTGCTTCCGGCAATCAGGTAATTATAGCCCATCTGAAATGGCTGAATGGCCTGTGGAAAAACAGCTGCCGTTTTGGCATAGGGGAACACATCATACCCTTCGCCGTTATAATAGTACTGAAAGAATGACTCATATTTCCCGCTTTTGGACTTATAGGAGAGCTCCAGCATTATTTTCCATAAGAACTCGTTGTCTCTCGTGTAGGTCTCAAGTTCTCCCATACCATTCTCTTTGACGAAGTCTCTCTCTGATCCATATGAGAACACGGCCTCTCCCATAAACTCAAAATCTCCAAAGAGCTTACCGTTCAGAAAGAAGGCTGTCGCCGGTGGTTGCGACTCTCCATAGAGACCGGCCATAGATAACTCATACCTGCCCAGTACCACGTCCAGTTTAGGGGCGAACAGAATCTGTCCATTGGCATTGACAGATTCTGTCTCCTTGTAGATTCCAATCAGAGAAAGGTTATTCAGCCCGAAAGGGATCTGTGTTTTGATTGACAGAAATCCCTCTTTTTCCTGGTTTTCATCAAAGGGCGGTCCCGGACGAAAATCCAGCAGGTCTCCCGGTGAAAGAACCATCCCGGTCCGCCAGCTTATCGGCTGCTTGCCCAGGCGGAAGAATATCCCATCTCTCCAATCCAGGTCGCAAAAGGCTTCCAGAAGAGTAAAGTCCACACTCTCCTGGTAAGGGTATGCCATACGCCCCTTAGTAATTACCCTGAAGTCTTTATTGGGTTGAGCATTGAGATAGAGTATGGTTTGAAGCTCGGCGGATCGATTCCAGACCGGATCAATAAACTCTTGTGAGTCACCCCATTCGGCAAAAGCCGTAAATCCTCCACTGATCTTACCTCCTATCTGAACGTACTCGCCCTCAAAGAAAGAGCTGTAATCGGTTTTCTGGACCTCAGCCTCGTCGATTGTCTCCGTTTTTTCCTCCTCTGACAGAAACTCTTCCGCATCCATATTCAATAAGGCATCTCTATCCTCATCGCTCGTTTGCGAATACACGGCGCTCAGGGGTGATAACATAACTATAGCAAAGAGAAATATCTTCTTCATTTGTTTACCCTTTCCAGATATGGTTTTGTGAAGACATGATCATCGATTTGCATGGTTGAGATATCCTTTGTCAGGAGAAGAGTCTTACTGCCTTTGTGGAGCTCATTTATACTCAATGTCTTTTGAGGAACCATATTGTCCCCGACCCTGACCCAGTCTGCCCGAAGGATCGTCCGGGTATGCCTGCCGCTGACAGCATAGTCCTCCTGCTTCAATAGAAGATATTCGTCAATGGTTACCCAGATCTTCTGAGCAGGTATCGTAACCTCATTGTTCCTGGCTTTCAGGGTCAGGACGTAGACATTATTCCCGGACAGTGTTCCCTTATCAAAACCGGTAACATCATAATCCCTGAGATAGCTGAAGGCAGTAAAATCATCATTTTCATAATCCGAATCACCGATACTCTCATGCGGGGAAGAGTGGCTGAACCTTCGGGATTCGGGGTCATACATCCACCAGTTTTCACCAGCTCTGAGGTATCCGGTACCCTTTTGATATTCGGGTCTCAGGAAGAGCAGAAGCATCTTATCCTCACTGTCCCTTCTAAAAAAACGAACCTCACTTAAAAATTGCTGCCCCTTTTCTTCAACAATCATGGTTATTGTCGCTGAATAATCGCTTCCAAAGTTCGCCCTTGAGTCCAGGACCCTTAGTATCTCCTCAGGGGCTATATCCGTAGCGAAGAGACCTGTCGCAAGTCCTATAAAAACCGTAATAATCACAATTCTTTTCATAATAATCTCCTATAGTGTTTTTGGTCATTGCCCGAACTATCTGTTTGTACCCCCCGGTGATATACTCCTTTAGGAACTATGTCCCGCTGCAGCGTACCGATGCTATCCCTTACGCGATCGCATTGCCTCGTCAGGGGTTAACCCCGCAGCTCTTCGGGCTGGAATGGCCGTAGCGGCTGCGGCACCGATAAAAAGTGAACCCACTGAGAGGATGACCGCAGTGTAGCTTAATCTCAGGTTTAATCTGCCCCCATCCAGAATCAGGGCGAAGGGACTATCCGTTGTAAAGCTGAATAGGGATATTCCAAAAGAAAGGAGGTGATAAGCGATAAGACCGATACCTATACCGGACGCGGTCAGAAATAGCGCCTCAAGCAGAAAAAGGCGCTTTACTTCCCTCTTTTTCATGCCTATGGCCCTGAGGGTCCCGATCTCTTTTTTCCGCTCAAAAATGATCCTGCTGAAGGTGTTGAACAGACCGGCCATTATCAAAAGCAGCATAACGGAAGAAATCCCAAGGGACATCATGTTCATTATCTCAGTTATCTCAACGACATCCTTCATCAGATCGAAGATTGACAGGACTCTGTAGTAAGGCGCATCCCAACCTTTTTCCTCTCTGATAAGGGCGTCCTCTCTGGTTTCATCAACAGGAACAAGCAAGAAGCTCTTTCTCATTTCCGACCGCAAAGCCTCTGTTTTGTCAACGATTCGGTTAACATCAGAGAAATAGAGGTTTACTTCCGTACTGTCTCTCTTCCCGTTTCCGATCAGGCGATTCAGGTATGCCCTGTTCATATAAGCAACCTGGGAGTTAAGAAAATCCAGATCACGGGAGATTGCCGCCAGGGTGACGATTTCTGCGTTTTCCTGCCCGGTAAGGGTCTGAAGCTCGATCAGTATCCTGTCCCCGATATCGGCGGCTAATCTATTCGCCATCTTTTCTCCCAGGATGATACCGTCTGCCATTCGCTCCATATTCTCAAAAGAGCCTTTCTTAAGCGACAGAACATCACGGACATCACTCTCATAATCGATACCGGCTATACTCTGCCTTATACCGCTGCCATTGAAGCTGAGCGCGGCGTTTGTCATGGTCCGTCTATCGATACGGACATCCCTTCCAAACAGGGTCTCAATACTTTCAGACAGGCCCGCGTCCTCTCTTATCACAGAGAGAATTCTTCCGGAATCGGTCTTTTCCTCACTGGTGATCCTTATATGACCGGAGGCCAGTCTTGAATATGTTTTGAGGAAACTATCCAGAAAGCCGTTTGTCAGGGCATTGATCGACGCGAGAAGAAAAACCAGGAATGCGATCGATCCGATCAGCATGAGAGTTCGGCTTCTCTGTCTGGTTAGATTTTTTAGCGCGAAACTTATTAATTTTCTTATTGCCATGTGTCTCTCCTTTCCTATGCTTTTTCCATTGCACTTACGGGCTGGACCCTGAGCGCTTTTGCTGAGGCAGCCAATGAGGTGATCAGTAGAACCGGAGCTATAAGGCTCAAGGTCCAAAACAGCGCTCCTGTGGTTATGAATGGATAGAGAACCTCTCCGCCGAATATCACCGAAGCGGTAGCGCCGGGCGCCCTGATTCCAATGATTCTGAGGAGAAACAGAGCTGCGGTGCTTAAGAAAACACTCCCGGTGAAAGAGATTCCACCGATGATAAGCACTTCAGCGATAATAAGTCTTCTGACAAAGCCGCGTTTTGCTCCGATAGCCCTCATTGTACCGATTTCGGGCGTTCGTTCGGTGATGGAAATTGTCAGGGTATTAATGATTATCGCGCATGCTATGATCGCGACGGCCAGAAGGCTGTTATTGAACGCACCTTGAAAAATCATGGACAGCATTACAAAAGAACCGGCGGCCTTTTTCCAGCCAACCGCTTTTACCTGCAGGTCATTCACGGTGAACAACATGTTAAGTTTTTTTATAAAATTATCTTCGCTGACACCTTTATTGAGTTTTAACATGATAAAATGCCATTGTGCACCGGGACTATCTTCCTCTACCTTATTTGAGAGGGATCCTGTCGGCGGCAGTTCATGACTAAGGACAGCTTCATCGGCATTGGCAGCCAGTTCAAAAAAGGATTCAATATTTTCAGCATCCAGCAGAGCCATTTCTGCTTGAGAAAGTTCTGCAATTTCCGCTGTATTAACATTCATTCCGGTAAGTTTTCTGAAGGAGTTGATATCCAGGTATCCAAACTGAGAAATAAACTCAACACTGCCTTTCAGGTTGAATATTCCGGTGAGCGGGACGCTGACCAATTTGAATCCGGTGCCGCTGAAACCGCGTAGAAGCAATTCATCACCGACATTGAGGTCCGTTCCTGTATTAAGGGCAATCTCCTCTATCTTTTCTTTCGAGATTATGATCCCCGGGCTCTCTGATACCGGCATACCTCCTTCAACCCACTTGAACTTGTCGAATGTTTTGGAGTATGAAACAGGATCAATACCAAAAAGCTGAATAAAGTCCTTCTTCCCATTACTCAACTCCAGCTCAGCGGCACCGGTCGTCTGGCCTGTGAGACTCTCGATCCCATCTATTGATGAGAGAAGATCAATTACTCGCGCATAATCCGGCAGGACAGGCGTTTCCACATTGAAGAGTTTCGCGCTCTGCCTATGCATATTAGCCATTCCAGCCGCCCGATTCCCTATGATCGAGAGATCCTCATCTGAATTGATTGTTATCAATACATCACCGGTAAAGTTTTCGCTGAAGTTCTTTTTCAAACTCTTTTGTCCGGAATCAAGGATTGAATTCCCCAGGATCAATATTAAGCTGCCGATGAAAACTATTAATCCGACAAAAATGCTTTTTTTCTTTTGTCTGATGATATTTTTGAAGGCAAATCTAAACACAAACCGCATTTCCAGCCTCCTTTTTTTCATCTGATTCGACAGATCCGTCTTTTATCGTCACGACCCGCGATGCCTTTAATACGATATTCATATCGTGGGTTGAAAAAATAAAAGTCGTTTTGAATTCTTTGTTTATCTTACTCATCAGTGAGATGATCTTATCCCCTGTTACAGAATCGAGATTAGCGGTAGGCTCGTCAGCCAGAATGATTTCCGGTCTGGTAACGAGGGCCCTCGCAACAGCAACCCTCTGCCGCTGGCCTCCTGAAAGTTCATTTGGTTTATGTTTTGCCCATTCGGAAAGACCGACCTCTTCCAGCAGATAATTAATCCACTCTCTGTCATCCCTGTTAAATCTTTTATCCAGAAAAAGAGGAAACTCTATATTTTCATAGACATTTAGGACGGGAATCAAGTTGAAAGATTGGAAAATAAACCCGATAGTTTTATGCCTTAGCTCAGTTTGTTCATCATCAGACAGCTCAGTTGTTGATTGACCATTAATCCTGACCAGACCTGATGTCGGAATATCGATGCAGCCTATCATATTTAGGGCCGTGGTTTTTCCCGATCCCGATGGCCCGGCAAAGGACATGAACTCTCCTCTCTCAATAGTGAGACTAATGTTTTTCAGGGCCTTAACCTCCCTATTACCCAGGGGGTAGGTCTTACAAATGTTCACAAGCTCAACGATCTTTTTTTTCATATCTTATTCCTTTTTTGTTAATGTACTTAACTATATAATAAAAAAAATTATTCTTTCTTTGTTCTATTTTCATCAAGGAGCTCTTTTATGACATCGATCATTTTTGATAGGAAATCTCTGTAATCATGCCACTTTTCATCACTAAAGCCCTGAGCTAAGGAAAAAAATTTCTCCTTGAGCTCAAGATGGCTTTTTTCTGAAAAATCATATACAGTTTTTCCTTCCCTGGTCAATAATAAGCGGATTTCCTTATTATTTTGCTGCGTGCGGGCTTTCTCTATCAGCCCCTTTCTCACAAGCTTTTTTATCATCTGAGATGCGGCGCTTTTGGAGATATCAAGCCTGGCTGCGACTTCTGTTACATTAATGCCATTACTCTTTGCTATAGCGCTGATCATATGGATCTCTCCCGGATAAACCGTGATGTTGTCTGATATTTTAAATTGAGTGTTTTCCATCTCTTTAAAAAGATTTAGAAGTTTAAAGAGATGGTGGAATGTGTCAAAAATAACGGCCGTATCCATACAAATAATGTAAACCTACTTAACCATATTGTCAAGTACTTTTTTCTGAATTCCCAATGCCGGTATTTTTACATTTTCTCTGATTATTTCCAGGACAAAACTTTGGAGTGAACTCCCGTGGATTCACTACAATGATCAACCCGCTGCTTTCTTAACATCCACATTCCTTTTTCTTGACGTATTAAGCTTTTAGTTTATAATTTGTCAAGAGAATTGACACAAGTAAATTAAATTACATCTTATGGAGGTTATACTATCATGAAGCTTTCCCTTGATGAGAAAAAAGCGGATGATATTTACCGTACAATGGTCAAAATAAGGAGGTTTGATGAATCTATCATTCAGTTGTATGCCGATGGGGAAATTCCAGGGTTTATGCATCTGTATATCGGAGAAGAAGCAGTTGCTGCTGGTATTTGTGCCGCACTCCGTAAAGACGATTACATAACAAGCACCCACAGAGGGCACGGTCACTGTATTGCAAAAGGAGGCCGCTTCGATTATATGATGGCAGAACTTTTTGGTCGAAAAACAGGATACTGCAAGGGAAAAGGTGGATCGATGCATATTGCGGATATTGAAATTGGCATTTTAGGGGCGAATGGAATTGTGAGCGGGGGAATACCGATTGCAGTTGGTGCTGGCGCAGGTATCCAGTACAAGGGTGAGGATAGTGTTTCCGTCTCATTTTTTGGGGACGGGGCAACGAATGTGGGGCCTTTTCACGAAGCGTGCAATCTTGCAGCTACATGGGAATTGCCTGTAATTTTTGTTTGTGAGAATAATCTGTATGCTCAGACCACTCCACAATCGGAGCATCAGAAAATACGAAATGTAGCGGATAGGGCATTAGCATATGACATGAAATCAGAGATAATTGACGGGAATGATGTGATAAAGGTGTATGGGACTGCATTGGAGGCAGTAAAAAGGGCGCGGGAAGGTGGCGGTCCGACCTTCATTGAATGCAAAACTTATAGATGGAGGGGGCATTGGGAAGGGGACCCGCAGCCATACCGGACTCAGGATGAGGTAGAGGAATGGAAACCTAAGTGCCCGATAGTTCGTTTCAGGAAATACATTACAGAGAATAATATTGTAAAAAAGGAAGACCTGGAAAGTATTGATAGAGAGGTTGAGGATGAGTTGCAGAAGGCAATCGAGTTTGCGCGAAAGAGTCCCTTCCCGGAGCCGGAAGAAGCGCTCGATGATGTTTATACTATATTAAAGGAGAAATAAAAAATGTCAGAGATGACTTTTCGTGACGCAATTAATAAAACGCTGGATGAAGCAATGGAAAAAGATCCCTCGGTATTTCTGTTCGGAGAGGACATAGGCCCTCTGGGAGGCCCATTTCAGGTTACAAAGGGTCTATGGAAAAAATACGGTACAAGGAGGGTAAGAAACACACCCATATCAGAAACGGCAATTCTTGGCACCGCAATCGGCACGGCTTGTACCGGTTTAAAGCCCATAGCTGAAATCATGTTTTGTGACTTTTTGTATATGGGTATGGATCAATTGATAAATCAGATGGTTAAGATGAAATATATGTACGGCGGCAAGGCAGTTCTTCCCATTGTGATCAGGGTTTCAGCCGGAGGCGGGCTTTCCTCTGCGGCCCAGCACGCGCAGAGTAATGAAGCTATGTTTATGCATGTGGCGGGGTTAAAGCTGGTATATCCTTCAACCCCTTATGACGCGAGAGGGCTCCTCCTCTCGGCAATTGAGGACCCCAATCCTGTGCTCTTTTTCGAACATCACTGTTTATACGATGAAACAGGGGAGGTTCCTGATAAAGATTACACTGTCCCTCTCGGGGTTGCGGATATTAAACGAGAAGGAACCGACATGACAATTGTTGCCATAGGCCTGATGATTTCTCGATCATTGGAAGCAGCCCAACAGCTGTCTAAAGAAGGTATATCGGTTGAAGTTATAGATCCGAGGACCTTGAACCCGATAGACACGGAAACGATTATTAAATCTATTAAGAAGACCAGCAGGGCTCTCATTGTTCATGAAGCGCCAAAAACCTCAGGGGCAGGAGCAGAAATAGCAGCGCAGATTGCCGAACTTGCTTTTGAATATCTTGATACATCAATAATCCGGGTATGCGGGAAAGACACCCCTATGCCTTTTTCGCCTGTACTGGAACGTTTTGTAATGCCCCAGGTTGAAGATATTGTGGGAGGGGCACGGAGATTGTTGAGCAGTTCCGGGGTAAATTAAATCAGGGGTATAATATATGATTACCGAAATTCGCGCACCTAAAACAGGACTCACGGCCGAGACTCTAACGATAACAAAATGGCACAAAAGGGAGGGTAATGCCGTTAAAAAGGATGAACTTTTGCTTACTATAGAAACAGAAAAGACATCACTCGATATAACGGCCATTCGTTCAGGCTTTGTTGTTAGAATAATCGCCCCGGAAGGAGAGACTGTGCCTGTATCACAGGTGATTGGATTACTTGCCGATTCAGTAAACGAGCAGATTAAAGACACAGCAGGGGGACAGAGCAGGACCACCTTTGTAGATCAGGATATTGCAGAATCAGTAAACGGGCTGCCGCAGGATACGGGACAAAAGAGCACCAAAGTGTCACCAGTTGCGCGCACAATGGTAAAAGAATACGGTATCGATCTTGAAGCTATCCGGGGTACAGGGCCGAATGGCCGTATTCAGAAGTTGGATGTAGAAAAATATATAAAGCAGAAAGAAGAAAGTGGGGAGAAAGTAAAAGCAATAAAAAAAGGGCCTGAAACAAGGCCTGTGAAAAAAACAATTAAAATAAGCCCTGTCCGTCGAACAATCGCGCAAATAACACTGAAAAGTAAAACCACCATCCCCCATTATTATTTATTTTCATCCTTTGACGTAACAGATATGCTGGTCAAAAGAAAGGAATTTGAGCAATCAAAAGGGATCAAACCGTCTATTGATTCAATTATGATTGCAGCTTGCGCCCTTACTCTTGAAAAGTATCCCCTCATGAATGCCAGCTGGGAAAAGGAAAATATCAATGTTTATGAAGAAGTAAGGATCGGCTTCGGTGTTGATACTGATTCAGGAATCATAATCCCCCACCTTATTAATCCTCATAAGAAGGGCCTGATTTATATAGAAAACGCTGTACAGGAACTTGTGGAAAAAGCCAGAAAAGGTCTGACAATCCCTGAGGAGCTTAAATGTGGTGCTTTTTCCATAAGCAATCTGGGTATGTACCTTCTTGATGTCTTTATTCCAATAATCTACCCCGGTGAGGTCGCCATGCTGGGTATAGGAAGGGCAAAAAAGACACCGGTATGGATTGATAACGAGTTTGTTCCAAGGGATATGATGAGAATTGCTTTATCTCTCGATCACAGGATAGTTGACGGAGGATATGGGGCAAAGTTTCTGCAGGATCTTAATGAAGCTCTGGGAAAAGACGGCGTTCGGGAAATATTTCAATAAATGATCATAATATCTGAATATCAGAGTAGACATAGGTCATGTGAAGATTGGTCATTGTTTACTGCCGGACTACTGAGATTTTGGAATTATGATCCTTATATCGGATCATTGAATTTTAAAGATGATTATCATGAGGTTACACTCGTAAAAGCTGGTGAATTACCATTTAGATTTAAAGGGTATAAAATAAGAAGTGCTGGACCGTGAAGTGTTCGGCACGTTACTTGATACGAAAGTGCTTTTGGAGCGATGGAGACGAGGATATAATTATATTCGACCTCATAGCTCGTTAGGGTATCGACTCCCTGCCCCGGAGGTCATTATTCCGATGAGTGCTTAGGCATTCCGTTCCACTCCACCTCACACCTACGCATCAGAGACTAACTCTCGAAGTGGTACAAAGTATGGGGACCAGTCAAAAGTCTTTGAAAACTGGATACAAAACATTGCTGTTTCATTTCCTCAGTAAAGGCCAACGACTGATCGGCCTTTGATCTCCCCATCGCCGGTTGTTATTAATTCGTAAGTTACGACTCCTTTAACGGTCTACCCAAATTCTTCCCACATTCTGCCCTTTAATAATCAATTAATATTTTGGCTCAGGTTAATTGAGCAACCGCAATGATGTTGCCGTCCGGATACTTGAACCACGCGCATTTTACATTTCCTAGCGAGGCAATGCTGTTAATGGTCTTAAATCCGGGAAAATCATATTCTTCAAAGACAACACCTTCTTTTAACATATCGTCCTCCTGTTTTAACAGTAATATACGGTAAGTTCTCCTTAATGAGATTCAATTGCAATTTTGAGGTTTCAATTTTTATGTAAAGAGGTTAAAATAAAATGAATGGAGATATGATGTGACTAATTTGGAAAGATTCTCAAAAGCTATTGACTGGAAAACAACGGATAGAATTCTTACGTGGGATTTTATGGATAATGAGGAAGTATTGATAAAATATGGAGGATATGATAGGTCTGCGAAATATACTTTTAAGGAAATTGTATCTCACGTAATGGATTGTACGGGTAAGTTTTCGGCTTACATTGCCCGGGTATATGCAGAACATGCTTCTTCACCTTTATTAATGATGGGAGAAGACATCTGCGGAAGCTCGGG
>SDBS01003386.1_pt1 | contig 15654 bp, 11 predicted proteins | sample 2277091 | NCBI WGS metagenome assembly SDBS01 (sample SAMN10404972, study PRJNA504765) | marine sediment metagenome | isolation source: marine sediment core GS10_PC15, 163 cmbsf | place: Arctic Ocean: Southern Knipovich Ridge | collected 2010 | reverse complement strand
CAGCTATTGCAGCAGGTTGTGACTGCATTTACCTCGAAGCACACCCCAATCCAGCTGAGGCAAAGAGTGATAAAGATTCGCAAATTCCATTCGACCAACTCGAAAAGTTGATTCGAAAACTCCTGCGCATTTCTGAAGCCGTACGCATAGAAGAGGAGGCCTATGTTTAAGAGGAAAATATCCTTTTCGCTTGCTCTTCTCTTACCCATTTTAGGATTTTGGGCTTACCAGATGACAGTTCTTCGCTCAAACGATTTTGAGCGTTACGAGAAAATGATCGAAAACCGGGAAATTGCCTCTTCCAATTCCTATTCTCCTACGAATCAAGAGCGAAAACAGGTGCGCAAAGACATATGGTTTTCTCAAGATGACTGCGCTCGTCTCCACTATCAGATTGCCAGCGAATCCTCACTGCTCACTCTCACCCCTGTGAAAAATAAATTCGAAGTGGTCGAAACTTTGGATAAGATCAAGTGCTGGATGCAAGATAAATTGATCAAAGATGGAATGGACGAAACTCTAACGCAACAAGTACGACTGATTGAAGCTGAAAGCGGCGTTTATCACCATACATCACAAGAATTCATAGCCCATGGGGTCACGCTTTCTCTCTTTCGCCTGCCGGGACATCAACTCCCTAAAGATCCCATTAATCAGGATGAGGCAATCCTGCGCGGAATTGCACACGACATTTCGTTTTACTTCAGTGGAAAAACGCCCCAATTTCAAGCAAGACAATTTGAAGCAACCATGGTGAAGGAATGAAACACTACTTACTGCTCTCTCTTCTCTTCCCTCTCTTCTTAAGCGCCGAGATCAATACTTCCTCCATTTCTTCGAATAAAGCTTCCTACGATGGTAACGCTCTCGTTCTCAATGGAGCAGTGAAACTCCAGCACGCTCTTGGACAGATGGAATCTGGCAATGCACGTCTTTTGCGTGATGAGGAAGGAAGTCCTTTCACATCCATCCATTTGCGCGATGATGTGCTCATCACTCTGAAAAATCGTGGAAAAATTTTTTGCGCCCGCGCTGACTTCGACTTCAATGGTCTCAAAGGAAAACTGTCTCCTAAGATTGGTGAAATGATCCGATTTGACAATCTCCAAGCAGGTCTACTTTCTTTAACGAGCAAAGAAGCAGAAATTGAATTCATTCGAGACTCTAATGCACTCAAAGTGTCAAAAATCGAAGCTCATGATTCTGTGCAAATGCAGTATGGAAAAGATTTTTTGCTCACCGCAGATAGTGCTACCTATTCCAACACAAAAACTCCTTATATATGGGCAAGCCCACATTGTGTTCTCACCCACTACGATGACCACATTGAAGCCGAGCGGGTAGAGATCCTGCCAGATAGTGCTAAGATGATCCTCACAACTCCCACAGGGAAATTGATGTCTTCGGCTTTTAGTGAGAGCGAATCTGTACAATTTTCTTGCAATAAACTCATCTGGGAACAAGCACCACAAATCCTCACACTGAAAGGAAATGTATCTGTGCACGACCATGGTGTGGGCGATATCCACTGCGATGACGAAGTAGAACTCAGACAAAAACAAGAAGATGGAAAATGGATTTTAAGCAGTATCACTGCAAAAGGAAAAACCGAGCTCAAATCCAATCTTAACGACGGTTTGCAGCATTTACTCGTCTGTTATGGGCAGATGCAACTCGATCAAGACAGACTTGTCCTCACATTGGAAAGCCCCCCTGAAGAGCCCCTCGAATACTTTCATGATAAAATGAAGCTGCGTGCCGATCAAGCACAACTCAAGTATACAAGTGTTGGACGCTCGATCACCCCACAAAAACTCCTTCTTTTTGGCAATATCCAGCTCACTTCTATTGAAGAAGCTTTGCGCTGCGCTGTGGCAGATCAATTTGTCTACTTCCCAGAAGAAAAGAAAATAGTCCTTTCTGCCCAGGATGGGAACCATGTTCTCTTCTGGGATCAGCAGCAAGAACTCTCCATCTGCGCTAAAGAGATCCATATTACGCATACTGATAATGGAGAAAAAATCAAAGGTGTAGGCAATGTCCGCTTCGCCTTTTCCAGTGTGGAAAATATTCTCTTAAAAAAACTCTTTCCCTTTTATCAACAAAAGAGGCCTTCATGAGCGAAGTAGCAAATCCAATCATCCTCAAAGTGCAAAACTTGACGAAAAAATACAGTGGGCGGTTTGTGGTTTCAGGTCTTTCCTTTCAAGTACGTGAAGGAGAAGTGGTAGGTCTTCTCGGTCCAAATGGCGCAGGAAAAACAACCGCTTTTTACATAACGATTGGTCTTATTCAGCCAGAGTCGGGTAGAGTCTTTTTCAAAAATCAAGATGTGACAGAAAGCCCCATCCACAAAAGAGCACAACTTGGAATGGGATATCTCGCGCAAGAACCCTCGATCTTTCGCTATTTAACGGTAGAAGAAAACATCCTCTGCATCTTAGAGACTCTTTCTCTTTCTCGCGTTATGAGGAAACGAAAACTCGAAGAGCTCCTTGGCGAACTTCATCTCGAAAAGCTAGCAAAGAAAAAAGCCATCAACCTGTCGGGTGGTGAGCGGCGCCGCCTAGAAATCACAAGAGCCCTTGTCACCGAGCCTTCCCTTTTACTCCTCGACGAGCCTTTTGCAAACATCGATCCCTTAGCCGTCAATGATGTGAAAAAGATGATCCGCCACCTCAGACAAAAAGGAATCAGTATTTTGATCACCGACCACAACGCAAGGGAGATTTTCTCGATTGTCGATCGCAGCTATTTAATCCAAGAAGGAAAAGTGCTGATGTCTGGGTCAGTAAATGAACTTTTAGAAAATAAGGAAGCAAGATCAACGTATTTTGGAGAAGATTTTAGGTTATGAGACTATCCCACTATTTGAAAAACATGCTTTTTGAGTCTTTTTATCCATCTTTCTGCTTCACTTCTTGGCCTACTTTGCCAAGTATGTCCTGCGAAGTGAATCAAAAATCTGCAAAAAAATCCATTAAAAAATCAAATTCTTCAAATAGCGGGATAGTCTCATGACGGAAAAAAACTTTAGTGTTTGGCGCCAAATTGCCTGGCCAGTTCACAGAAATGAAATAAAAAAAGTCCTATCGATGCTTCTTCTGATGGCCCTTTTGTGCGTCTGCTATAGCGTTTTACGCAATCTCAAGGATACGGTCATCCTAACAGCCAAAGAATCGGGCGCTGAAGTCCTCCCTTTCATCAAGGTTTGGGGTATGCTCCCCGGAGCTATCATTGGCACCTGGGCTTATACCAAGTTACGCAGTTATTTCAATCGCGAGAAAGTCTTTTATATACTTGTGGGAGGTTTTGTCACTTATTTCCTCCTGTTCGCCTTCTTCATCTTTCCCAATAGCGAATTCCTCAACTTTACGGATCTTTCAGACCATTTGCGCGCGACACTACCTGATGGATTTTCGGGCCTCATCACTATGGTCTGCAACTGGACATTCACAATGTTTTATATCATCTCAGAGCTCTGGTCCATACTCGTCCTTACCATCCTTTTCTGGGGCTTTGCTAATGACATCACTCCTCTTTCGCAAGCCAAACGGTGTTATGGCATTTTCAACATCGGATCCAATATGGCTCCTATCCTAGGAGGATTTTTGGCAATCTTCTTCGTCCAAAACACCCTTTCTTCGCCCACTGAAATGTCTGCAGATCTATGGCAACAATCTCTTATTAAATTGAGCCTTTTAATCAGCTTCTTTGCCGTAGCTGCAATGGGCGTCTTCTATTGGATCAACCGGAAAGTCATCCCCTTTGAAGAGCACGCCACTGATAGCCATGCCGAATCCGTCAAAAAGACGGGCAAAAAGCGTCTTTCCTTGCGCGATTGCATTCGCTACATCTCTAAGTCGAGATACCTCACCTGCCTGGCGCTGCTCGTTCTTGGCTATAACATCGCCATCAACTTCACCGATATCCTCTGGAAAGCACAACTCAAAAAACATTTTACCAATCCCAATGAGATGCTGCATCACATGAACCAGGTGACGATCGGAATCGGCTGTATCGCAACATTTGGAGGGCTCTTGTTCTCCATTATGATCCGCCGCCTCGGTTGGACCTTTGTTGCGATTCTCACGCCAGCGATCATGGTGTTCATGGCAATCGGGTTCTTCAGCTTCATCTTCTTTGAAAATGCCCTGACAGGAATTGCTCTCTCTCTCTTTGGCACAACACCTTTTATACTCACCGTTTATTTTGGCTCAGTACAAAATTGCATCTCCAAGGCGGGCAAATATTCTGTTTTTGACGCCTCAAAAGAGCTAGCCTTCCTTGCACTCGATTCAGAATCGCGCTTGCGCGGAAAAGCCGCTATCGACGGTCTTGGGTCAGGAGTGGGGAAATCGGGGGCTTCACTTACCTATCAAGGGATGATTTTGGGCCTTGGCAGCATTTCTCTTTCCGCTCCTTATATTGCAGGGATATTGATGATTGTATTTGCAGCTTGGATCTATTCGGTTCGATTCATCTCAAAAGAATTCAAGACAAAGAGCGAAGAAGCAGAAGTCTCTTCAGCTGTCACGCCAGAGGCAACACGTTCAAAAGCATAGGCTACTTCTTCGGGAGAAATTGTCCAAAGACAATCGCTCATCTTACTTCCTCCACATCCATCTAACCGACAAGGGCGACAAGAATAATCTTGTACGACTACAGCACCGCAAGGATGCATCCAAGGCCCCCAATTCAGTTCTGATGTAGGACCAAATAGAGCAACAACGGGAACTTTGAGCGCTGAAGCCATATGAAGTGCTACCGAATCGACTGTAATAAGGCCTTTAGATTTTACAAGGAGGGCCCCCATCTCTTTGAGATTTGTTTTCCCTGCAAGATTGAGAATCTCAGAGCTCGCATGATCAGCTACTTGCTGCACAAAATCTCGCTCAGAATGAGCGCCTGTGAGCACAACGCGTTTTCCCAACCGATTGCAAATTTCTGCCATTAATTTTGGAGGAAGGCATTTGAATTTCCATCTTGCAGCGGCATGCACAACTACATAAGGACTATCCCCGACAAGCTCATGCGCTTTCTCTTTTGCTTCCTGAGAAATATAAAAAAAGAGATTCCTTTCATTTGGCCTCGGAAAAATTCCCATTTTTCTCAAAGCGTCAAGATCCCTTTCCACCGTATGGCGCGGAGTGGGACAAGGCTTGACCAAATGGGTAAAAATTGCTCTCGTTGTTTTCTTCCCAGGATCTACACCCACCTTGACTTTAGCTCCACTAAAAAAAGCCGCTATTGCCCCGCGATCACCCTCTGTGAGATTGAGAACTAAATCATATTTTTCCTTTCGAATTTGACCCAAGAGCTGCCATTCTTTTCTATAGCGCAAAAACAGTGGCAAACTTTTCCACTTCCGATCATGAAAATGAAAACCCGAAATGGCCGGATGCCCAGCCAGCATAGGTTCTGCTTCTTTCCAAATATAGGCATCAATTAATGCATCTGGAAAAGCATTTTGCAAATTGCTAAAGACGGGGGTTGATAAAAGGACATCACCTAAATGGCGCAACTTGATGACGAGGATTCTTTTATATTGCTTTTCCATGAAGAAGAAGTCTATAATATCCCCTTCACTAGATCAAGGAGTATTTAAAAATGACAATTGAGCAAACCCTCTCGATTATTAAGCCAGATGCTGTGAGCAGCAACAATATTGGCGAAATCCTCAGCCGCTTTGAAAAAGCTGGCCTTAAAGTTATCGCTGCCAAAATGCTGTTTCTTTCCACTGAACAAACCAAAGCCTTTTACAATGTTCATGCGCATCGCCCTTTTTTCGAAGAACTCATTTCTTTCATGACTACAGGCCCCGTCCTCATCACAGTTCTCGAAGGAGAAAATGCCATTGCAAAAAACCGCGACCTCATGGGCGCTACAAATCCCAAAGATGCAGCTCCCGGAACCATCCGCGCTGATTTTGCCAAGACCATCGACAAAAATGCGATCCACGGCTCAGACAGCCCTGAAAATGCCAAGGAGGAAATCACCTTTTTCTTCAAGCCACAAGAAATTTTTTCTCGCTAATGTGAGACAAAAAAACTTGTATATTTGCTTCTCCAGCAATGAGATTATCCAATGGAAGAATTCTTAGGGGGAAGAGATAGAGACAGGCTGAATGCGAGCATGCAACATTTTCGACTTTGATAAAGGCTCAGAAAAGCAAAAGAATTTCTTTGCTATTTATGTGGAGAAAAGTAAAATGGCAGGAATCTAGAAATAAAGGTTGATTTTGCAGAAAATGCGCAAAGCTAATCTCAACTAATTAGCGAAACCGCCTTTTTGGCATTATTCAAGAAGATCTTTCATTTGAACGTATTATGCTCAGGTATTTCTCGGTCTCTTAAATCTTTTCCAATCAACCTTAGACTTTTTTCTACCTCAAATTACCTACAACGGCACTGCTGCCTTCTATCCATTGATGGCGGAGGTATTCGCGGTATTATACCTGGAAAATTTCTTCAAAAAATTGAAGAAATAACAAAAATACCCATTGCTCAAAGCTTTGATATGATTGCGGGAACATCTACTGGGGGAATTTTAGGACTTGGGCTTTCTCTTCCAGATCCGCACAACCCCAAGAGGCCCAAATATACTGCAAAAGAGGTATTAGACTTTTACGTAAACCCTAAATTCAGCAAGCGAATTTTTCAAGTCCCCCAGCCACCAAAGACTTGTAACACTGGAAAAATCGATTTAACAGATATTAAATTTGATGGTGAATTTTATACTTTGCAATTCCCTGATCTACCTAAATCAAAGCTCCTTTCTGATCCGCGAATAGCAGGCCTTCAACTCAGTATTGATGACGAATCCACTTCTTTTTCTGCTCATGTTCTTGGAGCTAAAATAGTCAAGTTGAAGCGAAAAAATAACGCTCTTCAAATCTCTTCAGACTTTGAAATAATTCGTCAACAAGTTCAGCCCAAATACTCTGCAGAGGGAATTGAAGGAGTGCTGAAAGAACGATTTGGAAATCTCAGACTTTCTCAACTTCTTCCCATTGAGGTTTTTGCCACTAGCTTTAATACATCCAAAATGAAACATCAACTTTGGAGCAAATTTCATGCAGAAAGAAGAATTGCTCCTGATATTCCTGTGTGGCAAGCAGCACGCGCTTCTTCAGCAGCACCCACCTATTTTCCAGCATTTGATATTAGCCAGGAAGAGTTCATTGATGGTGGAGTATGTATGAATAACCCCACCCTAGAATTAATTTTTCAAGCCCTAAGAATGGGATATCGTCGAGAGGATTTATTTTGTGTTTCTTTAGGAACAGGGGAATTTTTAAAACCCCTGGCTTCTACCAAACATTTTGGTACAGTACATTGGGCAAAATCGATTTTCAACACTGCGTGTTTTGGGAGTTCTTCTCAAGTAGATTCTGGTGTGAAAACTATGCTCGAAGAGGAACAATATGTCCGTATCCAAGTAGATCTTTCAGAAGAAATTTCCTTAGATAGTGGAGATTTGAAAAATATCTCTAAATTAGAAAAAATAGCTGCAGATGCAATTCAGAAGAATGCAGAAAAGTTCAACAAAATACACAGCATTTTAAAAAAGGTAGGAAAATGTTATTAAGACGTCTAAATTCTTTGCCAACATCATATTTGCCAATAGCTAATATTTTTCCCTCATCGAGATATGCCCTTCTTTCCTCAAAAAACTTCTCCTTTGCTTCGGCAAAAAAAACTACGCCCCTTTTTCAAGCTAAACTTCCCCTTAGAATGAACACTCCCCCCATTCGCTGGCAAAATACTCAAGTTTCAAAAACCCAAACAGCAACCCCTTCTAGTTCAAATCCAGACCAAAAAAGGTGGGTGTTTTCGGAAGGAATGGGTCGGTTTCTATTTGGCTCTTCTATTGTCACCAACACTTTGGCACTTTTTTATTATATTTATAATCAACCCCCCAGTGATCAATGGCCGAAATGGCTTAGAGATATTCGACCTCCAATGAGCACAGATACCCTAATTAGATCCCAGGATATTTCGGAAAAAATTAAAAAAATCCTTAAAAAGGAAATCTATGAATTAAATACATCTCATGAAAATAGAATTATTAAATCAATTGAATCCTTTAAAAAAGAAAAAAATCAGCTAAGCACTGAATATGATAAGGCAAAAAAGAAACTATCAGAACAACATGAAACAATCCTTGATGAATTACGGAACTCCCACAAAAAAGAATTGGAAGATCAAGCTGGTGTTGCTTCCCCTGTTTTTTTAGAATGGAATTTATTAGAACAGTGTGCTCCAGGGAATGAAAAGTGTGTACTAGAACTGCATAAATTTTTAAGAACAAAAGGGGAACTTTCTTACCCATATAATCATACTTTTGATAAAAATTTTTTACCGTTATTTCAACAAGCGCTTGTTGAAAGCTTAAACCCAAGAATTCATATTCTGAATCTTTCCGGTACATATATGACAAGTAATAATGCCTTAACCTATATAATGAATGGATTAAAAAATAACGAGACAATTAATAACCTCAATTTAAATAATACAGGTTTGAGAAGTAAAGAAGTAAAAATTATTATTGACATGCTTAAAATTAATAAAAATATAAAGGAGATTGATTTGTCAGGCAATTTCTTATCGGATTCTGATGCAGGCGATTTAATGAATGATTTAAGCAACAAATGTGCGCTTAAAAAAATTGATTTATCTAACAACTTTGTGAGTAATGAAAAAAAAGCTCAACTCAGCGCAGCTCTAAATATTACTGTCCTCTAGTCATATCGCCCTCGCAAAGCGATGGCGATATGACTCATGGTGCAAAAAACAATTTTCTGAAAGCTTTAAATCTATTAAAAATGGCCTGAATATAAATGGTATAACATTCGATCTCACCTAAATCTGTCGCGGTATAGCAATTACGGAGTATGAGACAAACCCAAATACCAAGAGTCCCCAATGCGCTGCAAGTTGTAGCCCATTTTTCGGATCTCGCTTACGCGACGATCCATTTCCTGTTTGATAAAGCGGTCGCTCCGCTCGATTGCAATACCACCCAGCATATTGAGCATGAGAACGGGTTTGCACCTTTGAATTGTTTTTTCTGCTCCTTTGAGAATGAGATTTTCTCTGCCATTTGCATCGATACGAATGAGCGAAACATTTTCTAATTCCAACAAATCTATTTGTTCTTCTGCTTCGGGACAAACGATCCGAGCATTTTGGACGTTATTTCGAACGAGATTCCAAAAGAGTCCACGAAATAGTTCGGGCTTGGGCTCAAAAGCTAAAACTTTTCCATCGCCACCGACAAGATGGGCAAAAGCAAGAGTTTGGCCCCCACTTTTGGCCCCATAATCAATGACTACGCTTTTCTTTTTGATATACCGCTCAAATAAGATGTTCCAATTGGGATCAATGGGCTCTGGGTCAATGTGAGGATCTAGTTCTTGAAGATATTCTGCCCATTCTTTGGAACCAATGAGAGATTCCCCTATGAATTCCTCATAGGTTTCTTCAATTGTTTGAAATTCTTCCCATTCTTCAAACTCTGAGTCGAGTGTTGGAAGAAGGGCTGAAAGTAACAACCATGTACGAATCATGCGAGAAGTCGATTTTTCATTGCATTAAGCTCATCTCGAATCCCTTTGGGGAGCTTATTTCCAAAGATGAAAAAATAGCTTTCGAGTTCTTCAAGCTCACGCAAATAGGTTTCACGATCAATGCGAAAAAGTTCTTCAAGAGCATCTTCTGCAATCTCTATACCAGAAAGATCAAGGGCATCTTTAGTCGGAATAAAACCAATAGGTGTTTCTTCCGCCTGTCCTCTGCCATCAATACGCTCACACATCCACTTGAGAACGCGAATGTTTTCCCCAAACCCCGGCCAGAGGAATTTTCCTTCATTGGATTTGCGGAACCAGTTGACGTGAAAAATGTGGGGAAGAAGATGCGGCTCGGTTCTGTGGCCCATCTCAAGCCAATGACCAAAATAATCACCCATGTTGTAACCGCAAAACGGGAGCATCGCGAAGGGATCATGTCGGAGTTTGCCAACGACTCCCTTAGCCGCTGCTGTCATCTCAGACGAGACTCCTGCACCAATGAAAGTGCCATGTTGCCAGTTAAAAGCTTCAAAAACAAGCGGCACAGTTGTGGAACGACGTCCACCAAAGATCATTCCGGAGATGGGTACCCCGGCAGGATCTTCCCATGCAGGATCGATGACAGGACATTGCGCTGCAGGCGCAGTAAAGCGTGCATTGGGATGCGAAGCTGGGGTCTTGGAAGCTGGGGTCCAGGGCTTTCCTTGCCAATCGGTCAATTTTGGGGGCGCTTCTTTCGTCATCCCCTCCCACCAGACATCGCCATCGGGGGTGAGAGCCACATTCGTGAAGATAGAATTTTTCTCAATCGTCTTCATGGCACTTGGGTTGGAATCATAGGAGGTACCTGGCGCTACGCCAAAAAAACCAGCCTCGGGATTGATTGCATAAAGCCGACCATCGTCCTTTAATTTCATCCAAGCAATATCATCACCAACACACTCCACCTTCCATCCCGGCAAAGTAGAATTCAGCATTGCCAAATTTGTTTTGCCACATGCACTTGGAAATGCAGCCGTCAGATACTTGCGCTCCCCTTCTGGGTTTGTGACGGCCATAATGAGCATATGCTCTGCCATCCACATCTCATCACGCGCCATGACAGAAGCAATACGCAATGCAAAGCATTTTTTCCCCAAAAGAGCGTTGCCGCCATAGCCACTGCCATAAGACCAAATCTGCCTTTCTTCAGGAAAATGTACGATGTAGCGATTTTTGGGATTGCAAGGCCAAAAGCTGTCCTCTTGCCCCTCTTTAAGCGGCACACCCACCGAATGCATGCAGGGAACAAAAAATCCATCTCCCAAAATATCGAGAACTGCTTTGCCCATACGCGTCATGATTCGCATGTTGACTACAACGTAGGGCGAATCTGAGATTTGCACCCCAATATGAGCAATGTCAGAGCCAAGGGGTCCCATGCTAAAGGGAATGACATACATCGTCCTCCCTTCCATGCATCCATCAAATAACCCATCTATAATGGCATGCATTTCTGCTGGATCTTTCCAATTATTCGTGGGACCCGCATCTTCTTTTTTCTTGCTGCAAATGAAGGTTGATTCCTCCACCCGAGCCACATCATCTGGGTGCGAGCGGCACCAATAACTACCGGGGCGTTTTTCTGGATTTAAGGGGACAAAAACTTTTTTAGAAACGAGTTCTTGGCAGAGCTGAATGTATTCTTCATGTGAGCCATCACACATATGCACGCTTTTCGGCTTGCATAGCGCTTGCATCTTATCAATCCAATCCTGAAGCATAGCCTCCCTTTTCTTTGCAGCCTATGAAAGCTAAATAGTAGCGTGGCGGCGCTTTTTGAATTTGTCGATGTACTCGAGCGCTTTTCCAGTGCCCATGCAGACAGCAAGGAGTGGATTCTGCGCTATAGTGACAGGAAGGCCTGTCTCTTTGATGAGCGATTTATCCAGACCTTTGATGAGGGCGCCACCACCAACGAGAATCATACCACGATCGACGAGGTCAGCTGCAAGCTCGGGAGGACACTTTTCAAGGGTGAGCTTCACGCTTTCAATGATCTGTTGGATTGGCTCTGTTAGGCATTCACGAATCTCAACAGAATTGATTCGCTTGGTGACGGGAAGGCCTGCGACTTGGTCGCGGCCTCGTACTTCCATTTCGAGCTCGTTCTCTCCAAGAGGATAGGCAGAGCCGATCGTCATTTTGATCTCTTCTGCCGTGCGAGGACCGATCATGAGATTGTACGTGCGGCGCATGTAATTCATTATACAATCATCAAACTCATCACCAGCAATGCGAATGGAACGGGACACAACGATCCCACCAAGAGAGATAATAGCAATTTCAGTGGTTCCACCACCAACGTCGATGATCATGCTTGCATAGGGCTCATGGACGGGAAGATCGACGCCAATTGCAGCAGCCATAGGCTCTTCGATCAAAATGACCTCTTGTGCGCCTGCACGCAAAGCTGAATCTTCAACGGCACGTTTCTCTACACCTGTGATGCCAGATGGAACAGCGATAAGAATTTTGGGGCGGAAAAGACTACGAGCTGGAGTGGCTCTCTTGATGAGGGCTTTGAGCATCCCTTCGGCGATTTCAAAATCGGCGATAACACCATCTTTCATGGGACGAACGGCATGAATTTTTTGGGGAGTTTTTCCAAGCATCGATTTGGCTTTATGGCCAACAGCAAGCACTTCGCCGCTTTGGGAATCCACAGACACGACAGAAGGCTCAGCGAGAATGATGCCTTTGCCCCGCACAAAGACGAGTGTATTGGCGGTCCCAAGATCAATGCCAATATCATTGGAGAAAAAGCCAGAAAATACCCCTCTCTTATTGGCAAGTCTTGAACGGAGTTTGGAAAGAAGGGAAAGGGGTTTGGTTTTTTCCAGAATTGTATTCATGAATGGTCCTTTAGGAAACACTGAATAACTCATTCACCAGCTCTTTGGCCGAAAAGCAGTTATTCAGTGTCTTCTTTACGTTTTTAAAAGTTCTAGGACATCTTCCCATGTGAGTTTTGAAATGGCTTCATCATCGCAACTTATCACTTTCTTGACGAGTCCTTTTTTCCTTTTTTGCATCTCATCAATCTTTTCTTCGATTGAATTGAGGGTGATCAGTTTATAAGCAGAGACCGATCTGGTTTGTCCCATCCGATGGACACGGTCTGTCGCTTGATTTTCAACTGCGGGATTCCACCACATGTCATAATGGATGACGGTATCGGCACCGACGAGATTGAGCCCAGTTCCTCCTGCCTTGAGGGAGACAAGGAAGACATAAATGGAGGGGTCTCCATTGAATTCTTTCACCACCTCGAGACGGTTTTTGCTCGAGCCATCGAGATAGCAGAAGCGAATCCCTTGCTGCTCAAGATCAGCGCGCATGATCTTAAGCATTTGAGTGTACTGGCTGAAAATGACAGTTTTATGCCCACCTTCCATCAAAGTTTGCAACAGCTCGAGAAGCATATCGTATTTGGCAGAATCGCCTGGTTCTGCTTTTTCCTTAGCAAAGATGGCGGGGTGGCAACAGATTTGCTTGAGCCTGGTAAGCGTTGCAAGAACATGGATTTGAACCCGATTGAAGCCATCACGCTCAACAAGTTTGGACAATTCGTCGCGGGCTGACTGGGCATAAGAACGGTAGAGTTCTTGCTGCACTGCACTCAATTGGCAATGGTAGACAATTTCTGAGATGGGCGGCAGATCTTTAAGAACATCTTCTTTCATGCGACGCAAGATGAAGGGGGAGATTTTCTTGCGCAAGTATTCGATATTTTTGACCTGTTCATTACCTGAGACTCGGACATATTTTTCAACAAAGCGGTCAAAAGAACTAAGAAAACCAGGCATCAAAAAGTCAAAGAGACTCCACAGCTCATCGAGCGAATTTTCGATTGGTGTTCCCGAGAGGATCAGTTTGTGATGAGCACGAACCATTTTGACCGAACGGGCATTGCGCGTGCTTCGATTTTTGATGTGCTGCGCCTCATCGAGAATAACATAAGAAAAGAGCGCTGTTTTGTATTGCTCGATGTCTTTTTGCAGAAGAGTATAAGAGGTAATCACTGCATCATATTTTCCAATTTCCGCGATCAGTTTTTTCCGGTTGGAAGGAATGCCATCGAAGACCATCACTTTGAGAGTGGGATTGAATTTAGCAAATTCCTCTTTCCAATTGTAGAGAAGTGAAGTAGGGCAAACAATGAGAGCGCAGCCAAGTTTACTTTTCATAAGCTGGGTCAGCGCCACAATCGCCTGGACAGTTTTTCCAAGACCCATGTCATCTGCTAGTATCCCACCCAGGAACATCGTACGGAGCCGCTCGAGCCAGTGGACTCCATCTTTTTGATAAGAGCGCAAATCGGCCTGAATTTCTTTTGGAATGGGAGTACTTTTGAGTTTTCTCTCTCCAAGCATTTGCTTGCGGATAGCGACAAGTTTTTCTGAAATCGAAAACTTTACAGGAAGCCCCTTAAAGTGATCTTTGTCAACGTTCGCGAGACCCCAAAGAGGACGCTCGAGACTCCCATCTTCTAAAACTGTGATGCCTAGCTCGTCAAAGAGTTGCACTACACCGGTCAATCTTTCGAGATCGAGCACTAAAATCTTGGGAGGTTTTGATTTTTCTGTTTTTTTCTTGCCATATGCCCCTGGAGATGGCAATTCAATGAATGCTTTTTTCGCAGAAATACAATCCCACAGCTGATCGAGCTTAATCCCTTTAAGACAACCTTGGACTTTCAGTTGGATCTGATAACTATCAATTTTATCCGTTGGTTCGAAATGGAGTTTGAATTGCGTTTTGTCATAGATGAATTGATCGAGCAGATTTTGTGGACAATTGAATTTGACCTTGTCTTTGTTTCTGGGAATGATGTCAGTCATGAACTCGACAATCTTCTTGTCAGATTTGGAAATATAGATCCCTGCTTCCGGATTGAAGAGAAAATCTTGGAAGAGATCCTCAATAATTTTTCGCTCTTCTACGAGATTACGAGCCAAAATCCCCTCTTTCGAGACAAAGGAAGTAACATCCTCAAATGTAAGCTGTGAAGCTGCTTCGGGAATCCGATTCCCATCATAATTGAAGTGAATCGCCGCTTCGAGCTCACCGTTGAGGTAAGAGATATCGCAAATTGTTTCTACACTTCCAACAAAAGGCAGCGTGACAAAATCTTCAATTATCTGCCGATTCGCTATCTCAGCAAATTGAGAAAGTTCTGGAAGAGCATTTTCCACAAAAGAGCCGAACAATGGCTGAGGGATCGTCATATCGCGGATCTCTTTGAGATTGCGCAAATGTTTGCGTGTGATCAGATGGGGAAAGCGCAAATAGGTATCGTCATAAAGCATCCCGGGTTTCGCGCAGTAAAAAAGAAAGACATCTTCCAGCATCAGCTCCTGATCATCGAGAGTGATTTTGGGATTGAGCAGAATTTTTGATGTGGGGGGCGGGATATATTCGAGATGAAAGCAAAAATTGACGGGAACAGAAGAAAAACGCAAAGGATTTTCAAAGCCTCCGACATAGACTCCCGGCAAAATGGGCCGATCTTCATTGGGATGAGCAAAGCCACTTTTTGATATTTCTTGTTCTGTCAACTCAAAAATGCGAGCTAAAATCATTCCAAAGAAATTGGGATCGATATGCCCAATACGCAAAGCTTTTTCACTTGTCACATTTTCAGGAAAGCGCAAGTGATCCATCACCATTTGAACAATTTCTCCCTGCCGAGTAGAGAAAGATTCAAGTGAAAAGCAAAACTTTTTTCCTCCCATGAAAATTGACTCTTTGAAGCGCAAGGCATCAATGAACTTGCGCAGGTTTGGCACATGAAGCGGCTTTGATCTAAAGGGAAGACGCAGCGCTACCTGAAGTTCAAGAGGGCCATTTCCCTTTTTCGGGAAATTGTAAATCAGAGAAAATTCCGCAGAATCGATCTCTTTTTTTTCTTCGGGACGAAAAAACGGCGAAGCAGCGAGCATCCGTGAAGAAGTGATATATTCTTGCAGTATCTGCCGTTGATAGTTCTCTGCTTGCCTTTGAGACTCTTTATCTTCCGCCTCTTTGAATTTTTCGAG
>SDBS01003385.1_pt1 | contig 15654 bp, 9 predicted proteins | sample 2277091 | NCBI WGS metagenome assembly SDBS01 (sample SAMN10404972, study PRJNA504765) | marine sediment metagenome | isolation source: marine sediment core GS10_PC15, 163 cmbsf | place: Arctic Ocean: Southern Knipovich Ridge | collected 2010 | reverse complement strand
AATATGGCCCGCCGCTTGTCACCAGATCTTCTCGGTGGGCGCAGTACCGTTAAATAAAACATTGTTGTAGCAGCCTTTGCGGGGCAGCAGGGGGCTATGGCCATAATGACTGACTGGTCAGTCATTATTATTGTAGGGTCCTGTTGTCCCGAATGCAAGCGGAGTTGATTGTTTTTTGGCCTGCCAGGGGGAAGGGGCATGGGGGGTGTCGAAAAAGTCGATAGCCGCGAACCCCGATGTACATCGGGACGGACTACGCGAACATGAAGACAGAGAAAAAGCCAATAGGAGAGAGAAAACCAAACGGTTCTGTTCGCGTTGTTCGCGGCCATTCAGCAGTTTTTCAACAGTCCCCATTGCGTCTTTTTTGCGGCTGGATTTTGCCTCGGGGCCGACCAAATCTTATGTTTCGTGTGCAATAGCGACCGGCCCTGCCCGGGGCTTGGAGGGAATGGGATTCTACTGCGGCATCGCCTTTGCTCTACGGGTGAATCTCGTTCGCCCGGCGGAACGGTTCAGGCCCGACCGGATAATTCCGGCCGGGCCCTTTTTTTCAATTGGGGTCGGGTGCTGGGCGGCACCGACGCTGCTATGGCGAGGGTAAGTATTGAAGGGCGGGGCCATCTGGTATAGAATGCGGACAGAAACTGTCTCTTGGAGATCGGAACATGTCGGACATCCTGGCGGCGGAGTATCGAGAGAAGCTGGACGCGCTGAAGCGGAACCTCGCGAGTGTGATTTATGGCAAGGACGAGTCCCTGGACCTGCTTATAATAGCGCTTCTTGCCGGCGGGTCGGTGCTCATCGAGGACGTTCCGGGCGTGGGCAAGACCACGCTTGCCAAGGCGCTGGCCCGGTCGGTCGACGCGGAGTTTCGGAGGATACAGTTCACGCCGGACCTCCTGCCGGCTGATATTCTCGGCTCTTCGATCTACAATCCGGTGGACGGTTCTTTCAAATTCCGCAAGGGCCCGATCTTCTGCAACGTCCTGCTTGCGGATGAGATCAACCGTGCCTCGCCCAGAACCCAGTCCGCCCTGCTGGAGGCCATGAACGAAATGCAGGCCACCATCGAGGGCAAACGATATCCTCTGCCCGGGCCTTTCATGGTGGTGGCCACCGAGAACCCCGTTGAGTACCACGGCACGTATCCGCTTCCCGAGGCTCAGCTCGACCGGTTCCTGGTGCTGCTTAGTCTTGGGTATCCGCGGGGCGACGTGGAGACGGACATTCTGCATTCCCAGACCGATGGTCATCCGCTTGACAGGCTCAAGCCCGTTGTGACCAAGCAAGAGGTGGTGGGGATGCAGCAGGCCGTCAAGCGCGTCCACGTGGATCCGAGCGTTTCCGCTTACATGGTGGACATCGTGAGCAGGACGCGTCAGGACCCTCGGATTCGCCTGGGGGGCAGCCCCCGCGGCTCGCTGATGCTGTTCAGGACCTCACAGGCCAGGGCCTTTTACGATGGCAGGAACTATGCGAGCCCCGACGATGTTCAGAAGCTGGCCGGGCAAGTACTTGCCCACAGGATAGTGCTTACCTCCAAGTCCCGTTACGGGGGCACGGCCAGGCGGGATGTTATTGAAGACATAGTCAAGGGCGTGAAGGTGCCCACGTGAGCCTGTCGCAACTGACATCGCAACTGAGTTTGAGAAGGCTGGTTTGGCGCGTTTGGCACTTCGACCTTACCGGAGGGGGCAGGATTCTGCTGGCGGCGATCTTTTTTTCGGGCCTCGCCGGCTGCATGACCTTCCTCGTGCCCATCTATAACACGTTCGTCGCGCTGATTTTTCTGTACGTAGCCTGTTACGCGGTAAGCCTGTTGGTGCATCCTCGGATCAGCCTGTCGGGTTCGTTTCCGAAAAAGGCGATGGCGGGCCGGCGCGTGGATGCGGAGTTTACCGTCACCAACAATTCTCGCGTGCCGACATACGACCTGTCGCTGCGCATGTTCTCGCTGCCGCGGTCGCTGAAGCAGACGAACGCGGACGCGACGTTGGTCGGCCTTGGCGGCAGGGGAACCGGCAAGCTCACCTTTGAGCTGATGCCCCTCAAGCGAGGCCAGTACGAGTTGGGTGACCTCTACGCCTACAGTAGCTTCCCGTTCAACTTCTTCAGGCGACTGGGGACCATACGCCCGATGGGCTCGCTGCTGGTGCTGCCCAGCTTCTCGCCTTTGCAGCGGATCGACGCTGCTTTCTCGTTCCGGTATCAGCCGGGGGGCATCGCCTTCAGTTCGAACGTGGGCGAGTCGCCGGAATACATCGGAAGCAGAGATTTCCGCCCGGGCGACCCGCTCCGCCGGATCGACTTTCGGTCATGGGCGCGCCTCGCTGCCCCCGCCGTCAAGGAGTACCAGGAAGAATACTATTGCCGCGCCGCGCTGGTGCTGGATACGTTTGTTGCCCGCCGGAGGAAGGCCCCCAAAACCGGCTTCCCGGAGCTGGAGGCCGCGGTCTCGCTGTCAGCAGCAATTACCGAAGCGCTGTCCCGCGGGGAGTGCATCATCGACGTCTTTGCCGCCGGGCCGCAACTCTACGTGTTCCGCGCGGGACGCCACACCGCGCAGTTTGAGAACATCCTGGAGATCCTGGCCTGCGTCGATCGTTGCCCCAGCGCCCCGTTCGACGTGCTGGGCCCGGCGGTGGCCGACGAGCTTGCCAGCATATCGACGGTCATCTGTGTAATGCTTGATTGGGATGAGCCTCGCCGCCAGTTCGTTCTTGCCGCAGCCGCGGCCGGCTGCAGGACCAAGGTGATTGTTGTCCGCGACGGTGAGACTACCCTGCCGTTTGCCGACGACGAGAAATGGGCCGGGCCGTTTGCCGTCTGCCGGCCCCAGGACGTTGCTGAAGGTATGGTGCAGGAGATATGACCCGCCAGAGGGCAATCGCGTTTGTTCTGATGACGATCGTTTGCGGCACTGTGTCCTACATGACAGGCCGCGTGGTCTTTCCCGCCGTGATATGGGGGATGGCGCTGCTGGGGCTCAGCGGGCTGGTGAAGGTGGACGTCTCAAGGAGCACGAGGCTGGTCGCGACGCTCGCCGCGACGCTGGCCTTCGTGGTCATATCCAAAGTTGCCCCCGAGGATCCGAAGGAGGCATACCCTCTGTCGGCCGTTGCTCTGACGTACGTGGTGGCGTGGTACTTCACGGTGCTGATGGCCGGGGCGTTTTTCGTCCGCCGGCCCGGGCCGATGCCGAGAACTTTCCCACTTTACGCGATAATTGCCCTCATCTGCACGGGCAACGTATTCGTGGGGCAGCAGGAGGACAGGGTTTACATGCTGGCGGGGATGGCCGCGGCGGCGATGACGGCCTTCTATTTTGCGGCCGAAAGGCGGTACCTGCCCGGACTGAGGCCAAGGGCGTCTCTGATGCCCAGGACGGCGAGTTTTGTCGTGCTGCTGATTGCGATGATTGGGGCGGGCTGGGCCAATACGATCGTGTCCGCCCATCAGTACGACATCAACCGGGTGGTAACCTCGCTGGCTGCCCGGCTGTACTCTGCCAGGTCGATGGGGTATTCCGACCGTGGCGATCTGCGAAGCATGAGGTATTTGAAGACGCGCGCCACCAGGGAAACGGTGCTTCGGGTGTTTTCTCGCCGGATGCCGGGGTATCTGCGCGGCAGGGCCTTTACACGACCTTCCTGGTGGCGGCAGCGGCAGTACGCGCCCGGCGTCAAGACGACGCTCCAGCCAAGTCGGCGCAGATTCAAAGGGATACCCGCCCCCACCGGCGCCAGGAGGCTCTTCGCGCTGGGTGATGGCGGATTGGGTCGGTGGGAGGCCTACGAGGTCTATCCGGACAGGGTCAGGACCAAGGCCGTGTTCTGTCCACACGGCACTACGGTCATCAGTGCCCCTGCCAACAAGCTTGAGATTGATGAATGCGGCGCGGTTACCGCGCCAAGTCCATTGGCCGGAGCAAGTTATACGGCGTTCGTTCCCGCCCTCGGAAAGGCCCACAAGGTCTCGCAGGAGGCCCGCAGGACCTGCGTCGCCCTGCCGGACGATCTGGACGAACGCATCCACGAGCTGGCAACGGGCCTGTTCAAGGATTGCCGCACCGCCGCGGAAAAAATCGCCGCGGTCGAAAAGTATTTCACCACCAACTACCAGTACAAGTTGGGGATCCAGATTCCGCGACGTACGGATCCGCTGACGTACTTCCTTACGAATGACCCGCGGCCGGCGGCGCACTGTGAGTATTTCGCCACGGGCGCGGCTGTGCTGCTGAGGCTCGGCGGAGTGCCCGCATATTACGCCACCGGATTCGTCGTCACCGAGCAGAGCCCGTACGGCGAATATTGGATTGCCAGGAACGCCGACGCCCACGCCTGGGTGGAAGCCTGCGACGATAATGGCAACTGGGTGACGGTGGAGGCCACGCCGGCGGAAGGCGTTCCCTCTTCGGCGAAGCGCAGCGACGCTTACTACCTGTGGGACAGCCTGAAATTTTCCCTTCAGAGGTTCATGGCGATGATGCAGCACGAGGGCGCTGCGGGGCTGGGCTCGTGGTGCCTTGGGCACTTGGTGGCTTTGGCCCGCGCGATGTTCATGACACGGGGGGGCCTGATTGCCAGCCTCTGTCTGGGGGCCCTGGCCGGTTGGGTCCTGCTGCTGCGGCTCATGCGGATCCCGCGCAGGCGGGTGGATCCAATGGTGGCCCGGTTGCAGCGTCTGCTTGTTCGGATGGACCAGCGGGTCAGGAAGTTGGCCCCGGCGCGTGTCCGGAGCGAGACACTTACCCACTTCGCCCACCGGCTTCAGGGGCAAGCGTCCGGCAAGCCGCCGGCGGACGCCGCGGCGCGGTGGTACCTCGCCTATGCCGCCATCCGCTATGGCGGACGCGCGGATGCCGAAGCCGCCGCCAGGCTCGAACGCCGCATGCCCCCAAGGGCGCGGGCCGCGCGAGCGGTCGGATCGAAACCCGCCCGGCCCACCTGAAGGCCCCGCCGGCCGACGCGGCCGGGCGGCAATTCAGCGGGCCCCAAAAAAAAGAAAATTGTTGTACAGCAGGCTGGCGCCTGTGGTAAATTCAGCGCCTGCGCAGGGTAAAGCGTGGTTTCCAGAGAGAAAGAACATCAGGGACCTAGGGGCTGGTGATCGAGGCCCCGTTTTTGGGAGAACGAACATGGCTTCGGAACTACCGGATTACGTTGTACAAGCTCAGCCCGTCCCACAGGAAAGCCGCGCGGCGTGGTTCAAGAACACTGCCCCGGCGTACGCGGGCATCATGCTGTGGTTCGTTTTCTGGCAAAAAGTTGCGGTCGGCGACGGCGAGCCCGGAGGCGTGCTTTCACAAGGCGTGATGACGGCGCTGTTCGGCCTGGTCATCGCGGCGGTGCTTTGCCACTTCCTGTTCTACCTGGTTCCTGGTCTGCTGGGCATGAAGACCGGTCTGCCGCTGTACATCGTGGGCACGTCGACCTACGGGGTGCGCGGCGGGTTCGTGATGCCCGGGTTCCTCATGGGCATCCTGCAGTTCGGCTGGATTGCGGTCAACGCTTTCTTCGTGTCTAAGCTGCTTTGCTCGTGTTTCGGGCTCGATGCGGAAGCGCCGTCCGTCAGTCACGGCCTCATCGCCGCGGCGTTTGCCATTATGGGCGCCTTCGTGGGCCTCAAGGGCATTCAGTACGTTGCGAAAGTTGCCACCTTCCTGCCCCTGATTCCCCTGGTCGTGCTCGTGATCCTTCTGTTTAAGACGATCGGCGGCCTTGGAGGCTTCACGCCGGATAAGGTCATCAACCCCACCGCCCCCGAGAAGGAGGCTACGACTGCCATGATGGCCTCCGATCGGGTCCAGGCGACCGGCGGCGGAGAGGCCAAGCCCGCCGAGCCTAAGTTGCCGTTGACCACGTGGGGCGTTATCGCCATCCTGTGCACGTACATCGTGGGGTTCTTCGCCACCGCGGGCGCAGCTGGTGCCGACATGGGTTCGAACAACCGTAACCCGAAAGATGTTCAGCTCGCGGGGCTCAGCGGTATCACGCTGGCTACGATCGTTGCCGGGGGGTTGGCGATCCTAATTGTTGCCGGTGCGTACGGGGGCGGAAAAGTCCTGGCCGCAAACCTTGGCAAGATGGACGTGATCGATCTATTGGTGGATCTCACGGGTAAGGGGAACGCCAAGATAATCCTGGTCCTGCTGGCGATCTCGTCGTTCCCAGCCGTGTGCTTCTCGGCCTTCATCGCGGCCAACAGCTTCAAGACCACGCTGCCGAAGGTGAATCCCTGGCTCTCGGTGGGCATCGGCACGGCCGCGGCCATAGTGCTGACCGTGAGCGGCATCGCCGGCAAGGTGGTCCTTGTCTTCGTAGTCATCGGCGCTTCCTTTGGCCCGGTTTGCGGGGCGATGGCGGCGGACTATCTGCTGGCCGGCAGGAAATGGGCAGGTCCACGGGCTGGCTTCAACCCAGCCGGCTGGATCTCCTGGATCGTCGGCTTCGCCGTTGGTGCGGCGGAATTCATAGCCATGATCCCCGGCCTGGAAGGGCTGAAGGGTGTTGTCCCCGTTCCGCCGGTGGCAGCGTTCGTCGTCGGATTCGTGCTGTATATCATCCTGGCCAAGATGGGTCTGACGAGCAAGAGCATTCCAATGCCCTCAGCCGCCCCAGCTGCGGCACCGGCCCCAGCCGAAGGGGAAGGCAGCTAAAGGACATAGCAGGCCGGCCGACGACCGAGGATGTATTGGGTGGCGTCATTGATAGCGGTGCGCTTGTGGACCCATGTCGTGTGGGTATCACCATGTCTGATCGTGGCGCCCTCGACCGCACTTGTCTGATCTTCGGAAAGGATGGGATATGACGAGCCATCACACGCGGCGCGAGCTTCTGAAGGCAGTGGGGGCTGGCGCGGCCTCGATGACGATGGGGCGGCTGGCCCGGGGGGCCGAGAACAAATCCGCCGATCGCAAGCCCAACATCATTTTCATCATGGCCGACGATCTCGGCTATGGCGACCTGGGCTGTTACGGGCAGAAGGTGATACAGACGCCGAGCATCGACAAGCTGGCCCTGGAGGGCACGCGTTTCACTCAATGCTACGCCGGCTCGACGGTTTGTGCCCCGTCCCGCAGCGTGCTGATGACCGGCCTGCACACCGGCCACACCACGGTGCGGGGCAACTCGGGCAAGGGCGGGCGGATCCCGCTCAGGGATGAGGACGTCACGGTGGCGGAGGTGCTCAAGCGGGCGGGCTACACCACGGGCATCACCGGCAAGTGGGGCCTGGGCGAGCCCGGCACCGCCGGCATACCCAACAATCAGGGCTTCGACGAATGGCTGGGCTACCTCAACCAGAGGAACGCCCACAGCTACTACCCGCCCTTCCTCTGGCGAAACCGCAAGAAGCAGGTTCTTGAGGGCAACAAGGCCGGCAAGAGGCAGCAGTACTCGCACGACCTGTTCACGGAATTCGCACTGGACTTCATTCGCAGGCAAAAGGCAGGCCCGTTCTTTCTCTACCTGTCGTACACCATCCCACACGCCAAATACGAAATCCCCACCACCGAGCCCTATGCGGACAAGCCCTGGAAGAAAGATGAGAAGGTCCAGGCGGCGATGGTCACACGGATGGACCGCGACGTCGGGAAGATCATGGCCCTGCTGAAGGAGCTGAAGATCGACCGGCGGACGATTGTGTTCTTCTGCTCAGACAACGGTGCCGCGAAGCGCTGGGAGGGGCGTTTCGACAGCTCGGGCTCGCTTCGTGGCCGCAAACGCGACATGTACGAGGGCGGCATCCGCACGCCGATGATCGTCCGCTGGCCGGACAAGGTCCCCGCAAACAAGACCAGCGACGTGGTGTGGTACTTTGCGGATTTCCTTCCGACGGCGGCCGAGCTTGCCGGGGCCGCCGCACCGGCCAAAATCGACGGAATCAGCATCGCGCCGACGCTGCTGGGCAAGAGGCAGAAGATCGGGGCGCGGTTCCTCTACTGGGAGTTCTTCGAGCGGGGATTTCATCAGGCGGTGCGGTGGGGCGACTGGAAGGCGGTGCGGCGCGGGCTGACCGGAAGGCTGGAACTGTACGATCTGGCCAAGGATGAAGCCGAGAAGAACAACGTTGCCGCCCAGAACAGCCGGGTGGTCGCAAAGATAGAGGCGTACCTGAAGACTGCCCGGACGGAATCACCCTATTGGCCCGTCAGTAAGTAGCCAAAGCCGGTCGGCCTGGCAAAAGAAGTAAGACGTAAGCTCCACACGGCCGAAATACGGGTTATAATATGCGTTAGCCCGGCGACGCGGTACGGACGAACGCAGGCTGCCGGTATTGTGAGCGATCGCTGACATGCACCGACGAGAGATATTGCTGCTGTTGGCACTGGTTGTTGCCTTGGTCGTGATCTGGGCACTGCAGGCGCCGCCGGCCGTTGCGGCAAAGGCGGGCGATGGCGGCGGGGCGGTTGTGAGTGTCGAAGGCACCAGGCCGCTGGCCGTGGCCGCGATGGGCGAGAACGCCTACATCCATCCCAACCGCGATTACACTTTTGTGAAAGTCCCCGAGTCTATCCGCGGGTGGGCGTTTACCTCGCACGAGCACAAGGGCCCCGCCCGGCTGACATGCCGCGTGAAGGCCGCGGGGCAGGTGTACCTGTGCCTCCAGAAACCGGCCACGCCCCAGAGCATGAAGCTCGCCGGCAAGTGGGAAGCCTGTGGAAGCATGGACACGGTCATCCGCGGGCGGAGCTACCCGTGGACGATTTATCGCACCGACGTGAAGGCCGGCGACAAGCTGACAATTCCATCGCCCGACAGATGGGGGGCTGTCCTTGCGGTGAAGAAAATCGACGGCCTGAAGACCGTTGCGGCCGCCAGGGTGAAGCCCAAGCGGCGTCCGGCCCGTTCAGCCGCCCCGGCGGATGAGTATGCCCAACTGGCGGGGGACATCCGGAACCGCGCGTGGTTCAACAAGATCGCAAAGCAGGTTGTTCGCAAGGATGCGTTGATCCTGGCGAGCGACCGCGACCCGCTGGACGTGGTGCTGCGGCGCACCGAGGCGCTCCTGAGGGACCTGACAGCCCGCAAGGATGCGCCCGATCTGGCGAAGGCCTCGGGTGAGTTGAAGGATATCCAGGCGGCTGCGGCGCGGCTGGACGCAGGCGAATCCGCCGCCAGGCGCGAGTTGTTCGACAAGGCCCGCAAGCTCCGCCGGCGCATCGCCTTTTCAAATCCGCTGTTGAAGTTCGACAAGCTGCTGTTCATCAAGCGGCACGATTCAAGTGGCCCGTTCCACATGTGCGACCAGTTCTACGGCTGCAACGCACGTCCCGGCGGGGGGCTGTTCGTCCTGTCGGATCCCTTTGGCTCCGAGCCCAGGGCGTCAGACCTGCTGGAAGGCTCCGTCGTCGAGAACGGACGCCTGAAGGGTCAGAAGCTAACCGGCGGGGCGTTCCTCTCGCCGGAGCTGTCGTTCGACGGAAAGACGATCCTGTTCGCCTGGACGCAGGCCAAGGCGAAAAAGACGTACACGTGGGGCCCGACGATCAGCTACCACATATTCAAATGCAGCGCCGACCCCTCGACTTCGCTCGGGGCCGACGGCGGCGGCCTGGTGCAGTTGACCGACGGGAAGGCCGATGACTTCGATCCGTGCTTCCTGCCGAACGGGCGCATCGCGTTCATCTCGCTGCGGCGCGGCGGGTACCTGCGATGCGGGCGCCACTGCCCGGTCTATGCGATGTTCTCGATGTGCGCCGACGGCACCGACATAATCCCGCTGAGCTACCACGAAACGCACGAGTGGCATCCCAGCGTCGACAACAACGGCATGATCGTCTACACGCGATGGGATTACATTGATCGTGACACCAACGTCGCACATCACATCTGGCTGAGTTACCCTGACGGGCGCGACCCGCGAAGCTTCCACGGGAACTATCCGATCGTCCGCAAGGGCCGGCCGTGGATGGAGATGAGCATTCGCGCTATTCCCGGCTCGCACAGGTATGTGGCCGTCACGGGGTCGCATCACGGGAACGCGTTCGGTTCGCTGGTGGTTATAGATCAGCGGCCGGAAGACGACAACGCGATGAGCCAGGTAAAGCGCCTGACGCCCGAATCGCCGTTCGCCGAGGCCGAGGGCTCGCCCCGACAACTCATGCGGTACGGCACGCCCTGGCCACTCAGCGAGGACTATTACCTCTGCGTCTATGCCGCCGATGCGAAGAATCGCGGCATCTACCTGGTTGACAGCTTCGGCAATCGCGAGTTGCTCTACCGCGACCCGGCGATCTCGAGCCTGAGTCCCATCCCGCTTCAGCCTCGGAGGAAGCCGCCGGTGATCCCCGACCAAACGGTGCAGACGGCTGCGGCAAGGCAGGCGGTGGGAACTCCGCCGCCCGCAACCATCGCCGTGATGAATATCTACGACTCCGATTTCGAGTGGCCCGAGGGTACGAAAATCAAGTCGCTGCGGATCATTCAGTTGCTGCCGAAGTCGACGGCGCCTCCGAACAAGCCGCGGATCGGGGTGGCCAACCAGACCAACGCCCGCGCCGTGCTGGGCACCGTGCCGGTCGAGCCCGCCGGCAGCGTCTATTTCGAAGCCCCGGTCGCAGTGCCAATCTACTTCCAGGCCCTCGATGAGCGTGGGCTGGCCGTCCAGTCGATGCGGTCGCTCACCTACGTGCATCCGGGCGAGCGACTGGTCTGCCAGGGCTGCCACGAGCCCAAGCGGCGCCAGGTGCCGAACGGGCCCGGCAAGATCCCGCTCGCCATCCGGCGGGGGCCCTCAAAGATCACGAAGGACGTGGACGGATCGAATCCCTTTAACTATCCGCGCCTGGTTCAGCCGGTGCTGGATCGGCGCTGCGTGCCCTGCCACACGAAGAACAAACCCAAGGCGCCCAACTTGGCCGGCACGATCACGCGCACCAACGGGTGGACGCAGTCGTACGTTTCGCTGGCCGCCAAGTATGGCTTCTACTTCCACGTCACCAACGGGTCGATCAAGACGGGCGTCCACGGCGGCACGCGCACCATACCCGGCCGATTTGGCGCCCAGGGTTCCAAGCTCTTCCAGATGCTCGACAAGGGCCACAACAAGGTCAAGCTCTCGCCGCAGGAGCTTTACCGCATCACGCTCTGGCTCGACTGCAACTCCGAGTTCTACGGTGCGTACTACGACACGGCTAGACAGGCCCGCGGCGAAGTTGTCACACCCGACCTGGAGTAAGCTGCGAGGGGTCTATCCCGGATAATTCATTCACTCCGAAGTGCGCTATGCCTTGATCAGGCTGTCGGCTTTGGCGATCAGCTTCCTGATCTGGTCGCTGTCCATGATCGCCTTGGCACGTTCGAAGTACTCCTTCGCGCTCTTGGGATCCGCGTCGTTCAAGGCAGCGGTGCCCAAGGCTTCGAACCGGCTGTACTTCGTAATCGACATCCGAGCCCTGATCTCCGCGCTGTCCTTGATCTTCCGCGCCTTGCTGTACTCATCCAGGGCGCTTTTCCAATCCTTGTTCTTCTGCGCCTCATCGCCCGCCGCCAGGTGCTGGCGGTATTTCAGCACCCGGGAGCACAACTCCTGCCGGGCCTTTATCCAGGGGGCATTGAGCGGCCCGTCCTCGTAGGCCCTTATCGCCTCGACCAGCTTGCCATCGCGGCGAAGCCGCTCAGCCTCGTTGACCTTAATCCTGTAGCGGCAGTCAACCATCCTCTGCTTGACGGTCGCATCGGGCGGGAGGAGGGCAGCGGACTCTTCATACTTGACCAGGGCTGCGGCGTAGTCTTGCTTGCGGTACAGCGCATGGGCCTTGCTCAGCACCGTTCGCCAATTCGCGCGCCGCTCCAGGCCTTTAAGCAGCGCCTTGGCGTCGGAGTTGCCCGGGTCGTACTCCAGAAGCTTCTTCAGGACCTTTATCGCCTCCGACGTGTTGCCTGGGTGCAGCGCGCGCGCACGGGCCATATCCACTTCCGACCTCAAAGCCTTGATGCGAGCCTCCGCTTTGGCAGAGGGCTTGGTCCGCGGCCTCAGAGGCCTCCCCTCACCAACCTTGTTCCCCTCCTTGCGGGCCTTCTCGGCCGCGGCTATCGCGTCTTCATAGCGCCCGCGCGTCGCGACGGACTTCAGCTTGGCCGCCAGAACCTCCAGTAACTTATCTCGCTCCTTCTTCGGCAGCACAAGCCCTTCCTTGCTTTCGAGCAGGGTCTTGGCTATCAGGTAGACGACTTTGGCCATGTCCAGCTTGCCGTCGGCCACCAGGCCGTCGCCCCTGGAAATCAGACTGCTGCAATCGGTGCGGAATTTTGCCAGCTCAACCTTCGCCCTAAAGACCCTCAGTTCTTCTCGAAAGGCATCCGGCAGCACCACCCCCGGACGATCGAATTTCTTTACCTCGTCCAGCGCTGCCTTGAAATTACCTTCACTCAGCAGGTCCTGCGCCCGGCTTTTCTTGTCACGGAATTCCCACGCCTCAAGCCTCTTGTCCTTGAACTTGTCAATAACATCCTCGAAGTCCTGGGTCCACTGGTAGAGCTCGGAGTTCTGGTCGGTGCGGGCCCGCACGTCGTTAAGCTGGTCCCTGGCCGCCTTCTCATGCTCCTGTGCGTCCGACCAATCGAACTTGTTCACGGCCTCATGGGCCTTGCAGAGGTGCAGGATCACCGACGCCTTTGCCTCCTCCGGAGTCCCCGGGAAGCGGGCCACCAGATCCTCGAATGCCTCTTGCGCCTTCTTGTAGTCGCCGTCGTCGAAGGCGTTCCATGCCCGTCTGAAAAGCCCGTCCGCGGGGACTCTTACCGGACGCGTTGATGTATGCTTGCCCGGACGCGTTGATGTATCCTTGCACCCGCCTGCGATGCCGACCAATCCAATGAAGGCTACAAACAGGCCTAACGCACGCATGATTTCACGCCCTTTCTTGTGGCCGTGGGCCGAAAAGTCGTGCGAAATACCAGCTATCCCCAGTGAGTGGTGTGAAAAACCGCGCCGGTCGTAATTCATGGCATACTCCCCTGTCAGGGCGTGTTGAACTCAGTCGTTCAGGGCTTCTGCCGCAGAATAACCACCGTGTTCGCTATGGGTCAAGATGAAAACATGGCCGTGTGCGAACCGATTGCCTACACTACTGAAGGACCGAGTGGTTGAGCTGCCATGTGGGGGTTGGCGCGGACCGCGATCGGCCAAGGGAAGGAAAACCATGCGCACGGGATATCTCTTCGTCGTGCCGGTGCTGGCGACGGCTGTTGCGCTGGCGGCGTTCGGTGCTGCGCCCAAGGCCGCCGCGCCGGAAAGGAAAGAGCCGATGACCAAGCGGGCGGGCGTGACAATCCTGGAGCGGGACAAGTGCGACGACGCGTACCGGCTCTATTCAAGCCGCAACTCCGAGGTCGCCCACCTGATCGACATCGACGGCCGCGAGGTGCACCGGTGGAGCTATCCGCAGGGCAAGACGTGGCATTATGCCCACATGCTGCCCAACGGGAACCTGGTGGCCATCGTCAAGGACGTGATGATCCTGGAGCTGGACTGGCACGGCAAGCTGGTGTGGAAGAAGCAGACGCGTGCGCACCACGATTTCGCCCGCTTGGCCGGCGGCAACACGCTGGTGGTCTCGCGCCGCAAGCACACCGACGCGTACGTCAGCCCGGGGCGGCAGCTGTCGTACGACACGATCCTGGAGGTTACGCCGCAGGGCAAAACCGTCTGGGAGTGGAAGGTCGAGCAGCACGCCCGCGAACTGGCGAAGCTCGTCGATCTGCAGATTCCTTCCTGGAAGGGGTTCGGGGACTGGCCGCTCATCAACACTGGCGAGGTCCTGCCGGACGGGCCCACGGCTAAGAGGGACAAGAGATGCCGCGCGGGCAACATCATGATCGGCGGGCGGCACATCGACACGATCGCGGTGATCGATCGCAAGACGGGCAAGATCGTCTGGGCCTGGGGGCCGGGCGAGATCCTCGGCCCGCACATGCCCACCATGCTGCCCAGCGGGAATATCCTGATTTACGACAACGGCCAGAACGCATCGACCAAGGTCCGCCGGTACACGCGGATAATCGAGCTGGACCCGATCGCGGGCAAGATCGTGTGGCAGTACAAGGCCGATCCGCCCGGCGACTTTTACTCCCCGTCGCGCGGGTCCAACGAGCGCTTGGCGAACGGGAACACCTTCATCGCCGAGTCAGATTCCGGGCGGCTGTTCGAGGTCACCCCCAGGGGCCGGATCGTCTGGGAGCTGCTCAACCCGGACACGAACAAGCGAGGCAGGCGCATAGCCCTGTACCGGGCCCTGGCCTACGAGCGGGATCTGGTCGACAAGCTGCTCAAGAAGCACGCCCAGGACAAGAAGCAAACCAAGTAAAGCGCTCAAGCCGCCGCCGGCTCACTTGCCGGCGTATACACGTGTGAACTCGTCAAGAAGCTTGCTCAGCGCCTTTGTGTGCTGGAGGTCCGTGGTCTGCTTGGCCTTCATTGCCGCGACCAGCATCCGGTGCAGGAGCGTGAGCTTCTTGACGTACTGGTCCCAGGCCTTCTTGTCCGATGCGTCGGCCGGCTTCACTCGCTGGGCCATGAAATACTGCGTAACGATCTCGCTGATCTCGTCGGCGTGGTGCTCCTTGTTGTTTACCCACCGGACGAGCTGGTTGTAGTTGGGCTTTTCGGCTGCGCCAATCTCATCGATCTTCCGCATCGATTTCTCGATGGTCACAATGTGCTCGCCGATGGCTGCCAGCCTGGCATCGTCGTCGTAGATACCACACGGAATCTGGCAATGCGGGTAGGCCGGCCAGGTGGCCGCTCCGATTACCACAACCACCACGATACTCACGCCGATCAGTCTTGTTTTGCTCATCTTGTGTCTCCTTTCCACTGCCGGCACGCGCCGGGCAGGCATTGCGAATCACAACAACACGACAATGCGAACACCACGAGGTGCCTGTTCATTCTATGCCGCCCCAATGTTCGATTTCCGATGAAATGCTGATCCGGCCGCTATCGCCCTTGCGTGCGGTGCGATTGGGTGGTACATCTGGCACAGGAGACCCGCCATGACCACGAGAGTTATACTGGCGCTGATATCGATCGCTGCTGCTGCGCAGGCCCAGACGGACCAGGCCAAATCCGTTGCCGTCATTCCGCGTCCCATGAAAATGGAGGTCCTTGGCGGCAAGTTCACCCTGACACAGCAGTCGGCGATCCTCGTTACCGAGGATACCCGCAACGAGGGACAGTACCTGGCGCAGCGGTTGGTCGCGGCCGCGGGGCTCAAGCTCGAGGTGACGCCTGCCTCGAAGCGGAAGGACCACGCCGGCTGCATCCTCCTGCGCGTGGCCGCTGACAAAAAGGACCTCGGCGCCGAGGGCTACTCGCTGGAGGTTCGCAAGGATCGGGCTCTTGTGGAGGCGCCCGCGCCTGCGGGAGTGTTCTACGCCTGCCAGACGATCCTCCAGCTGCTGCCGCCGCCCGTTGAGGCCAAGGAGGCGGCCGGCGCGGCGGGCCGGACCATCCCGCAAGTGAAGATCGAGGATAGGCCCAGGTTCCCCTGGCGCGGCCTGATGCTGGACACGGGCAGATGCTACTACTACATGGATTGGCTGAAGCGGTACATCGACCTGCTGGCCTTCTACAAGATGAACCGCTTCCACTGGCACCTGACCGAGCGGGTCGGCTGGCGGATCGAGATCAAGAAGTACCCCGAGC
>SDBS01003278.1_pt1 | contig 15658 bp, 17 predicted proteins | sample 2277091 | NCBI WGS metagenome assembly SDBS01 (sample SAMN10404972, study PRJNA504765) | marine sediment metagenome | isolation source: marine sediment core GS10_PC15, 163 cmbsf | place: Arctic Ocean: Southern Knipovich Ridge | collected 2010 | reverse complement strand
TGTTATATAAGAAGCAGCATCACTTGCGAGGAAAACTGCACCGCCTGCAATATCAATTGGTTTGCCTACCCTTTTGATTAAAAACTTAGACATCATTCCTGCAAGCACCTTTTTATCTTTTGTAAATGCTGTTGTCATTGGGGTATCTATTAATCCTGGATGAATAGAATTCGCTCTGATTCCCATAGGTCCAAATTCTGCTGCTAATGCTTTTGTTAAAAGCCTTATCCCTCCCTTACTTGCACAATAAGCAGCTCCTGCAGGAGAGCCTTCTATTCCTGCTACAGAAGAAAGATTAATTATAGAAGCTCCTTTTTTCATATGTTTTAATGCCGCTTGTGAACATAAGAAATAACCTTTTAGATTTATGTCTATTGTCTTATCCCAAATTTCTTCAGGCAAGTCTAAGGTGTTCCCCGGGATATAAACTCCTGCATTGTTAACTAAAATATCTATTTTCTTGAAATTTTTTATTGTCTCATTAATTAAATTTTCTACTTGTTTTTTGTCAGAAATATCTGCTTTCACATATATTGCTTTTCTTTTTAATTTTTTAATTTTGTTTACAGTAGAATTTCCTGGGATTATATCAGAAACAACGACGTTTGCTCCTTTTCTTGCTAATTCTACAGCAATGCTCTGTCCAATGCCTCTTGCAGCACCTGTTACAATAGCTATTTTTCCTGTTAAGTCAAATAAATCTGTCATTTTTACCTCTTCTTTATTATAATAATAATCTTTCCTATTTAAATATTTCGAACAGACACAAACTATTTAAAATCCTTTATTCTTTTTTTATTATGAAAGAGGTGAAACGTCCTTGGGGAAAGGAAAAGCATTTTATTTTTAATACTAAGTGTACTGTGAAGATTTTAATTGTTAAGCCTAAACAAATGCTTAGCTTGCAAAAACATAAGAAGAGGAAAGAGCTTTGGTATTTTTTAAGTGATGGATTTGTTCAAATTGGTAATAAGAAGAGGAAAATTAAGAAAGGGCATGCAGTTAGTATAAAAAGAAATCAGGCTCATAGAATTATAGCAGATAAAAAGGAAGTAAAGGTTTTAGAAATAAGTTATGGGAAATTTGAACAAAAAGATGAAATTAGACTGGAGGACAAATATGGTAGGAATAAACTTTCTTTTAAAAAAGAAAAGTTTAATTAAAGAAAATGAAAAAAATTATTGCAGTTGATTTGGGGGGAACTTATTTAAGAACGGCCCTTATAAAAGGAAATAAAATATTAGAATATACTAAAAAGAAAACCCCTAAACAAAAAGATATTTTGCTTATTAGATTATTTGATTATATCTCTTCATTAATGACAAAAGATGTTAAAGCTATAGGTATAGCAGCTCCAGGACCATTAGAAAATGGAATAATTAAAAATCCTCCTAATTTGCCCCTCCAAAATTTTAATTTAAAAGAAAAAATAAAAAAAGTATTTAATAAAAAAACAGAAGTAGAGAATGATGCAAATTGTGTTGCTCTTGCTGAAGCCAAACTTGGATGCAAGAAAAAGAATTTTATTGTCTTAACTCTTGGAACAGGAATTGGCGGAGGCATTATAATTAATGGGGAATTATATAGGGGAGAGGGTTATGGTGGTGAATTAGGGCATATAATTTTAGATAATAAAAGAGATTTTGAAAATTTATGGAAAGACCACAGAAAATTATCTAAGAAATATTTTGGCAGAACACTAACGATAAAGGATTTGTTAAAAAGGAAAGACAGAAAAGCAAGAAGAATTGCAGAAAAAGCTTCTGTGTGTTTAGGGCAGGGGATTGCTTCTCTTATTAATATTTTTGATCCTGAAGTTGTTATACTAAGCGGAGGCGTTAAAGAAACTGGAAGTAAATTTTTAGATATGATAAAAAAAGAAGCTAAAAAATATATTATTATTCCTCGCGCACCTAAAATTGAATGGACAAAATTAGAGCATCCTGGTATTTTAGGGGCAAGTTTGTTGGTGAGGTAAAGAAAAATGAAAATCCAAAAATTAAATAAATTTTTGCCTCTTCAATTTAAAGAGGAGAGGAGATTAAATTGAAGATTATAAAACAAGTCAAAGCACCTGTGAGGATTGATTTTGCAGGAGGGACTACTGATATTTCTCCGTTTAAAGATAAATATGGCGGGGCTGTTTTAAATGCAGCTATTAATAAATATGTTATTGGTAAGCTTGTAGCTACAGACAAAAAAGTTAATTTACAATATAGTGGGGATATACCAACTTCTAGTGGACTTGGCACAAGCGGTGTTATGAATCTTGTGTGGCTTGCTTTAGTCTTGAAAACAAAAAACAAAATTGAATTAGCAGAGAGAGTTTATGATTTAGAAAAAGCAATTGGAATTATAGGAGGAAAACAAGACCAATATGCTGGTGCTCTTGGAGGAATTAATTTTTTAGAGTTTAAGAGAGAGAAAGTTAAAATAACAAGATTAAATTTGTCTAAAAAAATAATAAAAGAATTAGAAAATAAACTTGTATTAGTTTACACAGGCAAGCCCCATCTTTCAACAGATACAAACAAAGCAATGATTGACAATTTAAAAAAAGGCAAGAATGTGAAGAATCTTCTTGCTATAAAAGAAATAGCTAAAGAAATGAAAAATTACCTCCTTAAGGGAAATTTAGAAGGATTTGCTGAATTGATGAATAAAGAAACAGATGAGAGGGAGAAATTGCATAAAAGTATGCTGAGAACTAAGGAAGTTATTAAAACAGGATTAGCAAATGGTGCTTCTGCAGCTAAAATTTGCGGGTCTGGTGGTGGAGGAAGTATTTTGTTTTTTGGAGATAAAAAGAAGTTGAAGAAGAAATTTGGAAGAAAGATTATTGATTTTAAGTTTGATTTTAATGGGTTGAGGTGGGTTTAATTCTTAATTAAGAATTAACATAAATAGCATATTCAGGGAGTTCGGGTATTTCTTTAGATTTAACAAGGGGGGAAAGACAAGCATCAAATATTATGTTTGTATACTTTTCTAAAGTTTTTAAATCAAGAACAAAATCCTCGAGAGTTCCAAATTTTTTTGGTGTGGCTCCAAAAGAACCTATTGCAATTATTCTATCTCTTCCTTTATCTGCACTTACTATACTTATATAAGGATTCTTATTATTATCCAAAATATAACCTGCTCCTTCTTTGCTCATTTGGGACCATTTATCTCCGAGTTTTTGGCTCAATGTTGCAGAGAGATTTTCAAAAATAGAGGTAGTTTTTGATTCTAAACAAAAATGAGATGAGTAAAATGCCCCACTTCTTCTAAAAATAAGTATGCCTTTTCTTAATGGGTCAGGCAATACAACTGGCGGGAAATTAAAACTTTTTGTACTACTCAAATCCTCCTCTTCTAATGATTCAGAGTCAGAATATTCTGGTGTGGTTTTTTCAATATCAGATAAAACAAGATGAGCAAAATCTAAATGCCCGAATTTAATTCTCATAATCAGTTTAGAATTGAGCCCATTATAAACATTTCTATGCTGCAATTATCCATTAGTAGAGATTTTGCATCACCAATACTTATCATAAATCTTAAAGGTTTTTCTTGCTATTATGTTCCAGCCAGAAACTTTTTTTACATAGTTGAGGGCATTTTTTGAAAATTTTTCTCTGAGTCTTTTTGAGCTTAAAAGTTTGATAATTGTTTTATAAAAATCCTCTCTTTTTTTAACAGCAATTCCTGCTTTGCTGTTTCTTATTTCTGCTCCTAACCCTTCTATATCAGTAACAATTGCAGGGCAGCCAGCAGCAAAACCATATGCAAGAACACCAGACTGGCTCTCACTTTTGTAAGGCAAAACAAGAATATCAAAACTTTTTAATCTTTTATAAAATTCTATTTCACTATAATCTTTAACAACAAACTCTATATTTCGGCTAACTGAACTTTTCATAACTTCTTTTAAAACCTTGTTTATATACATCCTTGTTTCTCTTGCTGCATGCGGTTTTAATTCAAGAGCAAGAATAGCATTTGGAAATCTTTTAACTACTTTTGGCCATTGTCTTGTTAGTGTTCTAAAACCTTTTCTTTCATCTGCTAATCCTGCTGAGCCTACAACTAAGTCTTTATTAGTATATCCAAAATCTTCTCTTACTTTTTCTTTATCAAGGGTGATGTCTTCTCTTGAGCCATGAGGCAGAATATAGATATTTTTTGGGATATAACCTATATTCTCTTTTAATGCCTTTTTTTGATATTCTTCATGGAAAATTCCTGCATCTAGATTTTCCAGACTTTCTTTTACAAAATCTTTATGACATCCTTCTAATTTTTCATAAACACTATGATAAGTCATAACTACTGGAATTTTCTCTTTTCTGATCATCTTTATAAGTTTGATAACTCTCTGGTTGCAGTCTCTGTCTGTTTCATATAAACCATATTCATGCTGAATATGAATAATATCTGGTTTTTCTTTTTGAATTATTTTTAGGACTTTAAGATGCCAGCTTTTGTCTTTAAGATTGTCTATTATTGGATAGTCTGCCTGCTCTGCATCTATGTGAGCTATAATTTTAAAAGAAACTTTTTTATTAGTTTTTTCTGCGTATTTTTTTAATGCTGCCATGTAGTGAGCAGAATAAAATGCTATTCCACATGACCTCGGAAGGTAACTGCTAATCCAAACCACTTTTTTTGCCATGGTTAAGAAAAAGAAAACTTGTTTAAATATATTATGTTTATTCTTTTTAGTATCTTTTATAAATTAATGTTTAATGTGAGTTAATTAAGCATGTGTTTCTAAGAAAATCACAAAGATTTTCTGGGCCCAGAAAATCTCAAAAATCTTTTATGGATTTTTGATGACTATCAGAAATCTTTGATTTCTGAAGCCATAAAAGTTTTCTTGGGTGTGAGAATTATAAAAATAAAGTTTAGAAGAAGTTATTTTCTTTTAAATTCCTTTAACATTAATCTTGCTATTAAATAGGAGATTGTTGATTCTGCTCCTTGGTTGAGGTTTACATTGTCTTTTGAAAGCCCGTCATAACAACCGCCTGTAGTTTCATCATATATCATTTGTTTTAGATAATTTCTTCCTAAAAACCAGTTAAATGCAAGGACTGCTTTTTCATGATAGTGTTTGTTTTCTGTTATAGAATAGGCAAGAAGATAAGTCTGAACTATAGAAGAAACATTTATTGGTTGTTGGTCAAAAAGTGCCCTTTTTCCATTTTTATTAAACCAACCATCTTGCCCAATTGGTAAAAGTTCATCACCAATAAAAACAATATCTGAGAGAAAGTGAAGAGTTTTTTCAGCTATTTCCAAGTATTTTTTATTATTTGTTATTTCATATGCTAAGAAAAGAGCTTCAGAAAGCTTGGAGTTTGAATAAGTTAATTTTTCTTCAAACCATTGCCATTCATTTAAAGCTTCTTTTTTATAAGCTTCTAATAAAGAATCTGCTAATTTTTTTATTTTGGAGATTTTTTCTTCATCTGTATATTTTTTATAATGGTGGCAGAGGCCAATTATAGAAAATGCTTTTGCTCTAAGACTATTTAATTCATCAATTTTTTCATAAGATTTTTTAAATATTTTTTCTGCTTGTTTTATAATTTCCTGGTCATTGCTTTTGTTAATAGTATAGCCTAAAGCCCATATTGCTCTTCCAAAAGCATCTTCGCTGCAAGTATCTAAAATCTCATTTTCATTTTTTAAATTATTCTTGAAGTTTCCATTTTTTTCCTGTGCATGTTGCAGGAAGTTTAAATAGATTTTAGCTAATTTTTGGGATTGTTGGGAATTAAAAAGGGAGTTATGCAAGATTGCTGCTATTAATGCTCTTGCATTATCATCAAGAGTATAACCTGAACTTTCATCAGGAGTTGTGTCTTTTGCAAATTGTATACATGCAAAATTATCTGTGAGATTCTTTAAGTGGCTTAATTTTATTATTGGGAATTTCTTTGTAGTTTCTTCTCTTAATTTAACTACTTTATTGAAAATGTTTAGATATCGGCTGGCTATGTTGGACCAGGTCATTAGCCTGCTGTAAGAATAAGCTTTTTTTTCTAATCTATTTTTTAGTTCTTTATCTGATAATATTGTATCTATTGCTTTTGAAAAAGATTTTGGATTTTTAAATTCTGTTAAAAAGCCTTTTTCATTTGCCAGGAGTTCTTTTGCGTATATACTTGGTGTAGATATTATTGCTTTACCACAACCCAGAGCATAGGAAAGTGTGCCGCTAACTATTTGATTTTCATCTAAATTAGTGCATATATAAATATCTGTTGCAAGAAGATGCTGTATTATTTCCTGCAGTGGAAGATATTTATTATAAAATTTAACATTATTTTTTAATCCAAGTTTTTCAACAAGTTTAATTAGTTCATTTCTATATCCTTCTCCCTCTTTTTTTCTTATTTTTGGATGAGTTTCTCCTATAACTAAATATAATATATTTGGATATTTTTTAATTAAAAAAGGCAGGGCCTTAATCATGTATTCTATTCCTTTACCTCTGCTTATTAAACCAAAAGTGGATAAAACTCTTCTGTTTTCTAATTTTAATTTTTTTTTGAAATAATTGCTGGGACAAAAAGGAACATCAGGAATTCCGTGATAAACAACATATATTTTACTTTTTTCAATATTATAATCTTTATTTAGAATATCTACTGCAGTGTTAGCCATAACTATTATTGCTGCAGATCTAGAAGCAATTGCTTTAATTATTTTTTTTCTTTTTTCATCAGGTATTGGGAGAATGCTGTGAAAAGTTATTACAACTGGTTTCTCGACTCTTTCTAAAAAATGTATTAAATGACTTCCATATTCCCCCCCAAATAATCCAAATTCATGCTGGATGCATATTAATTTAATGTCTTTTGAATCATTTACTTTTCTTGCAATAGTTATGTAATCTTCAATATCATCTTTATTAAGCTGCATAATTACTTTATTACCGTAATTATAAAAATCTGAATCTTCATTCAAGGCTATAACTTTTGATTTTAATGTAGGATTATATTTTTTGTTCATAGAAGAAACAAGGTCTTTTGTAAATGTTGCTATACCGCACTCTTTTGGCGGAAAATTACTAAGAAAACAGATTTTTGCGTTTTTAGCTAAACTCGTTTCTTTTTCCATTTTATGTAATTTTATCAAAATTTGGTGGTTTATAAAGCACACTATTTTGGGATGTCTTTGTGCAGTAATAAAATCATTGGTTATAACTAAAATTATTTAAATGAGGAAATTTTCTTATTTTAAAGAAGAGGTGTTAAAATGAAATGGCCAATTGGGAAATTAAAAAAATATAGACATAATCCAGTTTTAAATCCTTCTAGAAAAAATAAATGGGAATCTGCTGCAGTATATAATGGTACTGCTGTCAGGAAAGAGGGGAAAATTTACCTCTTTTATAGGGCTGAACAACACTACTACAATGATTATATTTCAAAAATTGGATTAGCTATTAGTAAGGATGGTTTTAAATTTAAAAGATTAAAGCAGCCGATAATTGTTCCTGAAAGAAGCTATGAAAAAAGAGGCTGCGAAGACCCGAGAATCTGTGAGATCGATGGAAAATATTATATGACTTATGTCGCATACTCTGGAACAAAAACTTATGTTTGCCTGGCAGAATCTTCTAACTTGCTAAACTGGAAAAAAAGAGGCATCCTCATTAAGTATGTTAAATCAGGTGCTTTGGTTTCTGGTAAAATAGATGATAGATATATCCTCTACTTTGGTGACATTAATATTTATATGGCTTCTTCCCGTAATTTGAAGAACTGGAAAGTTTATGAAGAGCCTGTCTTAACCCCAAGAGCTGATAAATTTGACTCGAGATTAGTAGAAATAGGACCTTGTCCTATTGTAACTAAAAAAGGAATTTTTATGATTTATAATAGTTCTGATGGCAATGAATATAATGTTGGTTATGCAATGTTTTCTAAAACCAAACCAGAAAAAATAATTGCAAGAACCAACAGCTCAAGATTGTCAGCAACACAGTCATGGGAAAGTTATGGCAAGGTTAATTATGTTGTTTTTGCAGAAGGTTTAGTAGAAAGAAATGGTGAATATCTTGAATATTATGGAGGGGCAGATAAAAGTATTGGTGTGGCTGTTGGGAGAAGGAGGTATTAAATCAAAACTCTTAAATAATCTATTTTATTAATGTTAATACCTAAACTTGCAATATATTATGTTCGAGAGATGAGTTGCTTAAGTTTGAAAGATAAACTTCCAAGCCTACTAAATAAACTATATTAAAAGCTTAATACTTTGTAAGATTATAAATAAAAATAAATTAATAAAATTAAAAAAAACGGAAAGGAGGTTGAAAAAAAGAGGATGACACCAATAGAAATTATAGCCTTGATTATTATAGTATTTTCTGCTATAAAAATATTAGTACTTTTAGTGAAACCACAAGCATGGATGAATTTTGCAAAGAAGATTTGGGCAAATTCAGGTGTAACTAGTGTAATTGCTTTAATTTTAGCAGCCATTGTATTATATTACTTAATTCAAGGAGGGATGACAATTGTTCAGATTTTAGCTGTTACAGCATTTGTAGCTCTTTTAATGGCAGTAGGATTAGTAAGACATGTTAAAGGATTAATAAGTGAATATGAAAAAGATATAAAAGCTAAAACTATGTGGAAAAAATACTGGCTATATACTTTAATCTGGGTTGCTTTGTTAGCCTGGGGAGCTTATGTATTATTTTTAGCTTAATTTTTATTTTTTTAGAATTATATTATTTGGTAATTTATAAAATTTTTAGCTTTGCTGATGAGTTTGTTTTTAGAATTATTATGTTTATTATTCAAGCACAGCCTTAATCCTTCTTACACCAGCTGCACTTGATTCTTCTTTGATTATTTTGAAATGACCGAGCTCTTTTGTGTTTTTTACATGAGGGCCTGCGCAGATTTCCTTGCTAAAGTTTCCAATTGTGTAAACAGAAACTTTTTCTCCATATTTTGTATCGAAAATGCCTTGGGCTCCTGAGATTTTTGCCTGTTTTGGAGTCATTTCTTCTCGCTTGATTGGGAGTTTTTCTTGGATTTTTTTATTGACGAGGTTTTCGACTTTTTTTAGTTCTTCCGGTGCGAGTTTGCGGTCAAAATTAAAATCAAATCTTGTTCTTTCTGCTGTTATGTTTGAACCTCTTTGATGCAAGTCTGGCTTGTTCAGAATTTGTCTTAGTGCTTGAGCCAGCAAGTGGGTTGCTGTATGAAGTTTTGTTGTTTCTTCTCCTTTATCTGCTAATCCTGATTTGAATCTTCCTTGTGTAGCTGTTCTGCTGAGTTTTTTATGTTTATTAAATTCTTTTTCAAAGTCTTTTTTATCTATTTTAATATTTTTTTCTTTTGCTAATTCTTTTGTTATTTCAAGAGGGAATCCATAAGATTGGTAAAGCAAAAAAGCATTTTTTCCTGATAATTGTTTTTTTCCTTTTGTTAGTTTTTCAAAAACTCTTAATCCTTTTTCAAGAGTCTGAAGAAAATTGTTTTCTTCTTTTTTTAATTGTTCAAGAATTTTTTTCTTGTTTTTTTGCAAGTGCTTGTAATCATCGTAAATTAAGAAAACTGGCTTTGCTATTTCTGGTGTGAAATTTTTTAAGTCAAGTTCTTTGCCATATCTTATTGCTCTTCTAATAAGCCTTCTTAAAACATAGCCTTGTTCAGTGTTTGATGGAAGGATTCCTTCTGCTAAAATAAAGCAAGACGCTTTAATATGGTCTGCTATAATTCTTGCAGGTTTATTATTATGTAAGTTCTTTTTTTTAGAAAGCTGTTCAATTTTTTTGATAATTGGCTGAAATAGTTCTGTTTCATAAACAGAGTTTTTGTTATTGAGAATTGCAAGGGTTCTTTCAACACCCATTCCTGTATCGACATTTTTTTGTTTTAAAGATTCATAGTTTCCTTTTTTTGTTTTATTATATTGCATAAAAACATCATTCCATATTTCAAATCCATTTACAAACATTTCTGTGCATGGGCCGCAAGGGCCTGTTTTGCCTGCAGGACCCCACCAATTTTCATTTTTTGGAAGGAATTTTATTTTTGATTTTGCTATTCCAAGAGATTGCCATGCTTTTGCAGATTCTGTGTCGCGAGGGGCATCTTTATCTCCTTTAAAACCAGTTATTGTTAATTTTTCTTTAGGTATTTTTAAATTTTTTGTTAGGAATTCCAGACTATATTGTATTGCTTGTTTTTTCCAATAGTCTCCCAAAGACCAGTTTCCTAACATTTCAAAAAAAGTTAAATGAAAAGCATCTCCTACTTCTTCTATGTCTCCTGTTCTAATACATTTTTGATTATTTACTAATCTTTTTCCTAAAGGATGTGGCTGTCCGAGTAAGAATGGGATAAGAGGATGCATTCCTGCCGTAGTGAAGAGTACAGTAGGATCATTTTCAGGTATGAGGGAAGCATTTGGAATTTCTTTATGGTTTTTTGATTTGAAAAAATCAATGTATGCTTTGATTAATTGTTTTCGGTTCATAAGAATATTAAGAATAAGGGATTTTTAAAATTGTTTATTTAAAATTTATTGCAGTTTGGCTAATTTATCCTGGATTTCCTGCAGTTCTTGTTTTATATCCTGTTCTTGCAGTTCTTGTTTTCTTTTTTCTCTTGTTTTTGGGATTTGGGGCTTTTCTTCTTGTGGGAAATCAGATTCCATTAAATTTATTTTTGTTTTAAGGGTTTTTAGGGCTATTTTAAGCTTATTTTTTGTTACGAGTTCTCTTTTTCTTAATATTTTATAGTTTCTAACTCTTTTTCCGGTTCGAATAATATTAAGTTCAGCAAAGAGAAGTTGTTTTTTTGCTTCAAGAGTTTCCTCAAAATCCATTTTAATGTATCTGGTTTCCATTTTGTTGTTTTTATTATCTATATTAATTAATGATTTTTTATCTATAATTCTATAAATTATTAAGTTATGTAGATGAGTAGCTTAAGCGCTCATCTTTAGAGCATAATATTTTGCAAATTAGGGATAATATTTAGAGAGTTATGGTTTTACATTAAAATTAATCCAACTTATTGAAGATATTTTTATCAATTAAATCTATTCTTGATTTTATCATTTGGATTTCTCTTTCCCATTCAACTAATTCTTGTTCTTCTTTTATCTTAATTTCTCTTGTTTTTTCTAACAGCTCTTCAATTTCTTCTATTTTGCTTTTGATTTCTTCAAAAATTTCAGCTGTTGCTTGAAATTTATCTAGTCTTATAAAAACAGGCTCGACTTTTTTTGTTAGTTTTTTGGCTTTTGGAAATGGTGTGGTAATTGGTAATTCTGCAGTACTTTTTGCTTCTAAATCTATTTTAGCTGAAGGCTCAAATTTTGATTTTTGGAATTCCTGTCCAGGTTTACTAATTGCATGTTTTATTGCTTCTTGATTAAATTTTTTGTGTATTTCAGAATCAGGCAATGCTGGAAGAGCTTGAGTTTCTATTTCTGGCAATCCTTCTGGAACATCTGGAACTTCTGATTTTGGAAGGAGGGCAGGCTGTAATGATTCTGGTAATTCTGGTAATTCAGGAAGCTCTGGCAACTTTGGAATATTTTCTGACTTAACCTCTTTTTTTCTGCTGAATAATCCCATATTTTTTCCTCTTTTTTATTATTCTATGGTTATAAATATTTTAAATTAATGATATTTATAAAAGTATTGTTTAAGTTTTGTGAGTGAGGATAAATTTTATAAGTAATTAAATCTTATAGAAAGATATTAAAAGGATATTTGCTATTAAATTTTACTCAAAAAATTAAATTTTTTGATTTGTATAAAATAAGAACAAATTTTATCCGACTTCAAAATGCAAATTAAGTTTCTTAAATCTATCGTCGAGCATTTGACTAATAAGCAGTCAGTAGCTATTGTAGATTTATTAGTTGGAAAAAAAGATGTGAATGAGTTTTTAATTGCAAAAAAGCTTGGATTAACAATAAATCAGACAAGAAATATTTTGTATAAATTATCTGATTTTGGATTAGTCTCCTTTATTAGAAAAAAGGATAAGAGAAAAGGATGGTATATTTATTTTTGGACTTTAAATATTGCCAAGTCTTTAGATTTGCTTGAGAGGAAGTTAAAAAGCGAGTTACAGCAATCAGAAGCTCAATTAAAGAGCAGAAAAAAGAAAAGATATTATGTTTGTAAGACTTGTAGCATCGAGGTTACTGAAGAGGCTGCATTATTAAATAATTTTATTTGTCCTGAATGTGAGGAAGTTTATGAGTTATTTAATAATGAAGAACTTATTAAAAAACTTGAAAGGGAGATTGTTAAATTGAGAAAAGAAATTAAGGTTATTTCTGCAGAAAAGGGAAAAGAAGAAGAAAAACTTGAGAAAAAGAAAGCTAAGAAAATTAGAGAAGCTGAAAAAGAAAAAAAGCGTAAGAGAAAGAGAGCAAGGAAAAAGAAGGCTAAGGAAAGTAAGGTGGAGAAAAAAGTTAAAAAGAAAAAAAAAGTTGTGAAGAGAAAGATTAAGAAAAAGGCAAAAAAGATTAAGAAAAAAGTAAAGGGAAAGAAAAAAGTTAAAAAAAGAGCTAAAAAGAAAATTGTGAAGAAGAAAGGAAGGAAAAAGGCAAAGAAAAAATAATATTGAGATATCAGGCTCGCTCACTTCGTTTGCTCGCCTACAACTAACCTTACAAGAATATAAGTTCGAGAGATGAGATGATTAAGCTCGAGAGATGATATGCTAAACGCTGACAACTCCTCTTCAAAGCATGATATTTTGTAAGATTCCAATAAAAAAATAAACAAAATGAACATAAAAAAAACAAAAGAGGCAATAAAAAAATCCTGGAAATGGATTTGGCATTCTGACTCAATCTGGAGCTGGATTGTAGCACTTGCTTTAATTTATATTATTATAAAATTCATTTTTTTCCCAACACTATCCTTGATTTTTGGAGCTTCTTTACCTTTAGCAGGAGTAGAATCCTCATCAATGGACCATCAAATAGTGAAAGATGATTATCACAGATTAAGTTTATGTGAAAATATTTATTCAGAACAAGAAAAAAAAGATATAGGACATATTGATTTTAATGAATATTGGGAAACTTGCGGCTCTTGGTATGAACAAAGAGACATTTCAAAAGAACAATTCTCAGAATTTTCAATGAAAAATGGTTTTAAAAAAGGAGACATAATTGTTGTCTGGGGAAGATTCAAATCAAAAATAGGAGATATAATTATATTTAAACCAAATTCAAAATCAACAGCCCCAAGACCAATAATCCATAGAATAGTCAGCATAGAAAACAATATTATTCAAACAAAAGGAGACCATAATGGAAAACAACTAATAACTTTTAACAATATATATAAAACAGATGAAACAAACATCAGCGAGGAACAGATTATTGGAAAAGCAGTAATCAGGATTCCTCTTCTCGGCTGGCCTAAAATCTGGGCAACTGAATTGATAAACGCTTTTAGATGATTTTGTTTTTAGCTTGATATAACTTTCATTAATTCTTGTAAAGATCTTGCAGGCTGACCTTGAGAATTTTGACTTTTTGCCATATGGTCAGGACAAGCATATTCCTTCCAAATCATATTTTCTCTACCTCTTTTTATACAAGAATTTTCCATGTCCCCACCAATTTGTTCATAAGCATGATTAAGACAACTGTGACAAGAACCATCTCTAAACATATCCCAATACTTAATAAATTCTCCAACTTGAGATAGGTCATATTCTAGCGAAGCTTCTTTTACAGACAAACCCTCTATATCTCCACTACCCTTTAATATAACTTTAGAATCTTCCTCAACTGCAGTCTCTAGAAATTGTTTGAAATTCAAAATTGGTTTTCTACTAGAATCAAGAATTTGAAAATTTTGTTTAAATTTTTCATGATTTTCTTTTAAATCATTAAATATATCAAACAACTGCTCTTCTGTCTTTAATCTCCCCTCTTCTAACTCTTCACAGACAACATTATATCTTAATCCAACTAATGTATTAGCCATTTAATATTATAATAATGTTAGTTTATAAAAATTATTGTATTGAAAAATAACTTTATTTAATTTTTTATCATCATTAATCTATAAAAATATACATTCGAGAGATGAGTAAATTAAGTAAACAGCAAATAACTAAAGAGAACACAAGCGAACTCCTCTGCATAACTTAATAATTTCCGACATTATAAATAAAAATATAAAAAACCCACAAAAATCTTTCATAGAAACATTTTTAAATCACAAATAAATAGACAAGTAATGGAATTTTGTCCTAAATGTGGGTGTGTATTAATTGAAAAAAAGAAAAATTTTGGCTGCCCAAGATGCAACTATACAGCTAAAACAAAAATTAAAATTGAATCCTCTGAAAAAATCCAGATTAAGCCAGAAATAGGAGTAATAAAAGACCAGGACACTGATGTTTTTCCTGTAACAAATGCTAACTGCCCTAAATGCAACCACAAAGAAGCTTATTTCTGGACCTCGCAGACACGCGCAGGAGATGAAGCAGAAACAAAGTTCTTTAGGTGTACAAAGTGCAAGCATACTTGGCGGGAGTATCGTTAATCTTTTTTTCCAATCTATTTAAATTAAAACAATCCCCCTCCGCATTTATAATAATTATCAATTTCCTTAGGAGTTAATTTAATTATCTCTGTTCTTGGCACAGGAATATTCAAATTCTTTATTTTTGGATACCAGTAAAGTAAACTACTCTTACTCTCAACCATAAAATTCAGACAAAAAATTATTTTATAAAGATTATTATATTAAATCATTATCAACACCTTTTTAAATTAAATATTTCTTACTAACTTAAGGCTCCATAGCTCAGTCTGGTTAGAGCACGTGACTCTTAATCACGGTGTCGGGGGTTCAAATCCCTCTGGGGCCATTTAAAAAATGAACCCAGAATTTCTCAACCAAATTGAAAAAGCAAAGGATTATCTGATTGTTGTAGAGGGAAAAAAAGACAAATCTGCTTTACAGTATTTTGGCTTTAAAAAAATCTTTGTGATAAATGAAACAGGAAAATCCCTAGGAGAAAAAATCGAGCAAATTCAAGCTCTTTGTGACAAAAAACAAAAAGTCTGCATTTTAACAGATTTCGACAAAAAAGGAAAAAAACTTTACTTATTATTAAAATCAAAACTTTTGGAATCAGGAGTCAGACTAAACAACACTCTCAGAGGCTTTTTATTAAAACAAAAAATAAGCCATATTGAAGGATTAGACCATTTCATAAAGAATGAAAATCGCAAAATTAAAAATATTAGATATTGAAATTCCAATAGATAAAAATGTTGAATACAATGATGATGGTTTTGTGAAAACAATAAGAGAACACAGAATAAAATTATTAAAAAAATATGATAAACATCAAAATAAGAAAAAATTAAATAAGAGAGTTTTTGGAAGTTTTGGAAGATTCTCTGTAAATTCAAAAATTTACTACCATATATTTTATGAAAATCAAGAGGATGCATCCTTGAACATAAATACTAGAGCCCATGAGGAAACCCATGTATTAGACCTTTTAGGGCATTTAGATTTATTAGAAAATAAAATATTAAATGAACAGAAAGTAAAAATAGATTTTGGACTATTAAAATTATTAGGTGGTAGCGAGACCTATGAGATTGTGGCAGAGATAGGGGGGATTTATGCTTTATG
>SDBS01003384.1_pt1 | contig 15659 bp, 9 predicted proteins | sample 2277091 | NCBI WGS metagenome assembly SDBS01 (sample SAMN10404972, study PRJNA504765) | marine sediment metagenome | isolation source: marine sediment core GS10_PC15, 163 cmbsf | place: Arctic Ocean: Southern Knipovich Ridge | collected 2010 | reverse complement strand
CCTTTGAAATTTTTTAGGTAAGGGTGATTTTGCAAAAATTCCTTGACGGCTGTGGCAGCCTCCAGTTATCATTGCTTAGCAGTGCAGAGTTGCAAATGTTTAGAAAAGGAGGCGTTCTATGCAAGGTATATGGAATAAGGTATTACGTGTAGATTTAAGTAAAAGAACTACACGTGTGGAGGAATTTCCAGAAAGTTTTTATATGGACTTCATCGGTGGTGATGGGCTGGCGGGGAAAATAATATATGATGAAGTAGGGGCAGACGTTGAACCTTTGGAACCCGAAAACCTGATTATCTTTGCCGTTGGCCCATTTCAAGGAACTGGAATACCGGGAGATGCAAAGTTTTGCATCTCCACTAAATCTCCCCTTACCAGAACTTACGCGAATACTTTGGCGGGAGCGAACTGGGGGCCCACCTTTAAGAAGACAGGATATGATGCACTGATAGTTCAAGGTAAGGCTGATATTCCAGTATATCTGTGGATTAATGATGGAGCTGCGGAAATACGTGATGGGCGCAAGTTCTGGGGAATGGACACATCTGAGACTGTTGAAGCTCTTAAAGAAGATGTTGGCGAGAGACGAGGTTCGGTGGTAACTATAGGCCCGGCTGGAGAGAAACTAGTTGCCATGGCTTGTGTCGTAGCAGATGGACACAGTTTTGCCGGGAGATGTGGTGTAGGAGCGGTAATGGGCTCAAAAAACCTTAAAGCGGTTGTTGTATATGGAACAAAATCCCCTCCTATAGCAAACCCCGATGGATTTACCAAGCTGCGGAAGGAGTTAGTACAAAAAGTTTCAAAACAGGGTGAGGGTATGCGGCAGTATGGCACGCCAGACCTTGCTGACTATCATTCACATGGGAATATACCTATAAAATATTGGTCCCAGGATTCTTTTGAGGAAGGAGCCAAGAACCTTAGCCAACCGCTCTACAATGAGGTTCTAAAAGCCAAGCCGCTACCCTGTTTACACTGCCCGGTGGGTTGCCACCGCCATGTTAAGGTTGAAGAACCTGAAAAGTATATTTTTGAGGGAGCTGGACCAGAGTATGAGGCTGTAGCAATGCTCGGTATGTCAAATTTGGTTAGTGATCTAAAGGCTGTAGCCAAAGCTAATGACTATTGCAATAGAATCGGAATAGATTGTATATCAGTGGGCGCAGCCATAGGTTTTGCTATAGAGTGCTATGAACGCGGCTTGATTACAAAAGAAGATACAAAGGGTTTAGAACTCAGGTGGGGAGACGGGGATCTCCTAATAGAGCTAGTTAAACAGATAGCTTTGAGGGAAGGATTTGGAGCTCTGTTTGCCGAAGGGTCTTTTGAAGCGGCCAAAAAGATTGGAAAGGGAGCAGAGGAAATAGTTGTCCATGTCAGGGGTTTGGACTTTCCGTGCCATGACCCCCGTATTTCCTGGAGCATGGCGGCAAACTACGCTACATGCACCCGAGGAGCATGCCACTGTAAGGGACTTCCAGGCGATGTGGAGTTTGGCTTGTATACGGTGCCAGAGCTCGGTTTTCCTGAGAAGACTGAATTTTTCGACCCTCAGGACAAGGCGTACTTGGCCGCTAAATGCCAGGACTTTTCTACTTTACTGAATTCGATTTCCTTGTGTATGTTTATGACCTACTGTGGAATGACGTTGACCGATATACTGAATGCCTTTAATGCAATCACTGGATTACATTGGTCAATAGAACAGCTAATAAGGGCAGGTGAACGTAGCTTCAATCTGCAAAGACTCATAAATATCAGGGATGGCAAGGGCAGAGAATACGATAGAATACCCAAACGTATGTTTGAACCGGCAACAAGCGGTTTTCGTCAGGGTAAGATTCCGCCGTTTGGTGCATTAATGGATGATTATTATAAACTTAGAGGATGGGATAAGGAAACAGGTGCTCCGAAGAGAGAAAAGCTTGCTGAGCTTGGCATGAGTGAATTATCTTTATAGCGAGGAAAGGATATAGCGGTAAGGGGTTTTGATATGTAGAGGCTGTTGCTGTAGTGGTAATTGTGGGAATAAAGATATGTAAGGAAGTTGATGCAGATAGGCAAGTAGTTTTTCGGAGTGTTTTGGCTTACTAAAATCCTTTGGAATGATGGCTGAGGTGGGTGGAGTCTATTCTAATTGAAACATGAGCCTGGATAAAGGGGTTTCAGGCAACCCGGTCAACAAATTTTGAGATTTGTTGAAAGAAATTGGAGCGAGTATTTATTTGACAAAAATCTTCTATTAGTGTTAGAATGGTTGTTTGCATTATGCTCATTATTTTCCCTTCACTTTTTTCAATCTTAAATTTTCCCCCCTCGTAAAAAATCTATATTTTGAATGCATTAGAAACATTAGATTCTTGTTTTGAGGAGAAAAGGTTATGGCTGTTTTGTCGACACCTAAGCATGGGTTAGTGAAATCCTTTGCTAAGTTATCTGAAGTTATGGAAGTACCTGACCTAACCAGGGTCCAGCTTGATTCATTTTGTTGGTTTCAAGAAGAAGGCCTACAGAAACTATTTGAAGAGATTTCGCCTATCCAAGATTATACTGGTAATAGGTTGGAGCTGTACTTTTCCGACTACGAATTTCGTGAACCTGAGCATTCCATCACGGAGTGTTTTGAGCGAGGCATGACTTATTCCTCTCCTCTTCATGTTTTAGTTCGCCTGGTGATAAAGGAAACAGGCGAGATTAAACAGCAGGAATTGTACTTGGGCGATTTTCCCCTAATGACAGGCAAAGGCACTTTTGTTGTTTCTGGGACAGAGCGAGTAGTAGTCAATCAGTTGACCCGCTTTCCAGGAGTTTATTTTACCTTGGGAAAGGATAGTATTGGAGGACGAGAACTCTGCTCCGCTAAGCTGATTGCTGAACGAGGGGCATGGCTTGACTTTGACACTTCTGCTCGAGACGTGATTTCAGTCAAAGTGAACGGGAAACGGAAGATGCCTGTCACTACTTTGTTGCGTGCTATAGGCTTTGACAGTGATGATGCCTTACTAACTCTTTTCCAAGATGTAGATAACTCCTCCGATCGTGCTTTTATTAGATCAACAATAGAACGAGATCCCCTGGTTAGAAACAAAGCTGGGGCATTAGTCGATATTTATCGCAAACTATCTTCTGGCACTCCCCCTAGCCTTAGTAGTGCCGAAACATTGCTGAAAAATTTCCTGTTTAACCCTCGACGCTATAGCTTGGGCGAGGTCGGCCGCTATAAATTTAACAAAAAGCTGGGCGTAAACATCCCTGAAGATTATCATGGCTTAACGCCTCAGGATTTAGTGCATATAGTACGCCGTATTATTTTGATCAACAATGGTAAGGAGACTCCTGACGATATTGACCATTTAGCCAATCGACGAACACACACCGTAGGTTTACTAGTACAAAATCAATTTCGAGTCGGCCTATTCCGTTTGGAGAAAACTATCAAAGAGCGCATGAGCATCCTTGGCCCTGAGGCAGCGACTCCTTCAGCTTTGATCAACATCCGCCCCATAATAGCTACTGTAAGAGAGTTTTTTGGCAGGTCTCAACTATCTCAGTTCATGGATCAAACCAACCCGCTAGCTGAATTGACTCATAAGCGTCGTCTTTCTGCCATAGGTCCTGGCGGCCTCTCCAGAGAGCGGGCTGGCTTTGAAGTTCGTGATGTGCATCACTCCCATTATGGAAGGATTTGCCCTATAGAAACCCCTGAAGGTCCTAATATTGGCCTCATTGGCTCTCTGGCTACTTACGCTTCAATTAATAGGTATGGCTTTGCGGAAACTCCGTACCGCAGGGTTATCCATGAGGTGTCTAATACCGTGCCGCAATTGTTAGGGAGGACAGTCCAGGAGGATGTGGTGGATAACGAAGGCCATCCAGTAGCTGAACAAGGGATGTTAATTACAGGAAAGGTTGTGCCAAAACTAGCTTCTCTTCCGGTGCAAACTATCAAGGTGGCTCCTTTTGCTTCTGACCAGATTGCCTATTTAACAGCTGACGAGGAAGATCAATATATCATCGCTGAAGCTAATGTCCCTCTCAACGGGAGAAGCGAATTTGTTGAGGAAAAGATTGAGGTTAAGAAAGGTGGCAACTATTTTAAGGAGATAGGGGATAAGGTGGATTTCATGGATATTTCCCCGAAGCAGATATTCAGTGTATCCGCCTCCCTTATTCCATTTCTGGAACATGATGATGCTAACCGCGCTTTAATGGGCTGCAACATGCAACGTCAAGCAGTGCCTTTGTTGCACCCTCAGGCTCCGTTAGTGGCGACAGGTATGGAACGAGAGGTAGCTAAATATAGTGGACAGGTGATATTCAGCCCTATCAGCGGTGTGGTAACTTCCGTGACCGGTTCACAAATCGTCATTGTGGATGAGGAAGGTGAAAATCATGTTTATAAGTTGAGCAAGTTCACCAGAACTAATCAGGCGACGTGTATCAATCAACACCCAGTGGTAAACAAAGGGGACAAAGTTAAGAAAGGCCAAGTCATAGCAAATAGCTCTGCGATAGACGATGGGCAGCTTGCTTTGGGGCAGAATATTATCTGTGCCTTTATGAGCTGGAGAGGATATAACTTTGAAGATGCCATTATCCTCAGCAACAGGTTGGTTAAAGAGGATACCTATACCTCGATTCATATTGAGAAATTTGAGATTCAAGCACGTGATACTAAACTTGGTCCGGAAGAAACCACCAGGGACATACCTAATGTAAGTGAGGAAGGCCTGAACGATCTTGATGAACAAGGCATTATACGTGTCGGAGCCGATGTGAAGCCTGGCGATATCTTAGTAGGAAAAATTAGCCCCAAGGGTGAAACAGAACTTTCAGCAGAGGAAAAATTATTACGAGCTATTTTTGGCGAAAAAACGCGCGAAGTGAAAGACAACTCGCTTAGAGTACCACCTGGGGAATGGGGAAGAGTAATTAACACTAGAGTCTTCTCTCGTGATAACCACGATGAATTACCAGCAGGAGTGAACGAGCTTGTGCGGGTATGGGTTGCCCAAAAACGCAAAATTTCAGTAGGTGATAAAATGTCAGGAAGGCATGGCAATAAAGGGGTCGTTTCAATCATAGTACCCGAGGAAGACATGCCATTCTTGCCTGACGGTACACCTGTGGACATTATTCTTAACCCACTAGGCGTTCCATCCCGCATGAATATTGGGCAAGTGTTAGAGGCCCATCTGGGGTGGGCAGCTTACGTATTAGATTTCAAGGTACTTAATCCAATTTTTGATGGAGCTGATGCTCTAGCTATTGAGGATGCCTTAGCTAGGGCTTGGATAGCCTGGAAAGCAAATGCCGTTAGCCTTAACTCAGGAGATTCAACTGATACAACAGCTAATCATGAGAAAATAAGAGTTTGGCTTGAGGATCATGGTTTCAGTGCTGCCAAAATAATGGGTGAAAAATATAAAGGTGCGGCTAAGAGAGCCTCTCTTTGTTTGTGGCTTGAGGAACTGGGGGTGGATGCACGGAACTTGAGTGGCACGAATTTAGAGCAAATGGCACACAAGATTTACAAGGAGCAAAGGATATACCCACCTACCTTTGGCAAAATAGAACTTCGAGATGGGAAAACTGGTATGCCTTTCGATCAGCCCATAACTGTGGGCAACGTTTACATGGCGAAATTAATACATCTGGTTGAAAACAAAGTGCACGCTCGCTCTACTGGGCCATATTCGCTTATCACACAGCAACCATTAGGGGGGAAAGCTCAATTTGGCGGTCAACGCTTCGGCGAGATGGAAGTATGGGCGTTGGAAGGCTACGGTGCGGCTCACACGCTTCAAGAAATGCTTACCGTAAAATCTGATGATGTGATGGGACGAGCTAAAGCCTACGAGGCCATTATCAAGGGCGAAGATATTTGCCAACTTGGTGTTCCTGAAGCATGTAAGGTTTTATTTATGGAACTGCGCAGTTTGAGTTTTGCAGTGGAGCTAATTTCTGAAAATGAAGAAAAATAGACTACTTTGCCGATGCTAAGCCAACGCTTAAAATTAGGCTGTACTGTGAGGTGATAAATAGAGATGATTGAGTTTAATGAATTAGATGCTATCAGGGTAAGTCTTGCTTCACCAGAGCAAATCAGGAGTTGGTCTCATGGTGAGGTGACTAAAGCAGAGACGATAAACTACCGCACTTTGAAGCCAGAAAGAGATGGCCTCTTTTGTGAAAGGATTTTTGGCCCTATAAAAGATTTCGAATGCCATTGTGGCAAATACAAAAAGGTACGGTACAAAGGTGTCATCTGCGATAAATGTGGGGTTGAGGTAGCTCATTCCGGTGTACGCAGGGAGCGTATGGGGCATATTGAGTTAGCTGCTCCCGTGGCTCATATTTGGTTTGTCAAATTGGTGCCTAGCCGACTTGCACTTCTTCTCGGTCTCTCTCCACGGAATTTAGAGTCGGTTATTTATTTTGCTCACCATATTATTATTTCGGTCAATGAAGAAGATCGGAAAGAGAAGATTCACCAGATTGAGGAAGAAGCAAGCCTGAAGATTAGTGAGCAAGAAGAGAGGGCAAACGGGAAAATTGAAGAATTGCAGGCTAAAGCCAAGTCGGAAGAAAATGATGCGGGTATATTAGAAGAAGTAAATCAACTACGCGCTGGATTTGCGCAAAAAAAGTCAGAATTTGAGGAGGAGCTGAAAGTAAACAAGGCAGAAATAAAAGACCTTAAGCCATTGAAGCTGCTTGGTGGGGATCAATATCAAGAGTTTAAGAATAAATATGGTAGTATTTTTGAAGCGAGTATAGGTGCTGAAGCTATTCTAGAGATTCTAAAAAAAATTGACGTAGAGGGATTATACCAAGAACTCCTCGAAGAAATGCATAACACTTCTGGGCAATATCGCAAGAAGCTCAGTAAACGATTACAATTACTTAAAGCTCTCAGGGCAAGCGGAAATAAACCTGAATGGGTGATTCTAACTGTGCTTCCTGTGTTACCACCAGCACTTCGCCCTATAGTGCAGCTAGACGGTGGCCGTTTTGTCATTAGTGATCTTAACGACCTCTATCGGCGTGTTATTAATCGTAACAATCGCCTCCGACGCCTTATGGAGTTGGGGGCGCCTGAGGTCATTATGCGCAACGAAAAACGTATGTTGCAAGAAGCTGTTGATGCACTTATCGATAATGGACGGAGGGGACGTGCAGTTACCACTGGTAATAACCACACCCTGAAGTCTCTTTCAGCTATGTTGAGAGGGAAACAGGGACGGTTTCGTCAAAATCTCTTAGGCAAACGAGTAGATTACAGCGGGCGCTCAGTCATCGTCGTTGGCCCCCAGCTTAAGCTTCATCAATGTGGCTTGCCGCGGCATGTAGCCTTAGAGCTATTTAAACCCTTCGTTATGCATAAGCTTATAGAGAAGGGTTATGCCAATAATGTGAAAATTGCCCGGCGCCAAGTGGAGAGAGCCAGACCTGAGGTTTGGGATTTACTTAGTGAAGTGGTTAAAGAACGCCCAGTATTGCTGAATCGCGCTCCCACATTACATCGCTTGAGCATTCAGGCTTTTGAACCTGTTTTGATTGACGGGTATGCTTTCCAGCTTCACCCTTTGGTTTGTGCTGCCTTTAATGCTGATTTTGATGGCGATCAGATGGCAGTTCATGTGCCGTTGTCCAAGGCGGCAGTGAAGGAAGCTAGAGAGCATATGCTCAGCGTTCATAATATGTTGCTACCCAGTTGTAGTGAACCAGTAACAGCACCTAGCCTTGATATCGTCCTTGGTTGTTACTATCTCACCCTCATTAAACCTGGAGCTAAGGGGGGCGGGAAGGTTTTTAGCAATTTTGAAGAGGCTAAGATAGCTTACGAATTGGGCATAATTGACTTTAGTGCTGAGATTGAGGTGCGAGACAGAGATAACGGAGGGCGAATAAAGACCACTGCGGGGCGAATTTTATTCAATGAAGCTCTGCCTCCAGAGCTTCATTTTTACAATGAAACGGCAGACAAAGCCGCCTTAAAATCATTGGTATCTGATTGTATTCGTCTATTAGGCAACGAGGCTACTGCTACTGTCCTTGATAACCTTAAGCAATTAGGTTTTGATTTTGCTACAAAATCAGGGATTTCTATTGCCATGAACGATATTGAAGAACCTCCAGGCAAAACTAAACTGCTTAAGGAGGCTGATAAGTTAGTTAGAGTCGCTGAAGATCAATTTAACCGTGGCTTTATCACCGAGGACGAACGCTATGAGAATGTAGTTCGAATTTGGATGGACACCACCGACAAGGTTGGCGAGGATTTATCCCAATCCCTGGACCGTCACGGTGGTATCTATATGATGGCTACGTCAGGAGCAAAGGGCAATATCTCCCAGATCAGGCAGATGGCGGGGATGCGTGGACTGATGACCGATCCATCCGGGAAAATAATAGACTTCCCTATCAGGTCAAGTTTCCGAGATGGGCTATCACCTATGGAATATTTTATTTCTACTCATGGTGCTCGCAAAGGATTAGCCGATACTGCTTTGAGGACTTCAGATAGTGGTTATCTTACTCGACGCCTCATAGATGTGGCTCAAGATGCTAGCATAACTGAGAGAGATTGCGGTACTACTGAGGGAGTTTGGGTATCAAGAGAGAATGATGGAGGCGTTCTGCCTCCATTGGGTGAACGGATCATTGGCTATCTAGCGGCAAGCCAAATTGTTAACCCACATACAGGAGAAGTTATTGTTGCACGCAATGAGGAAATCAATGAGGAAAGGACCAAACAAATCACTGAGGCCGGCATAGCTCGAGTGTATGTTAGATCACCCCTTAGTTGTCAGTCTGGGGTTGGTGTTTGCCAGTATTGTTACGGTAGGGATCTAGCCAAAAGACAACTAGTAAATCTTGGTACCGCCGTAGGTATTATTGCAGCTCAGAGTATTGGTGAACCAGGCACTCAGCTCACTTTGCGTACTTTCCACACAGGTGGTGTAGTGGGCACTGATATCACTAGTGGATTGCCTCGTGTGGAAGAACTTTTTGAAGCTAGAACACCAAAGAGTAGTGCTATCATTTCTGATATTGACGGCACTGTTGAAGTGATTGATGTACAGGAAGAAAACATGGTCAAAGTTACTAGCTCTGAATTTTATTCGGATCAATATGAATTACCGCCAGGCATGGAAGTCGCTGTGACTGAGGGACAATTAGTCGATGTTGGCACCGTTCTCTTTAATCCCGCTCTTCCTTTAGAGGAAACTGAAGAGCAATTGCCAGCAATAGCTGAACAGCAACCTATTGTAGCTAGAGTTGCGGGCCAAGTTGTTATTGACGATAAGCATTTTTATGTCAAATATGCGGAAGAGGAGGAGAGAGAATACATAATTCCACGTGGCGCAAGGTTACTCGTTAAGACGGGAGACACTATTAAAGGAGGTGAACAACTCACCGAAGGAATCATTGCCCCACAAGATATATTACATATTATGGGAAAAGAAGCAGTACAACAGTATTTAATCGACGAAGTACAAAAGGTATATCGCTCCCAGGGAGTAACCATACATGATAAGCATATTGCTACCGTTGCTCGTCAAATGTTGAGAAGAGTGGAAATTATTTCGTCGGGCGATACAGAACTCTTGCCGGGCGAGTTAATCGACCGGCTTAATTATGAAGAGGTGAACGCCAGTGTGCTAGCTGAGGGCGGTGAACCAGCAACGGCACAGACTGTTCTCTTAGGGATAACTAAAGCTAGCTTAAACAAGGATAGTTGGTTAGCTTCCGCTTCTTTCCAAGAGACTAGCCGTGTGCTTATTGATGCAGCGACCAAAGGCAAAGTGGACAGGCTTCACGGACTCAAGGAAAATGTTATTCTTGGCAAGCTTATTCCAACTCGAGTGCTGCCTGGTGAGGAGACAAAACCAACGAGCTTGCAGCTAGAAGCTTAAATATTCCCTTGAACGATAAAGGAAAAGAGTAATGCCAGATACCCAGGGGATGCCTTCCACTCTCCACTCTTTATCCGCTGAGAGACGCGTGGTTTCAGGGAAACCAATCAGTGAGGATGTGCCTGTTGACTTAAACCTTCGCCCGGGGCGCCTCAGCGAATTTGTAGGCCAGAAAAAAGTTAAGGATAACCTGGAAATAGCTATTGCGGCTGCTCAGAAAAGACAAGAGCCTTTAGACCACATTCTTCTTCACGGGCCTCCTGGCCTGGGAAAGACTACCCTTGCTTATATCATTGCTGCTGAGATGGGTGTCAACATTAAGGTTAGCTCTGGACCGGCAATAGAACGCCCCGGAGATTTAGCAGCTATCCTCACTAATTTACGCCAAGGAGATATACTTTTTATTGATGAGGTTCATCGACTTAGCCGCATAGTGGAGGAAAAACTCTATCCAGCAATAGAGGATTTCGTTTTTGATATCTTTCTGGGTAAAGGCACTGCAGCTAGAAGTTTGCGCTTGAATTTGCCTCATTTCACCTTAATTGGAGCTACCACGAGGTTCGCTTTATTGAGCCCTCCGCTACGCGATAGGCTTGGAGCAATATATTATCTTGATTTTTATGATGAGTTAGCGATAGAGAAGATTCTAAAACGCTCCTCAGCTATACTCAAAGTACCACTGGAAGGGGAAGGGCCTGTTCAGATTGCCCGGCGTGCCAGAGGCACACCACGGGTAGCTAATCGCCTCCTGAAACGGCTACGGGATTATGCTCAGGTCAAGGCCAACGGGGTAATCACTGAAGAGGTAGCTCTAGAAGGGCTTTCAAAGCTTGAAATAGACTCGGTAGGCCTAGATGAGGTAGATCATAAGATACTCCATACAATAATTGATAAATTTGATGGTGGCCCTGTAGGCCTGGATACCATAGCTGCCTCTATTAGTGAGGATGCTGATACCATTATGGATGTTTACGAGCCGTATCTTCTTCAGTTAGGCTTTCTGGAGCGTACCCCCCGTGGCAGGGTAGCCACCAGGCTTGCTTATGAACATCTGGGGTTGCCTTATAAGAGAGACTCCCGACCTCAAGCACAACTATGGAACCAGGAGCAAACTTCAGCTTCTTAGTTCTGCAAAGCTCCACTTTATATATCTTTCTATGACCCAGCTTCCAGCTTCCTTCCAGTGCTAATAATTACAAATAAGTTAGGCAAGCTAACTGATACGTGCTATGATAGCCTTTGTTGTATTTGCTAACAATAGCCTGTAACCATTAGAACACCATTTTTTGATATGAGGGATTATTACTCTATTTTGGGTATGGCTGAAGAGGCAAGCCAGCAGGAGTTAAAGAAGGAACAGAGATAAGGTTGGGAAAAATGGGATTGAAAGGAATTAACCCTGGCGACCTCTCAGTCGTCATCAGGGTCAGAGGATAGCAGACATGAATGCTTTTGAAGATTTTGTCGCAGAAATCAGGAAAACACAAACTATGCAGACTCTCCTTGAGAGCTTAGAGAAAGAACCAGCGAAGCTCTTGGGTGCTATTTGCGAGGAATACAAAACAACCAATAAAGCAGTCCCTGACCACCATCTCCATTTAGCCGGATATTTTGGTGAGGCGATGCTGCGGATTCTCCTATCAGCGAATCTGGTTACCAAAGAACAGGGAGACAGGTTTTGCCTTTATGGCTATAGACCTACGAAAGTGGGGCTTAAGCACTACAGAAGACTGCTGCAGGAGAAGAGAATTTAGATAGTTGATTCTAAAGCATAATAGGTTCTATAGGCTCGTCGATACTCATGCTCACCTGGATGAAATAGAAAATCTTGATTTGGTGCTTGAAGTGGCTAAGAGAAATGGCGTTATTGCTATAGTGGCTGTGGGCTCAGATTATCAATCAAACATAAAAACAATAGAAATTTCCCAGAGATATTGCTCCTTTGTCTATCCTGCTTTAGGCCTGCACCCTTGGCAGCTGGCCAATCTTGGGCCTGATCATATCAATGACAATTTGCAATTCGTTGAGAGAAATATCGCTACAGCGATTGCCATCGGCGAGATAGGTTTGGACTACCATAAGAAGCTGGTAAAAGCTGCACCTAAGGAGTTGCAGAAGGATACTTTGAGGCGCCTCCTGAAACTGGCTAAGAAATATGACAAACCAGCTATAATCCACAGCAGATATGCCTGGAGAGATTCACTACAACTAGTTCAAGATATGGGTGTAACTAAAGCTGTTTTTCACTGGTTCACTGGTTGTTCTAATGTTCTTAAGGGTATAATTGCTTCTGGTTATTTTATTTCTGCTACACCAGCAGCCGAGTATCATGAGGAGCACAGAAGGGCTGTTAGGGAAACAACCCTCAACAACTTGCTTTTAGAAACAGACAGCCCTGTTACTTATGGGATGGAAGCAAAATATGAAGCCAAACCTGCTGATGTAGTAAAGAGTTTGAAAGCTGCTGCCCAGCTTAAGGGAGTTGACGAGGCTACAGTTGCTACGCAAACAACGAGGAATGCTATTGTTTTTTTTGACTTGAATGTAAAATTTTAAACTATAGGAGGCGAAAACAGTGATACAATCGATAATTGGTGAGGATAACTTCCAAGATGCTGTATTACAATCAAAATTACCAGTCCTGGTAGATTTCTGGGCAGAGTGGTGTGCTCCTTGTTTGGCCGTTGCCCCTATCTTGGAGGAACTGGCCCAAGAGTATAGCGGAAAGATAAACTTCGCCAAAGTCAATGTGAATGGCAATAGTCCTCTAGCTGCTAAATACGGCATCGCCGCCATTCCTACCACGATTATCTTCAAGGGTGGGCAGCCTGTTCAGCAAATCGTTGGCCTCAAACCGAAAAGGGAACTTAAGAAAATACTCGATGGTGTTTAAGGAAATAAATAAGAGCTCCTACCTTTCCCTTAGCGGGGGAGGATTAAGGTGAGAAGAAGTCGTGGATAAAGTCAAATTCACCGGGGAGGAGCGCTGATAGTAAAGGGATTTGTTCCATCAAGAGCTTTGCCATTGCAGAGTGAGAGATAGCTTGCTCTGTGCCAGGTAAATATTTACTCGTAATGGCAAGCACAGCACCGCATAGCATTCCTCCTACACAAGCTCCAAAGACAAACCCAACAACCCTATCCACCCAGCCAAGCATCGTGATGTGGACCAACCGTGCTATAAGCCAGCCCATTATACTGGCCACAATCAGAGTGGCTACCAGAATGATAACGTAGGCAGCTATTCCCGACCAAATAGCTCCACTGGGCGAAACTATGATGGCAAGCGTTTGATAATAACGTCCTGCTAGAGCTATACCTCCTACTAATCCGGCAATACTGAACACAGCACTGATAGCTCCTTTCCATAAGCCCATCATGCCAAACAGGAGAATAATTACTATGATAACAATGTCCAGCCAGTTCATATTTCACCACACTCAGATTGATAGCTGCAGTAAGAGCACATCCAGGAAGGACATTTCGGAAGCTGTAACGGAGATGTTGCTTCTTCTAAAAGCTGAATTCGACGCAATACTTCAGCCTTGAGAACATCCAGCTTGCCGAAAGTTACATCATAGACCATTAGTTTGGCATCTTCCCTGGGGATTTTAGTGTAGTAAAGCAATAGTCTACCCTGTGAATGATCTGTTAACGCACACTCAAACCCCAAACGCAGGAAATAGTGAGAAAATGTCCAGATTAGCTGGCTTCTATCAACCAGAGAGCGAAACTTAGGATCCCGCAAGATGGTAGGCAGGTTCTGGCGAACCCGGACTAAGTCACTTAAGGGCGCATGCTGGATTGGAATACTCTGCACTTCACCCGGGGTGCCATATCGGAGTGAATCACGAAGCGCATCCAGAAAACCTAGCTCATCTATGGAACGGAGGTATTGCTCTTTCTCCTGCCGAAATTCTTCTTCGTCAGATGGAGTCTCGCGTGACTTGATACGTCTAAAGTATGTCTTGCGAGGAAAGACAGCGTCGTTAATTCGGAATAGCCGGGATGGTTGTGGTTCAGCGAATTTGTCAAGGAGTTGCTGACAGGTGGCATCATCAACTTGGATTTGCCCTGCTAATTCGGCAATCCTGTTTGATAGTGGTACTGAGGTGGTCTTGCAGTCACACACCTCTGCATAATCACATCCCTTGCCAAACCAGGCGCAGACAGGGAGGTTACTGGGGTCATTTGAGATGAGTGCTTGTATCAGGAGGTCTCGCCTTCTCCGCATCTCGTCGCGGATTGCTTCCAGATCGGGAAAGCCAACATGGTACACCGTAAGGGGAACCTGAAGTGGTCCCCCGTCTTGGCGTTGGTAGACGATGATTTTCCCCTGGCTGGAATTGACCATAGTACAATATATGCCCAGTTGCTCGATATAGGCCGGTCTATGCTGCAGCAAATCTCCCGCGCTTACGGTTGTTGACGTCGTCTTGACTTCTACAGGGATGCTTTCGTAGATGTCAATTTTGCCCACTATTCCTTCAGCCTCCACGAACTGTTCCAGGTATTCTTCGCTGGACACAGCCAAACCAAAAAGCTTATGAAATCCGGTGCCAGCCCACATAAGCTGTCGTTTCTCCAGAGGAGGGGCTATTTCAGGATGCTTTCTCTTGAAATAAGCCTGCTTCAGGTTAGTTAAATCTGTTACTGAGATACGGTACGGAGGTCGGCGCGTACTCAGGTTTTGCATCAGGGTATCCTTAACTGACCTGTTAGCTTCGATATGGGAAACATAAGATGCTATATCAAACTCGGCCATTTTACTGTTGCCTATATTAGTTTAGTCACAATCATGGGTCAATCTTATTGCCATGCTTCTAGTCTCTTGAAGGCATCAAGCTTCTCTCTATTTCCAATTCTGGCTTTGTCTACCGCCTGAGCCAGAAACTGGATGCTGCTATCATAAGCCTTCCCGTCTACAGGGTAAGGGTGGCCATCCTTGCCACCGTGAGCAAAACTGTATCTTGCCGGGTCGCGCAGGCTAACCGGGGTATTGTAGACTAATTCTGAGATTAGGCTTAAGGCGCGTAGAGTTTTTGGGCCTACTCCTTCAAGCCCCAGTAGCGACTCAAAACCCTGTGGTTTACGCTCAAAGGTGCTGAGAAATATTTTATTTAGCCTGTCAGGATGAATATCGTTAGGGTTTAGATAATGGCGGCAAGGCAAGTCCAGAGTTTGCAGTTTCTTCAGTTGGTTTACAATTTTCTCTGGCTTTTCCTCAGCAGCAATATGAGCAATGACATCCCTTGCTTGTGTGCTCTCCGAAGCCACTAGATTCAGCGCTTCGCTTCTGGCCTGGGAGCAAATAGCTGCCTCAGGTTCACAAACAAAATCAATGACTTTTTCTCCTGACCAATGGTAGCGCCGGGCATAGCGACTGACTTGGTTCATCCCCTGCTGCACTACCGCCCACGAGCCACCTTTGGTAAAGAAGAAAGAATGGTGATAAAGCTGATAGCCGTCCTGAAGAGCTGAGTTGTCCACTTTAGCTGACATCCGGCTGGCATAGACCAGAGGCGATGGATGTACCTTTAGTAGATGGCCGAAGCTTTCTATCTCAACCGGGGTTTTTCGTGAAGTTCTGCCCTTGCCGCCGGCAATGAACAGGCCAAGTTCTCTTTCTAGCCCTCGCATTCCCTCTTTCAAAGCCCCGCAAACGGTGGTGGTAACGCCGCTGGAATGCCAGTCGTAACCTAGAACGCAGCCAAAGGCCTGGAACCAGAAAGG
>SDBS01003383.1_pt1 | contig 15659 bp, 22 predicted proteins | sample 2277091 | NCBI WGS metagenome assembly SDBS01 (sample SAMN10404972, study PRJNA504765) | marine sediment metagenome | isolation source: marine sediment core GS10_PC15, 163 cmbsf | place: Arctic Ocean: Southern Knipovich Ridge | collected 2010 | reverse complement strand
CTCAGCGGCGAACACCATCGTGAAACTGGACGCATCCTCAGCGTGCACAACGTCATACGCCATCGTCACCCGGGCGTCCACAAACGTCTTGCCGCTGTCGTAGGTGCCGCCGGCGTATTCCACACCCACCACCCGGGGCACCAACGCCAGGTTGTGCGTCGCCATCAGGGCCCGCACCGCGTTGTAGACATCGTTGACGTTGAACGCGGTGAAAGTCTGAACCGCTCGCCGCTCCAGCTGCGGTAGCTCGGCGCGTACCTTGTTCCACGCGTCCCACACCAGACCCGACTCGTAATCAACCGGCATCAGGCACCGCCTCAACCTTCGTGGCCGTCGTCCACACCTCGCCCACGTCGGCGTCTAGATCGCCGTCCACGATTTCGTGGCTGGTGATCGTCATGGGAATGTCCAGCGCCTGGAAGACGCCTTTGAGTTCGGTCCACCGCCAAGTGAGCCGCACCGCGTCCTGGTCGCGCAGGTACCGGAGCACCTCGACGGTGCTGCCGCCGATGTCCTCAGCGACCTTCGCCAGGATGCGGTCGGTGTTGTACGACCGGGCCGCGGATCGGCCGCCGGCCTCGCGGTAGCGGGGCGTGGCAGCCTTGTCGGGCAGTTCCGATTTCAGCATCCCGACAAAGTCCCGCAGCATTCGGATGACCACCTCGGTGTCACCGATTACGTCGAGCAGGTCGGGGTCAGGAACGGGTTGGCCGTTCAGGGTGATAGCCGCATCCGCGACTGGGGCAACAAGACGGTGAGTACCGTCAGGCATGGTGAACCTCCTACGTTCGCCGTGCCCTCATTCTAGTCGACCCGGGGCGATGACCCGGGGTCATCCCGCGTGGCTGGTCAGGTGGGTATCCATCGCCGCGACGATTCCTCGAGACCGGGCCGGCGGGCCGGCGTGCTTGTCTACGTCGCCGGTGCGCCAATCGCACACCAGGCACACCAACCGCCAGTACCGCGGTTCCGGCCGGCCCGAACGGCCGGGCCCGTTGCTCCACGCCACCGACCACCGCGGCGTCACGAGGACACCGCGCCATTCCAAACCAGCCGAGCCCCAACCGGGGCGCCGACCGGCCGCTCGGGGCATCCTTCGCCGCACACGACGACCCCGACACCCACGGGCAGGTCAGGCCACGCGGAATGCGCCCGCGTCGTCTTGTTCTGCCGGTGGCCGGTCAGCGTTTGCTTGCACCAGTGACAGACGTACACCGGCGCGTTGCCGTTCCGGTTCACGGCTTCACGAACCCGTCGCCAAGGCCCGGGTGCCACGACCACACCCGGTCAGGATCGGCGGCGCCGTGGAGACGCACCAGTTCCCGGTCGATGTGCCGGCACGCCACCTCCAGCAGCGATGGCAGGTTCTCGTCGTAGATGTAGCCGGCCAGGTGGTGGCTGATTTGCTGGCCGCGTTGCTCCACGGTCAGCAGACCCCAACCCCACGCGTCGGGGCGGCTCATCGGGCCAGCCTTTGGGTGATGACGTACACGTTGTAGAGCAGCCGCCCCAGGCGGGCCTCGTTGGCCGTCCGGTACTCGGCACCACCAACCCGCACCGGCCCGCCGGTTTCAACGGCGATCATCATGTCCCACGCCGCGCGGAGCTTCGTCCGGTCGAGCCCCAGGGCGTCTGTGGCATGTTCGTCGCAGCGTTCGCAATCGTCCCACAGGATCGCATCGGGCGGGTCGACCGGCCGGTAGGTGCCGTTGCTGTTCGGGTGCACTCGGTGGGTGGCGCTCATAGGTAGTCCTCCAATTCCTCAGCACGTACCAGGATGCGCCGCACCACGCTGCTCATCGAGGCGCCTCCGGCTTCGACCCCGGCCTGGCGTAGCGCCTCCCGCATGGTGGGCCTCATCCATATCGCCACCGACACCAGCTTCTCGTTGTCGCCGCTGAGCCGTGGCCGGCCCCGCTTCTTAGGGGCGGTCATAGCGGCAACACCTCCACGCCACGGACCGCCCACAAGGCGAGGTGATAGGCCAGGTACAGGACGCCGACGACCAGCACCAGCGCGATCGCAGTATCAGTTTTCATCGTTCAGTCCCTTCTCAGGTTTCGGTGTGTGCACAGTGTTCAGCGTCAGCGGCGACCCATCCGATTCGTGGGTGCTGTCGCCCAGGAGGTCGTCGACTTCCTCGCGGACCCGCTCGGCGTTCCAGTCGGCCGGGGCGTCAACCCACACGGTGACGGTCCACCCGTTCATCGGTCCCACTCTCCTGGCGGCCGCCGACCGCCGCCGTTCGGAAGGCCGGTCAGGAAGGTGACGACCTCGGCGGGTAGTTCCTCCGACAGCCACGCCGACCCGTACTCGTAGGGCGGGTCCATCGACCGGTCAGGGTTGAGGCTGCCCAATTGCTGGCAGGCGTTGTCGTAATGGCTGGTCGGATACGTCACCTCAAATTGGCGCGGGTGCTGACGCATGTACTCCCGTTGCGCCGGCGACCCGGCCCGCAGCGTGTTGAGGTGCCACCGTTCGGTGACGTCGGCCAGCTTGTCGATCATGGTGGCGGTCCACCCGGGCGCCAGTTTCGTCATACGGCCAGCCAGTTCAGCGTTAGGTCGGCCGAGCCCACCGCGAGCGTTGCCGCCCGTTGTGGGGCCCTCCACCGCGGTGATCGACAACGACGGCGTGTCGTACGGCCGGCCGGCTGCGTCCTCGTTGCTCAGTTCGATCCAGACGAACACGGCGCCGTCGATGGTGTTGCCGAGGTACAGGGTGCGCTTCATCGTTCGCCCCTGAGCCGGTTGGCTTCGTTGCGCCGCAGCCGCTCGATAATCCGCTTCAGGACGACGTTTTCCTGGCGTGTCATCCACCCGAAGTTGTTTTGCCTCCAGGCTTCCAGCGTGTCAGCGGCCTTAGTTGGTGTTGCCATTTGTGGTCCTTTCCAGCGCCGTGTCGACGGCGTCCTCGTAAGCCTCATCCGCGTCGCGTTCCGGCAAGGTCCGGCTCGGTCGCCAGGGTGCGTCGTACTGGCAGCCGGTCCCGAAGGCGCACACCATCGTGCCCGACTCCGCGTCGACGTCGAACAGGTCGGTGTCGCGTCGCTCGATGCCGCACTCGTCGCACCGGTAGTACTCGCCTTGCACGCTGATTTCGTCGTTGCTCAGGTCCGGCATCAGGACACCACCTCGCTGGTCGCGTGGGCGAGGTGCCCCAGGGTGTCGTTGTAGAGGAACCCATCGAAGTGGATCGGCTGCCAGAACGTCTCGGTGGCGATGCCGTGCGGGCCCTGCCACGTCACGTCGTGGCGGCGCAGGGTCGTGATGGTGCCGGTGATACCGGACCGCAGCACGCCACCGATTTCCCGGGCGTGCATCCACTCCACGGCCTCGTCGCCGGTGGCGAATGCGAAGGCGGCCAGTTCGACCACCTTCTGATCCTTGCCGCGGAACCACACCGCGGCGTCGTACTTACGAATCTCACCGTCGTCGGCGGGCTCGACCTGCATCGTGAGTTGTGGGCGGGTGGTCATCCGGTCCTCCGGTCGTAGACAACGGCCGTCAGAAAGATGACGACCGCCAGGGCGTACAGTGCGATTTCGGTGGCATGTGTTGCCAACCAGAACATGTGACCTCCTACGGTCTTGCTTACAGGGTCTATTCTAACATATTTACCGCCGTCGGTAACGCTATTTCCGCGGTCGGTGCCAATTCCGGGGCCTCAAAATGAGGGGCCCGAATCGGAACCCGGCTAGGGTGCGCCCCTCTGATTACAGCCCGAACCCTCCAAGGCGTGGCTGCCATCGTCCTCACCCTCACCCTGACGGGTCAAGCCGCGTACGCCCACACCGACGCCGAGCTAGACACCTGGCGTAATGGGTGGGCGCGGCGAGCTATCGGCTGGGGGATAACTGACAGCCTGACAGCCGAGTACGACGACATGGCCCGCCGGCATCCGCGGTACTTCGGCTTGCCCGTCCCGCCCACTCACCCTGCCCGGTCGAGCTCGCCGGCCAGGACGTACAGCGCCGGCGTCGAGCAATGGCGGCCGCTGGTCGCTGCCTACTTCCGCCCCGGTGACGTGGACCGGGCGTTGCGGATCATGCGATGTGAGTCAGGCGGTGACCCGAACATCATGCACGACTTCTCCAACCCGGCGTCGGCGTCGGGTCTGTTCCAGCACCTCGGCAAGTATTGGGATCGCCGGTCAGCGGCAGCCGGATACGGCGGCGTCTCGATCTTCGACCCGACCGCCAACGTGGCTACCGCGGCGTGGCTGCGCGACCAGCGGGGCGGCTGGTCGCATTGGGTTTGTCGCTAAACGACGGGTGGTGTGGGGTCGTCGCCACGGCGCCACCACCGCAGCATCCGACCCCATAAGGCCCTGAGAAACGCTATCCGCTGTTGCCGTTGATCACATCACGGCTGGTGTCGAACAGGCCGATGGCGGCACCGCCGGCGATCAGGCCGTTGAGTACGACGAGGGTCCAGAACCCCAACAAGGAGAAGATGCCGTCGCCGGCCAGGTCGGGTACGGCTTCGCTGACGATGTTCGATCCGGCAGCAACGACCGCCAGGAAGATACCTGCGACGAGTGCCAGCATCCTGTAGAACCCACTGCTGGCGTTCCCGAGGATCGGTAGCGCCTTGACGGTCTGAACGATGACCAGGATCAGGGCGGTGATTCCGACGATGGTTCCTAACTGTGCCGTCCCTACCGGCTCAGCCGCTTGGAGCAATGCGAACATTCATGCCTCCTAGTTGTACCCGAAGGTCGCGGACGTTGGTTGTGGTCCTGGCTCGCCCTGCGAACCTTTCGGGCCGGTCATCCCGATAGCGCCAGGCGGGCCCTGTTCGCCAGTGTCGCCCTTGTCGCCCTTAGTGCCGGTGCCGAACAGCTTGTTGATTTCGTCACGGGCCGAGGTGGTCGCGACCTCGTCGGGTGCGGCTTGCAGCTGCCACTGGATCGCGGCAAGGCCCTGGTTGTAGGCGTGGAACGTCTTGTTGCCAGGGATGCCATCCTCGACCAGCGGCTTGCCGTTGACGTCGGTGTAGCCGCATTCGTTGAGCCAGTGTTGGAAGTCCTCGGCCTCGGGGCCGCGGGTTGCACGTGTAACCATTTCGCCGTTGAGGCTACCAGGTGGCGGCGGTGGAGGCGGTAATCCGAACGTGGTGCCCTTGGAGCCGTCCGCGTTGATGGTCTGCAGCTTGCCGCCTTTGCACGGCGGCCGGTACCACCACGATGACCGCATTTTCGGGAACGTCGAAACATGTACGTGGTCGTCGTGGCCAGCGTCACCGGGGCCGAGCAGCTGGTCGATGTTGAGCCGCTTCCGGTTGGCTTTCAGGAACGCGTAGACGGCGCGGAGCCACACCTGATGCTGCGGGTGGGCGCTGTACCCGTAGGCGTGGTGGGTGATGTCAGCGGCGTTGCCGCGATAGTCACGGGCGGGCTCGCTGCCGGCGTGCTGGCTCCACGGCCGCATTGGGTTGCTGCCGATGTGTCGACAGTTGTAGGTGCCGTATTGCGCCGGCGGAAAGTTGGCGGTGATCTCCCGCTCGACCAGCTGGAGGTTCGGTGTGACAGCCATCGGCAGAGCCTACACCCGGGCACGGTCAGGGCGTCGTCAACACCCGTGTCTCGAAGATGCCTTCCAGGTCGGGGTTGCGGCGCATGATGAGCCGGGCGTACCGACTCCGGTAGTTGTTGTTCAGCTTGAACACCTCATCGTCGTCGGGTAGGCCGGCGATGATCCATTGCCACCGCAGCACCTCAAACAGCATTCCGATACCGATACGGGTCCGGCCGACTGAGGCGGCCTGGCGGGTCAGGCCGAGCAGCCCGTCGTACACCTCGGTGTGGGAAGCGTGGAACCGGGCGAACTGCTGTTGGATGGTCGGCCCTGGTTCCGGCCAGGCGAACGGTTCCTGCTGCCGATCACCGGACGCTTGGAGCGTGGTCATCGGGTGGCCTTCCGCCCTGCACCAAGGAAAATCCCGAGTAGCAACGTGGCTAGTGGGAACAGGATGGCGAGCCACTTCGGCACTCCAAGTAGCCCGTTACCGCCGGCGCATCCACCATCGGCGCAGGCCCCGCCGCCAGTATCGACGCCGTTGATCGGCGGCGGTTCGGTCGTGGTCGTCGTAGCAGGCGGGAACGTGGACGTGGTTGTCGATGTCGGGCTTGTGGTCGTGGTAGACGACGTTGTCGTCGTCGTAGTGGTGGTGGTGTTCGGTGGTGGGTTGCATGTGACCTCTACTAGGTAGCCGCCTGACGATACGCCGTCGCTGCCGATCCGCAGCGCGACGTCGACCGGGCCCGTGGCTGTGAACGTCAACCCGGCCGACACGAAGGCGCCGTGCTCGACGTCAGGGAACGTGACCGGGCCCACCAGGATGTCGGTGTCAGGGTGTTCGGACTGGCCTTCGTTGTTGGTGTACGTCAGCGTGGCGGCGCACTCGTCGCCGGCGGTGGCCGGAATCGTCCCGGCGTGGAACACGTCGCCCGGGTCACCTCGGAACACGTCGTCGGGAATGGACACCGACCCGGCGGCCTGGGCGGCGTTGGCGACCACGACCAGGAATACGAACACGACCAGTAGAGCGAGCAGGATGCCCGCTAAGACGGCGCCCCAATATCTGAGAGCCGAGTAGGCCGAACGGCGGGTTGCGGGGCCCGTGGGGCCCGTGTGGCGGCTGTGGCGAGGATCGGGCACGGTTGACCTCCTACGGTTGGCGTGCAGCCCCAATTATGCCACAGAACGTGGCCGGTTCGCGGTATAAAACCACCGGCAGCGGCGAAGAGCCGCTACCCGATGGCGCCGACCGGTACGTACCGGATGACCACCGTCAGGTCTGATCCGGCGATGGTGGAGCCCACCTGGTCGACGTCGACGGTGAAGTAGTCGCCGGCAGCTGCCACCCGCGTGGTAGGTGTGGCGAGCCCCGAGTCGAACGCCGAGGCGGCGATGGTTGGCTTACCGGACGTGAAGATCGTCGTGCCGTTCAGGTGCACGTCCACGATCAGGTCGGCGTCGGTCGGGGCCGTGTCGACCATCGCAGCGGCGTCGATGATGAACGCATCCTCGGGGATTCTGAGCCGGGCGACACCGGTGGCGGTAGCGACGACGCCAGCGACGAACGGCGGCGAAAGGGCCTTGTGGTTCCGGTACTGAGTGCCGGTGCCGGCGTCTGTGATCGGCGTGGTGGCGTCCAGGGCGTTGGTGCCGATCACGTTGCCCGTGGCGCCGGACAAAACCTCGAGACCGACTGCCGGCAGCGAACCGGATTGTGCGAACACCTTGTTGCCGTCGATGAAGTTGTCGTCGCCGCCGACGATGATTCCGTTAGAGGCGTCGTTGACGATGGCGACGGTGTTGCCCTCGACATGGTTGTCGTCACCGCCTACGTCGATGGCGCCCTGCACCCGGTTGGCTTCCACGGTGTCCCGCAACCCGTCGACGGTGATGGCGTTCCGGCCGACGCCGGCGCCGACGACGTTGCCTACCACCGTCACGTCGACCACGTTGGCAACGGCAATGTTGATGCCGTCGCGGAAGTCGACACCGCCGGTCTTGTAGATGATGTTGCCTTCGATGAGCGGCCCGTGATCCGCGGCGAAGGGGCCCTCCATGTGGATGCCGTCGAAGGTGTCGGCGGCCTGCCGCGACGGGTTGATGATCTTGTTGTTGAGCACCTGTGTTAGCTCGGGTGTGCCGCCAGCGTCGCCGTCGATCATGATGCCGTGCTGGCGACTCTCGTGGATGACGTTGCCGATGATGGTGGATTCTCTGGCGTCGGCGTGTACGAAGATGCCGTGGCTGGCGTCGGTCCTGGCGATGACTTCGCAGCCTTCGACCCGTGAGCGTGGGCCGTCGCACCATATCCCGACCCCGTCGTCGGTGTCGACGGCGATGCTGTAAGCCTGCGAGTCGGATTCGTCTATCTCCAGGGCGCCGCGTGTGACGACCGCGCTGCTGGTGACGAGGATCGAGAAGTCACGGACGGTGGCGCCGGCTCGGACCCGTACCGCCGAGGTGTCCGACCCGGCCGTCATACTGATAACAGTCGCGCCCCGGCCAGCACCGGACATGATGCCCGGCTCGCCCTGGTCGGGGTTGACCACGACCCCGTCCCGTATGTTGAACAGCCCGGCCGACAGCATGACTCGGCCGCCTTCGATGTTCAGGGTTTCGATAGCTAGCCAGGCTGCGTTGATTTCTATGTGGTCGTCGGTGCCGTCGCAGATGAAATCCGCGACGGCCTTTACGTCGGGTCGGGCGTTGCTGGCCGCTACCAGGAACGTGGCCTCGATCGGGCCGGCGAACGGCGGGGCGGCGAGGACGGCGGGGCCCGACAGGTCGGCTGCCTTGTCGAGGGTGTCGAACTGTTCCAACAGGCGCCGTACCGCTTCGATGGTGGCTTTCATCGGGTCCGACGTGAACGTGACCTGGTCCCATTCGACGGTGTAGGAGCCGATGCCAGGGGCGAAGTCGACAGTGATTTGCATTGCCCGCATCGGGCCCGTGAAGTCACCGATCAGGTTGATCGGGTAGGTGTCGCCGAGGTTGAAGTCACGGAACGGCACCGGCACGTTATCGCCTTCGTGAGGCGCCAGGTTGGTCTTCAGCGCGGTGGTCGGGATGGTCCGCTCGGACAGGGTTTGGTCCGCGATTTGTGCGAGGGTTTCGCCGGCGAGGAAGTCGATGGACCCTTCGTACCCTTCGCGGGTGTCATAGTCGGCGATGCTGCCAAGGTCGCGGCGCACCTCAAACAGGCCGGCTTCGCCTTCGACGTGCCACCGGTTGGCGGTTGACGGTCCGCGGATGATCGGGCCGCTGGTGACGCCGGCGCCGTACATGATTTCCGGTACGCCGGTGCCGGTCAGGTCGACGCCGATGCCGCCGGTGCGGCTCGACCAGTCGTACGGGTTGAATATCTCCAACACGATGCCCGAGGTGGTGTCGCGGACGATGGACTCAAATCCCATCCTGGCGCCGTCAGCACCGATCTGCCGGTACTTTTTCCCACGCTTGGCGCGGTAGTCGACGGTCGCCGGCACCCACGCGTCGCCGGCGGAAGTCAGTAGGTTGGTGAAACTGGTGTAGTCCACGAACCCGAGGGTGTCCCGGTCGAACGGCGGCGCCTCAGCGGTGTGGTCTACCGCAGCGTCATCCATCAGTTGTTGGTTGATGTCGCCCCACGACGCCGAGTCTTGCCCCTCGATGAGGCTGGTCTTGTCGACCCAAAATTCGCCCGGGGTGGCCTTGATGATGGACACGAAGATGTTGGGGCAATCAGCCACGGCGGTGACGCTGATCTTGGTCCAGGTGCCGCCGGTGGCGATGCTGGCGGTGGTCTGTTGGATGATCGACCCGCCCGTCCCGCGTCGTATGCGGATTCGGAAATCCTGGTTGCTGCCGAGGTCATGGTGGATGAAGGCCCGGGCGGTGTAGGTCCGGCCCACAGTGACACCTTCGATCAGTTGGGTGGTGCCGGCGTCGGCGCTACTGCCCTCCACGACGATGCGGGCGACAGCGTCACCGTCGAGTGCGGCGACAGGTGGCGAGGTGTCCTGCAGAAATATGTTGATCTCGGACGGGTCAGGGGTCTGCTGCCATGGAAACAGCCCGAGCCCGGGGCCGTTGTTGTCAGAGTCGTCTATCCGTGCCACCGGGCCGTTGGCGACGCCGTGGTGGTCGAACTGGACATACAGCGTCGCCTCTACCGGGTCGCCGGCCTTGGTGGTTATCGCCATCGTCACGTCCAGGTCCATGACCTGCCAGGTGCCATCGGTGGAACCGCCCGGTGTCCCAAGGCCGTTGCTGGCGACGTTCTCCAGTTCAGCCATAGCGATGTCGTTGTAGGTGAACGCGTTGGTGTGGTGCTTGACCCCGAACGGCGTTATCCCGAACGTGAACCGCCGGCCGCTGGTAGCTGATTTCAGGTACACCTGGAACTGGTACCGCTCGCCCTGGCTCAGGGTGATCTTGCGTTGGATGCCCGAGTGGACCGCGCCCGGATCCCACGTCAGCGAGAACGTGCCGGTGCGGGCGTCGCCGTTGTCGACAGTCGGGTCAGTGTCGTTGGAGTTGAAGTCGCCGCTGCCCGGGATCGGGCCCCACCCGTCGAGTGTCTCATCCTCAAAACCAGTACCGGTGTCGGTCGCGTCGTCGGGGTTTTCCTCGAAACTTGCGTTGCGGAAGTCGGTCAGGTTGGCGCCGGCGCCCCATGACCAATCAGGGTCGATGGTGGGCGACACCGGGTAGTCGAAGTTCTCGACCCGGCCGAAGTTCATAACGTCGCCTATGCCGGGCCCCGAGATGACGACCATGCCGGTGGCTTCATCCTCCAGGTTGCGGGCGTCGCGGCGGCCGAAGAACGACAGTTCGGGTATCAGCACGTTGTCGCGGAAGATTTTAATTAGCGAACCGACACCGTTGTCGGGGTCGGTCACGTCAGCGAGCCGGCTCCAGTCTTTCCGTACGGTGATCGACCCGCGGCCCAGGCCGCTTACACCGGCGGCGGCGGACCCCTTGATGAACGGCACACGAGCCACGGTGCGGGTGCTGGTGGCGAGCGGCAGACTCCACGCCTCTACGTGGTAGCGGTTCGCCATGTCACTGCCACTTGTCGTGTGCGGTCAGCGCCACCGAACCCGACGACACCGTGAAGCTGTTAACCGCGTTCCGCACTAGCTCCAGTAGGTACGGCTGGCTGGCGGTCATAACGCCGTCTACGTGGGCGCCTAGTTGCTTCACCGACAAGGCGCCGACATCGACGGTCACCGCGTTGGTGGTGGTGTCGGCGGTGATCGTGATGGTGTCACCCGTGTTGGTGTGGGTGAAGATCGCGCTGGTGGCTGCGCCGCTGAACACTAGGACCGCGTCACCGATCGGGGCCGACCCGAGGGTGGTGACGCCGGCGGTCGGGTCGACCGCGGAGAACGTCACCGCCTGGTCGCGCCAAAACGGGTCGAGAGCGAAGCACGGTATGCGAAGCCGGTGCCGCGGGTTGCTGGTCTGCGGCGGCCGGTTCACCACGAACGGGATTTCGACGGCGCCGTAGTCCGGGGCGGTGCGAGTCAGCCAGGTGCGTTCCGTGTTGAGGTTGGCCCGTTGCAGGATCGTGGACAGGTTGGCGTACGCGGTCGCCGGCAGTTCGGGGAACCCGTACTCCAAGTCGAGTTGGAGGATGAACGAAAATGAGTCGTAGAAGGTACGGCTCTCCAGGACGGTGCCGTGACGGTTGGCGACGCGCGACGGGCGGGCCCGCTGCCCGGCGAACACTTCCGGCAGTATCCGCTCCATCGACACAGCGCCACCGAACTCGGTTGGTGAACCCTCCGAGTCGAGCCGTATCCCATATTGGTAGTCATGAGCCATATCAACCCCTGATCGTAGAGTCGCCGCCGAGCTCGATCGTCTCGGCAATCCCGCTCATGGCCAAGGCTAGGGCGACGTCATCGAAGCTGTCGCCGGTGCCTTCCAGGAACACCTGCACCGTGGTTGACGGGCCGGACTCGGCCGGGGCGATGGTGCCGGCCGTCCGTGGAATGAGAGTTTCGGGGCCGGCCTCGCCGACCCTGATCGGCTGGAGGGCGTCGAAGTCGCCGCCGTGTTGCCTCCCGGTCCCGCGCAGCAGGGAACCGACTTCGGACCGGCTCAGTGGTGAATCCCCACCCGCCCGGCGGCCTGTCTCTGTGAACCGTGTCTCAAAGTCGATGACCACCGAGGTAGGTAGGTCATCCAGGGCGTCGATCAGTTCCCGCACTACTTCCTCGGATATGCCGACCTGTTGCGCCAGGTCGAACAGGGCGGCGCCGCCGTCTTGTATCTTGTCGGCGGCGTTGGCGCTGGCACCTTCCAACCCGAGTTGCGCTTCCAACAGGTCCAGTTGGGCGTCCCGCAAGTCGCCGGCGGTTTCCTTGCCGCCTTTCTGTGCTTCGGTGAGCGCGTCCTGAGCGGCCACCACGCGCTCCTGGGCCCGCAGCACTTGAAGCAGCGGGCTAGCGGCTTCGGCTTGCGCCTTGGCGATGTCACGGATGGCGTCGGCCTCGGCGACGAACCGGCCCCGGGCGCCGTCCGCGGCATCGGCCAGCCGTTTGGTTTCCAACCGGTACGTGCGGGCTCGGCCCTCCGCGGTATTCATTTCCACCGCCGCGGCTGCCTGGGCGGCTGCGGCTGCGATGACCTCGACCCTGCCGGCCTCCAGAGACACGGCAAGCAGTAGGTTTGCGTCGGCGGTTTCGCGGGCAGCCGCGTCCTGGAGTCCCAACGATTCGATGAGGGCCTGCCGGGCCTCGGTGTCCAGTTCCATCGCGTTGACCTCGCTGAGCAAGGCGTCCTCCAACACGGCGAGTTGCTCGGCCAGGACGCCCCGGGCCCGGCCGTCCTCCAACGCCAGCTGCAAGGCGACGGCTTGCTGGTCACCGACAAAGTTGGTGGCGTCCGCCAACTCACGTAGCGAGTCGGCGTCGAGGATCAGGTTGTCGGTGAGGTTGGATATGGCGTTGGCGAACGCCACCGCCCCGTCGCCGCCCTTCCGCTGCGTCGTCACAATCAGGTTCATGGCCTTGTTGAACTGGACGGCGTTGACGTTGCCGGCCTGGAACGATTCGACCAGGGCGCCTAGGTCTGAGGCGAACCGGCCGGTGATCGCGATACCCGGTTCGATGACGTCGAGGAACGCCCCGAACGCCTCCACCGCCAACACCACCAGCGGGATCAGGTCGACCATCGCCGGGATGATGTTGTCGTTGACGATTCCGAGCAGTTCGATGAGCGCCGGCGCCAGGGCTTCCCCCACCTCGGCCTGTGCGTTCTCAAACTCGGCCGACAGGATTTTCTGCTGGTTGGCGAGCGAGTCCTGTGTGTTGACGAAGTCGCCGGCCACCTTGTCGGTCTGTTCGTAAATGATCGCCAGGCGGGCTTGTGCCTTCGCCTGATTGTCGACTTCCTTGGTAGTTTCGGCCAGCCCGAGGGCGACCGCCTTAGCCCGCACCGACGCGTCGTCGAGCAGGACACCGAATCGGCGTATCGGTTCCGACTCGCCACGGATAGCGGCCTGCACGGCGACCAGTGCTTCCTCCACGTCCGTGTTGAACACCGACGCCAGGTCAGCGGCCCGCTGTGTCAGGTTGTTAGTTTCCTCCGCGGCGGCCCGGTTATCCGAGATGAAGTTGCTGAGCAACGCCCCGGTGGTCACCGACAGTTGTTGGTAGCTGGCGGTCGACAACCCCACCGACGTCGAGGCGGTTTGGGCGAAGTCCTTGATGACGTCCTGCCCTTCCTCGAACTGGACGTTGACGGCGTTGACCGATTCCTCAAGATTGCTGAACGCCGTGATGCTGGACTTGGCGAAGTCGAGCACCTGTTTCGCAGCGAAGGCGGCCACCAGCGTCTTACCGACCTGGCCCAACCGGTCGCTCAGTTTCTTGCCGGCCTTCTCGGTGCGCTTCTGCGCGTCGGTGATTTCGTCGGTGCCCTTGCGTGCCTTCTGAGCGCCGCGCACATAGTCGCGGGCGTCGAGCGCCAACCGGACAAGCAGGTTCTCAGCCATCGGCTCGGGCCTCCACGAAGTTACGTCTCACATGAAACAGGGCCGGGTATTGGCCAGCGGTATTCGACCTGGCGTTCCGAAGCCGGGTCGTGACCGTGTCGAGCCCGTGACACCCGAGACACAATTCGATATCAGCCTCCCAGGTCTTGACCGGCTCGCCAGTCTCAGGGTCGGTCCATTGCCAATCGAACGTGCCACACCGGGCGTGACGATGCGACTGTTCCTGCGTCCAGGCCACCCACTTGGCCCGGTCGTCGTCAGTCCATCGGTAGTCGCCGCCTAAGAACCAGGAGTGCGGGAGTCCTCGCTGTCCGAAGCAGTAGTCAAGTTCTGCTCGGAATCGAGCGTTTTCGCGGTAGCGGCGTACGTAAAAGGCGCCGGCGCGTCCCGCTGCAACTCGTACGACGCCTTGAACAGCACAGCGAACTGCGCCCGGTCGAACACGCCCCGCAACGCTTCCACTTCCTCGACCGTCACCTCGCCGTAGGCGATGTCGGGGCCGACCACCTTGGTACACGTCGCCGCGATCAACGCCGTTGGGAAGTCGTCGCCCCACAACAGTTCGGGGTCGGGGTTCGGGTGGGCGTTAAGCAACGCGTCGTACGCATCGTCGGGAAGCGCCGAGAATGTGAACAGCACCTCGGACGACTTCAACGATGCCAGCAGTTCCATCAGCTGCCGCTCCAGTCCAGGGATCGCGGATTTCAGCGGGAACGCCAAAGCGTCGGTGCCGCTATCCATGATTTCCGAACGCCGTGTCTCAGCGATGAGGGCCCTCAGCCCCTCGGCCTCGGACCATGCCTGACCGTCCAGGTACACGGCCGCCTCGGCGTACTTGTCGGTTTTCTTGGCGACGATCTGTGCGACTAGCGACCGTTTCGCGTCGGCGCCCTGGTCGCGCTGTGCGGCGCCGGTCATGCGACCAGCGCGAACTTCTCAGTCGGCGGTTCCTCGATGGCGAACTCGCAGATGAAGAACTCCAACTCGTCACGGCCTGGCTGTCCTTCGCCGCGGCTCAGGATGGTGCCCTGATACAGCCACACGTCGTCGGCTATGGCCCACGTGCCCGCCGCGGCGAGCCCGTAACGGGCGATGGCGAAGAACCCGGCGGTGCCGCGTACCAGCAGGTCGTACGCCACGTCGGTGCCGGCGTCCTGGTAATACTCGGCCGTCAGGGCGTCGCCGCCGTGGCTGGCTGCCTGTTGCTTGTTGAACTTGCTCGACAGGTCCGACGCGTCTGCTGTGTTCCCGGTGCCGGGAGTGTCGGGCACGCCTCGCGAGTCGCCGGTCACGTCGGTGAAGGCGTTTAGCTCGGTCGACGTCGGGGCGGTGAGGACCGCGATGGTGATGCCGAACCACACCTCCATAACCTCCGGTGGGTTGATGCGTTGCGTCATGCGTCACCAGCTTTCTGAACCTTCCATTCGCCGGCCACCGCGGGGTCGCCGGCAGCTTTGCGTTTGTCCGCTTGGCGTTTCTGGCCGGCCAGAATCGAATCGGCCTGCGAAGCGGCGACAGTGATGTCGCGCTTTAGGCCGCTATGGGTGAGTGTCACCTTGGCGGGCACGGTTGCACCTCCGTTGTGTCGTGTCCCGCGCGGACCCTACCACCTGGCCGGCGCAGCGTGGCGTACGCTGTCGACTACCTGTGACGAGTCAGTACCGGCCGCGGGCCGCCCCTGAGTTGGTCGGCATCCACGAAGTAGCCGACCGTCTCGGCGTGGAGCCGGCGACGGTGCGGCAATGGCGCCATCGCGGGTTGCTGCCGCCGGCGGATTGGGAGTTGGCCGCCGGGCCCGTGTGGTGGTGGGGCACGATCCACGGGTGGGCTCAGGACACCGGCCGGCTCTAGGCACTCGACACGGGTACACGGAACGTGTCGGTGGCGATGAACAGGGCCGGCTCGGCGTCGCGTTGGTTCTCCAAAGCTGCCGGCCCGGGCTCCAACTTGATGCCACCGGTCTGACCGTACGACGCCGCGGCGAAGTTGATGAACGTGCCGAGCAGGGCGTCCCGGGCCGACGCCAATCCGCCTTCGGCTTGTTGGGCGGTGAGCCCCACCGACGCCACTTCCCACTCGATGTTCTGCGACACGTTCGGATTGTTTAAATCACCCTCCACACTGAACGGGCCTTGCGGCTCGACGACCAGGTAC
>SDBS01003382.1_pt1 | contig 15662 bp, 9 predicted proteins | sample 2277091 | NCBI WGS metagenome assembly SDBS01 (sample SAMN10404972, study PRJNA504765) | marine sediment metagenome | isolation source: marine sediment core GS10_PC15, 163 cmbsf | place: Arctic Ocean: Southern Knipovich Ridge | collected 2010 | reverse complement strand
CAGAAAGTTCACGAAAATTACAGCAATATTGGTGCTGTCTGGTCAAAAGGTAAAGAACATTTGCTGTTTAATGCAGAGCGAAAAACTTCTCATAAAGACCGGCGAATGGCTTTAGCTTCTGCGACCGGTGTTTCGGGAGGTGCGGCTAATACCATACCCTCACTCTTTTTTGCACAGCCTGCGAAAGCTCTGCTTCAATTGAATGAGGTTAGCCAGGAAGGCTCTGAAGCGATAGATGGGGAACAGTGTTATATTATCGCTGGCAAAATGGCAAACATGACGATGAAGTATTGGATATCAAAAGATACTCTTTTGATCCGTCAAAGACAGCAGATTTTAGGAGATAAGCTTGAAATACCGGAATTGTCAGATGAGGACATTAAAAAGTCTTTGCAGTCAGCAGGAGAACAGGCAACCGATGGGGCAATCCGGAAATTCAAAGACCGTATAAGATTAAGCCAAATCATGGCTTCAAAAATGAAAGGAACAATTACAGAAATCCACAGGAATATCGTCATCAATCAGCCTATCGACTTCAAACCATACATTTCTAAATATGCAGATATAGAAATTGCTGAGCCGGTCATCCGGACACCTGAACCACAAATTGTTCCTAACAGAGAAGATATGCAAGTTTTGAAGGACCAAAAAGCAGACCCGAGTAGAATTTCTGGTATTGTCATTGATCAGCAGGGCACAGCTATCGAAGGTGTTTTAGTTGATGTTTGGAGTTGGTATTCTGGAAATGAAACTTATACTGATAAAAAAGGTTTCTTCCAGTTAAACGGATTCGATCCAGACCATAAAACCGTTGAAATAAGGTTCAGCAAAGATAAATACTCGCCAAGATATATACTTGAGCAGCCCCTTGGTCTTAAAAATACTCAGGTTATTCTTGACGACAAGACATACTTCGAAGGCAAGGTTATAGACTCAAATTCAAAGCCTGTCCCTAATGCTTTGATAAGAGCAATCGCCGGCCCCAAACGTGCTGAGGGTATTACGATCAGCGAAGTAACAACCGAAATCACAAGTAGAGATGACGGAAGTTATCGACTTTATGTTCAGGCTGACGTTTATGATATACAAGTTAAAGCCGATCAAGGCGTTGTCAGATTGACAAAAGTTAACATATCTAAAAATGAGGCAAAACAACTTGATCTCAAACTTAGTGATTCAGTGACTTTCCTTGCCAAAGTAGTCGATAAACAGACGGGGCAACCTGTTGAAGGTTTCAGGCTTTATCGTTGGAAACATCCAGGTGTAGATGGAACATCCGATTCCAATGGTCTGATAGAAATTACTGGTATGCTGCCGGGTAAATTTAATTTCCAGGTAGAAGCTAAACAGTACGGCCGATGGTGGTCAAAGCAATCCGTAAGCAAATGGAACCATTATCGTATCGATGATAAAGATACTGGTTGGCAGAGAAACTTTGATAGGCTTGATTTCAATCTTACCGTTGATATGGAACCGGTAACTATCTTTACTGAAAAGCCCGTTAGGATTACAGGTAAAATCCTCGACCCGGACGGTAACGCCGTGGCCGGTGCTACAGCAACCCTTGCCAGGACCGGCTCAGGAAATTCCATCACCGGTGACACAAGGTACAGCTTTGCGACTGATGAAAATGGCACCTTTGAAATGATTGTACCTGCAAGCAAGGAAGCCGAATACAACCTTCTCGCTCACGATGGAAAATATAACAAATGGCGTAAATGGGCCAATGGAGTCTTACTGCCGATTAAAACCAGTCCAGGTGACATAATAAACGATATAGTCATTGAACTTGGGAAAACAGCTTCTGTCAAAGGAAAGGTTCTCGACAGTTCAGGGAATCCTGTTCCAAACCACAAAGTGCGATCTCAGGCCTTCGATAAACTTGGAAACCGCTACTATGACCCGACTACAAGAACTGATGAAAATGGCAATTTCGAAATTAAATTCATAAGACCGGGCAAACATTATGTGCAGGCATATCCTTTCTGGCTTACGGCAGAACAAGCTCCTGAAAAAACAAATAAGATTATAAAACTTGAGCCGGGGGAAACGATTTATGAAGTTGAACTTGTGGCTGTTGGACAATAAAATAAACCGTTAACTTTGCAGGCATTATATGTTATCATGTTATTATGATCGAAGGAACGTATGAGAAAGCTCACCCTGCGGGCGCTTGGCTCAAGGCAACGGTCGTTCTGCTCCTTGTCGCAATCTCGCCGGTTTGCAAGTGGGCGGCATCGGCGGAGATAGGCGTTGGAGAGATTATTTTCGCTTCTCGGCAGCCCGGTGCAGGCAGCCACTGGTACGAGAACTTTGGTTACTACGCTCAGAGCGAAAACAAAAAGGCTTACGGGGCTATGGGTCGTTTATGCCGGTTAAACGTCGGTAACGGTGCACTCACCATCTTGCTTGATGACCCCGACGGCTCGATTCGCGATCCCCAGGTACACTATAACGCCGCCAAAATCCTCTTCTCCTACCGCCCGGGTGGTACGGACTATTTCCATCTCTACGAAATAAATGTTGACGGCGGCCGGCTCAAACAGCTCACCTCAGGGCCCTATGACGATATTGAGCCGACTTACCTGCCTAACGGCCAGATCATGTTCTGCTCCAGCCGCGGTGATCGCTGGGTCCCTTGCTGGTACACACAGGTGGCGATTCTGTACATCTGTGATGGCGACGGGACGAACATCAGGCCGGTTTCTGCGAACATCGAGCATGACAACACGCCTTGGCCTCTGCCGGATGGCCGGGTGATCTATGAACGATGGGAGTACGTTGACCGCAGCCGGGTCGCGTTCCACCATCTCTGGACAGCCAATCCCGATGGCACGGGCCAGATGATTTACTACGGAAACCTGCACCCCGGAACATTGATGATCGACGCCAAGCCGATTCCAGGCAGCGACAACGAAGTGGTGGCGGTCTTTTCCCCCAAGCACGGCCAAAAGGAACACGCCGGGGCCATTACTATCGTGACACCCAAAAAAGGCCCTGATGAACTATCATCAGCTCGCAGGGTAAGCAAGAAGGATAATTATAGAGACCCTTACCCGCTCTCCCAGGACTCGTTCTTAGTGGCCCAGGGTCCACGACTGCTTCTGATGAATAGCCGGGGCGAAACGCGGGAAATCTACTCTCTGCCCTCCGAGCTTATTAAGGCCGGTGTCGAGTGTCATGAACCTCGTCCCTTGAGAACTCGACCACCCGAGCCGGTCATCCCCTCGCGGAGCGATCCGCACCAGGCGACCGGGCATCTGATTCTACAGGATGTTTACGCCGGAAGGCGGATGCAAGGCGTCAAGCCTGGCGAGATCAAAAAGCTCCTCGTCTTGGACAGCCTTCCAAAACCAATCAATTACAGCGGCAAGATGCCGCCGATAAGCTTCGGCGGAACCTACACGCTGGAACGCATCCTGGGCACGGTCCCTGTCGAACCTGACGGCTCCGCCTATATGGAAGTGCCCGCTTTGCGGAGCTTGTTTTTTGTCGCTCTTGATGAGAACAATAATTCCGTCAAACGCATGCACAGCTTCCTGGTCGTTATGCCGGGTGAAACGACCAGTTGCGTTGGCTGCCACGAGCAGCGGCAAAAAACTCCGTTCTCCCCGGTGGCCGGGGCGCTGCAGGCACTCTCGCGGCCGCCCAGTCAGATCACCCCTCTTGTGGGCATCCCCGATGTGTTCGATTATCCACGCGATATTCAACCCATCCTGGACAAGCACTGCGTATCGTGCCACGACTACGACCAGCGTGACGGCCGTGTAATCCTCACAGGCGATCACGGCCCGATCTTTTCCCACAGCTATTACACGCTTACCGCTCGACAACTGTTTTCAGATGGACGCGACCGCTTGCAGACCAACTTACCGCCGCGCTCGGTCGGCACTTCGGCCAGCCCTTTGATGAAGATGCTCGACGGCGGCCACTACGACGCCAGACTCACACAGCACGAACAGGACATGATTCGTTATTGGATTGAGTCGGCCGCCCCGTATCCCGGCACTTACGCGGCGCTGGGTACCGGCATGATTGGCGGCTTTCCCAAGAGTGTACTTGAGACGAGCGACCGCCAATGGCCAAGCTCCATAGCTGCCTCCGAGGCCATTCGACGGCGCTGCACAGGCTGTCACGATAGCTCGCTGCCGATGCCGCAGTATCTCTCCGACAATCTTGAACTCATACTATCAAATCCCGACCCAAATGACATCCGCATAAAATTCTCGCGACACCTTATGTTCAATCTCTCTCGCCCCGAGAAATCGCTCATTCTCCTGGCCCCGATGGCGACCGAAGCGGGAGGTTATGGCCTCTGCAAGCAGCGAGGCCAGAACGGCTGTCTCGGTGAACCTGTAACCATTTTCGCCGACACAAACGACCCGGACTATCAAAAAGTCCTCGCCTTGTGCCGCGATGGCAAGCGTCGCCTCGAAGAAATCAAGCGCTTCGACATGCCGGGCTTTCGGCCCACGCCGGGCTACATCCGAGAGATGGAGCGCTACGGTATCTTGCCGAATGACCTGGCCGAAGATGCTCTGATTGATGTCTACGCGACCGACCGAGCGTATTGGCGCTCCCTGTGGTGGCAGCCGACGATATCAGCCGCCACTCTCAAATAATGGTTAGCCCCGCCACCTGTGGGCGGGGTTGTCTCTGTATTTAGCCACGCAATTTTATGCCATAGCTATTATTTCTATTTGTGCTTGTCGGCAACGGTCATACAGTCTCAAACTTCAGGGATACTTCTCCCGGCAGAGATATGGTCAGGCTCTTAGGGTATATAAGAAGGCAGAATGCCCGGATAAAGGATTTGCTACGGAAAAGCTTACAAGAAAAGCCCTAACTTTGAGCAAAAAAAAGCTTGACAGAATCTTCTGTTTTTGCTAATTATATATATACAGACATAAGCTCAAATCTACATGTGACCATACTCATTTGCTGGTGGGAATGGTTCCCACCACCGCAGAAAGGTCCTGCGGTAGGTTTTTAAGTGTTTATCCAAATATAGGAGGTAAGAATGATGAGAAATGTTAGAAATGTTGTGGCTTTAGTTTTGTTAGTGTTTGCTCTGTCAGTCGTGGCGCAGGCGCGTGTGAATCTACAGATTACGGAGATCTATGCGGGCACATCGCCCAAGACGCCTGGTGGTACGGCTTTTGACACGAGCGAGTGGTTTGAGGTCACCAACTTTGGTGACACGGCCGCAGATATGCTCGCCAATCCGGTCTATTACGACGACGAGTCTGCCAGCCCAACTAAAAACACTAAACTCTTAGGTGTTGACACGATTGCCGGGGGTGAATCGGCGATTTTCTTTGTCGACTGGGAATCGGACCTGCCCGGCGCTGACGACGCAGCGAAGTTGGCGTTTGCTTACAGTTTGTTCGCCACCGCGTGGGGCCCGCTGACGGATATTCAGATCGGTTACTGTGACACCACCGCTGGCGGACTCGGAAGCAACGGCGATACAATGTACCTCTTTGACGGCAATCTGGAGGGAGCGAACATCATTGACACGGCAGGATATACCGGCAAGGCGACGAGCACCTATGTCTCGCAACCCGATGGGACCTGGAATGGTATGGATGGTAGCCCCGGAAGCAACGACCTGGCGGGCATCGCTGGACTGGCTGGCTGGCCGGCCCTGGTGCCGTTTGGTGACCCGGAAATCGCTTTGCTCGGCAGCCCCGGTATTGTTCCCGTACCGCCCATCATACCACTCAATCCGAGTCCAACAGACGGTGAAAGTGTACTTTCTGGCCCCACCCAGCTTCAATGGACTTTACCTGAGCCGAACATCCCGGGAGGCATCGTAACCTGTGATGTTTACTTCGGCACTAATCCCAACGTCGAGGCCAATCCCAAGGTTGTTATTGGCCAGGCGCTTGAATCAGTGCCCGTTACGCTGGCCCCTAACACAAATTACTATTGGGCGCTTGACCTATACGACTCCAGCATCAGCACCACTGAGCCGTTTTATCTGAGCCACCTTTTCACATTCAACACGATGAACACGGCTCCAGATGTCAATGCCGGCGATGATGTTGCCACCTGGTTGGATAACGGCCTAAGGGTAGTCCAGCTTGATGGAGTCGTCTCTGACGAAGACGGTGGACCTGGGCCTGCCACGCTTATATGGACGGTGATCGCCGAGCCTAACGAATTAAATCCGGCCCGGATCAGTGATCCGCTTGCGGCAAATCCCACGGTTACGATAAAAGAGGTTGGCTCATATACATTGCAGCTTGAAGCCGGTGATGGCGAGTTTACTACTACCGACACCATGCAAATCGTGTTGTATGCAGATTCCTGTGAGCACGCCAGGAATCAAGAGGGATTCGAACTGATACCAGGGGATATCAATGACGACTGCATAGTCAATGAACTGGACATAGTCATATTGATAGAACACTGGCTCCAGTGGAATTACAGCACCGAGTAACCGATGCAGCCTCATTGGCGCTTGTGAGAATCTAAAGATAGAGTAGACAAGTTTAGGCATCGATTTTTTGTGGTAATTCGGGGCCTATACTGATTGACTTGGTATGGGCCCGGCCGTTTGAGGGTCGATGGCTTGAAAGGCTCCCTGGTTTTTTGCGGTGAGAACATGAATCGAACCTGTGTCATCCTGAGTATTTTTTCCCTTTTTGCTTGCACTTCGCTTTCATCTTGCCATTCTCGCCGGTTTCAAGAGGTAAGACGATTCACCGCACAAGAAGCTAAGCAGGGTATTGCTGTGGATACCCAATATGTATATGTCGTCGGCACTCGGCAGATTGGGAAGTACGACAAACAGACCGATGAACGCACCGCCCAGTGGAAGGAGGAAGAAGAAGGCCCTGTCATTCATCTCGATAGCGGTGTGGTAGTCGATGGAAAACTCTACTGTGCCCATTCCAACTACCCGGTACTCCCGATGACCAGTTCAGTGGAAATCTGGGATGCAGCGACATTGGAACATATCGGCAGACACAGCTTTGGTATTCGACACGGCTCGTGCACATGGGTAGATTGGCATGATGGCCACTGGTGGGCCGTGTTTGCTCAATACGATAAATGGAAGCATGCAACCCAAAAGGGGACAGAGTGGACTACGCTCGTCAAGTTCGACGAGCAATGGAATGAATTGGGGACATGGGTCTTCCCCAAAGAAGTTATCGAACGGATGATCCCGATGAGCAATTCAGGTGGTTCCTGGGGGCCGGACGGTTATTTGTACTGTACCGGCCACGACCGATCTGAAGTTTACGCTCTAAAAATCCCGGATAAGGGTTCTGTTCTCGAATTAGTAGAAACCGTCCCCCTGACAATTTTGGGCCAGGGGATTGCATGGGACCGATCGTGTTCAGGTTTCATCTATGGTATTAGAAAGAAAGACAGACAAGTGGTTCTTTCAAGATTGAAATAATAGATTCTCCATGGATTGCCCGTAGGGTACATTTATTCATACAGGGCTCGAATGACAACATCTAACCACTTGCCAAATCAGTTACTTATATGCAGGAATCCAATTTTTTAGCCCCCGGCATTGTCGGGGGTTGTCATTCCTGCGCACTTTTATTTAGCCCCCACCCCTGTGGTGGGGGGGCAATCATCTTGCGACAAGGGAGTATTTTAGCCCCGCCACCTGTGGGCGGGGCCGTTTAGTCCCCACTTTCCCCTTAATACGGTAATTCAGCCCAGCCCCTGTCCTCTATCAAAACCTATCATTATCAAGCACAACTCATCGAAAAATGTACCGTGCCCCTTTAATTCTCGTCTTCGATTCCTTCTTTTCGCTCCCAGCGCCGAGTCAGGAAGTGGGTTATTCCGAAGACCAGTCCCGTCGCGAGTAAAAGGCCGATCAGCATCCCGCCCACATCGACGACGGAATGTATTTGGCCCGTGATGAAGGACAACGCGAAAAGAAAGATGCAGAGGGCCAACCATCCCCTCTTTGAAAGGAGGAAAAAAATGCCTTTTTTTGCGCATGCGATGATTACGAAGAGGTTGGCGATCAAAAAGATGGCGAAAATGTCCCAGATCTCCCGGGGGTGCTGCTTGAGAATCAGCAACCGATAATCAAGGGAAATCAACGTCAATGCGTACCAGATAAAAAATCCTCCTGTTGCAAAACGGTTGATGGTGGTCTGAATGCGTTCATCATTTTTCATGTTCGGATTCCTCCCAGAATAGGTCGTTTAGGGTTTTGTCAAGCGCCTTGGCGATGGCGATGCATAGATGCAAGGTGGGATTGTACCCGCCGTTTTCGATGAGGCCGATGGTCTGGCGTGTGACGCCTACTTTTTCCGCTAGTTCGGCCTGCGTGAGGTTGTGCTCCACTCGGGCCAGCTTTAACTTGATTCTTGGATTCACTTTGACTCCTTGTGACATTTTTATATGGTATAAAGCAATGCATAGCTTACATAAAGTAATACATAACTGTCATAATGTCAGCTATATTTTGCAACTAAAATAAATTTCTTTCATTTCACCTCGATGAATGGTCTTGCCCCCGAAAACTGGTCCATGTCTTATGAACTGGGATTTATCATTTACACTTAACAGAAACGCTCCTACACGCTTGAAACCCCATAAAATCAAAATCCCATTGAGATTGCAAGCAATTCTCTTTCCCGGTAAACCTCTTTTAACCGACAACCTTGAACAACCTCACCTTCCCCTTCACCGGCACTTTAGCTCACTTTAGGCACTTTAGTTCACTTTAGCTCACTCCTCACTAACGAGAATCCAGCAACCAGTGGGGAGTCTCGGACATTTTTCAGGATTTAAATTGAAATTCAACACGTAATATGGTATAATGCATCCACCTAATGGATTAGGGTCAAAATAAATTGTCAATCATCAATAGTAAATAGTAAATCCGGGGGAATTACCAATCATGAGCATCGAGAATCCAACTTTAGCTCACTTTGGGCACTTTAGCTCACTCTTCACTCTCTCGCACCTCTACATCTGTCGAGAATCCTCTACAAATCAGCTCTTTTTATGCAAAACAAACCCAATTTCCAAAAAAGTCAAATGAATGTAAGTATTTTATTACAAATGGATTATGAAAATAAACGCAATTGGACACTTGGTAAAAACAAACCCAATCAAACCCAATTTCCGAAAAGCCCAAATGAATATAAACTCACTTATAACAAAGGATTACAGAAACAAAGATGATTTCGTAGTCCGAATAAACAAACCCAATTTCTTCAAAGGCCCAAAATGGACTTATACCTCTATTCAACAAAGGATTATGAAAATGAAACCGCCCTCAGACCCCAAAAAACAAACCCAATCAAACCCAATTCAAATCGGAAGACAGAAGCGAAAAATGGAACGTTTATGGCAGTTGCAATTCATGGCTCATTCTGGTACCATACTCCCGTTAATAGAGGTAGGGTATCTCTTGCAGAAATGCCTGACCGAAAATTTCAGCTTAATACAATCTCAGGAGTAAAAAGTATGAAAAGGTGTTCTTTGTTGGTTATTCTAATCACAATGCTGGGATTTTGCAGCGTCCGGGCCGATTGGCCGCAGTATCTTGGCCCGAATCGAAACGCCACCTCCGATGAGAAAGGCCTGCTGCGGTCGTGGCCGGCCGAAGGTCCGAAGGTTCTCTGGACGTTTGCGTTGGGACCCGGCTACGGCGGGGGGGCCATAAGCAAGGGCAAAGTCTATCTGCTCGACCGTATCGCCGGCAAGCAGGATGTGCTCCGCTGCATCGATTTGAATAATGGCAAAGAACTCTGGTCGTTCGCTTACAACGCTAAGGGCAGGCTCCCTAATCAGGGCTCGCGCTCAACCCCGGCGATTGACGGCGACTACATCTACACCTGCGGCAGCTTCGGCGACGTCTATTGTTTTGACGCCCGCACCCATAAGCCCATCTGGAAGAAAAACGTTTGGAAAGACCACGGCGGCGGCAGGGTTCCAAATTGGGGCATCTGCCAGAACCCGCTCATTTACGGCGACATGCTCATACTGGCCTCACAAACAAAAAAGGCCGGCATCGTTGCTTACGACAAGACCAATGGCCAGATCAGGTGGGTGTCCCAGGCGCTGCCGGGCTTGGTAAGTTACGTTACACCGGTGGTTGTGAACATCGATGCCCAGGACCAGCTTGTAATGATCACCGCCACATCCCGGAGAGAAAGTGGCGGACGCTCCGCACCGGCCGGCGGCTGGGGGGATGAGCCAGACGATGGAGTTGACGGTGTAGTTCTCGGTATAGACATCAAAAACGGCAAGACACTTTGGACATACAAAGGCTGGCAGAGCCGCATTCCAATTAATAACGTCACCGATATCGGCAACGGACGGCTTTTCGTTAGCGGCGGTTATATGGCCGGCTCCGCCATGATTAAAATCCAGAGAAATAACAACCGCTACTCCGTAGAAGAGCTCTACACTACCCATGATTTCGGTACTCACGTCCATCCTGCCGTACTCTACAAGGGCCACCTCTATGGCCATTGCACAACTAACTCGCGCCGAGACGGTATGGCGTGCATGAGTATTGACGGAAAGCTCAAGTGGAAGACCGGTCGTTCCCCGGTCTTCGACAAGGGTGGCTTCATTCTTGCCGACGATCTTATCCTGAGCGTGGATGGCACGGACGGCATCCTCTATATCATCGAGCCTAATCCCGAAGGCTTCAAGAAGCTGGCAAGTGTAGATTTGCTTGACACCAAAGAATGCTGGGGCCCGCTGGCACTAACCGACGGCAAACTTCTCATCCGCGACCAGAAACAGATGAAGTGCGTTGCCGTCCGATAGCTTCTCTGTATGTTCTGTATGCTTTTACAGTTGACCTTATCCCTGTTCTCACTTGTAGAAATGTCTCGGAACGATCCTGCCGGTTTTGGTAACATTCGGCAACAAGTCAAAAGAAAAAAGGCTGTGAAGAAAAATCACTCTCATTCACAGCCTTTGTTTATAAAATCAGATATTCAACGAGATTCAAAACGGACAGTTCTGAAACCAATCGATTCTAAAAGTATCCAGGTCTTCGTAGTTAATTATCCCATCGCCGTTATAATCCTCACACGTCTGGAAGTTTGTATCCGGAACGAAGAAGTAATCTTCCGTTTCACCAATCTCATATCCTGTCTGAGGGCCGGAACCACCATTGCCTTTGGTCCCGGGGTTACTGCCGCCCTTCCAGGGCTTCTCTGAAAGAGTTATCCTCATCCAGATTTCTTTCGGATTCTTCGGGTGCCAGGGGAGAAACGGCAGTGAGGTAATCTGATGTATTCCAGCCGGCAGGTTGAAAAGGTACTGATTTTGTACGGCCCATTCCGATACAGGGCCTTTGGAAGAATTGAAGGGCGAATAGGTGCTGCTGTTGTCATCCCAGTCACCATCCCGGTTCCAATCGCACCAGATATTGACCCAAAGGTCAGTACCGGGATTGATAACGTTGACAAGATAGTTAAGTGTGGTCCAGCTACTGTGAGGCATATTGACCGGGAAGATAACGCCATCGTCGGCCAAATCGTTGTCTTTATTGTCGGGTATCGGCTTGATATTGTTTACCCCATCCGCATCTGGGCCGATGTCCGCTTCGTTCTCATAAGTAACGTTTTTGCCTAAATGAGCAACCGCCCTGGGTTTTCGGTGAATCGGCCCATAAGGCCCGAGGCCACTGGCATCGTTGAAGACAGTAGGAAAATTAGCCTGTTGGACCCAATACGCGGTCATCACCGCACCGTAATTGTTGGTGCTGTCAGGCGCATCGCCTAAGTCGGATCCACTTGAAGGCGGCGGCGTCGGTCCCTCGCAATGGATACTAATCACGCCGTTACCGATACTGGAGCCGTATCCACCAATCTCAACCAGGAATGTTTCGCCGACGGTCGCGGCAAACGTAACCCTGGATTGCTGAGCACAGACATCGTCGTTGGATGCGACCATGCGACTCAATGTCGGATTGCAGCTACACCCTTTATAGACAGCGAGCATGGTATCGTAGCTGCTGCCACACAGATCGATGGTAACATCACCCGTACAAGTGGCGGTATAGCAATACCAGATATTTGGGCTGGCCATGAAGTGCCCGGGGCCATCAAATGTTGCATTGCTGGTGTCAAACGGCTGGTCTGTTACATTACCGATTTGCTTTGCGTTAAAGCAGTCATCGTTGTTAGAGGGCTGGGGCCAGGGGTCGGGCCAGGGCGAACTGATAGTTATCACACCCTCACCGGCCCTGACGCCGAATCCGCCAACCTCGAACAAATATTTCTGGCCTGCGGTTGCGGCAAAAGTGGTCTCTGATTGCCAACCGCAGGAGTCGTCGTTATATTTAATCAGGCCGTTCGACGCGGGGTAACAATTGCTCCCCTTATAGATGGCGAGCTTGGTGTCGTAGTTACTGCCACATAAGCTGACAGTAACGTCACCTGTGCCCATAGCGGTATAGACGTACCAGATATTAGGGCTGTTCACAAAGTGGCCGGGGCCGTCGAACGTTGCATTGCTGGTGTCGAACGGCAGGTTTGTTACGTTACCGACCGACTTTGCGTTCGAACAGTTGTCATTGGCCGGAGAGCCCATGGCAAGCCGCGAGGTGCCGAGCAGGAGTGTCAGTACGCAAACCAATAACACCTTTGATTTAAATCTTTTCATAGTTTAATTCCTCCTGAAAAATGATGAATATTTGTTTATTTTGAAACGTTTCTTTTCTGAACATTATCACACACCTATACTAAGACTTTAGTTAAGTGCCACCGTTGCTGCCAAATGTAACGTTTTTTCCTCTTACATTTAACGAGGGAAGGGGTTTAAAATGATAGAAAGACAATGTTGCCCCTCCTCCCTAAGATTAATGTTTACATGTAATAAGATACCACATTATTGCCCTAAAAACAAGGGAAAAGTCTTGAATACCCCGTTTTTTTTGTCTGCTGAAGCACAGATGCTGTGTGTGAGGGCAAAAACAATAGGACTTTGGGGATAAATTTGGTAATATAGTTATCGGAAGGCTCAGGAATATTACAAAGGGGCGTATATGAGAAATCTCAGAGCAATGAATTTCAACCGTTACATCATCTATGTGATAATCGCAGTATTCCCGATGCGCGTGTTGTTTAGCGCCCGGCAAGTTGTCTCCGATAGGTCAAACGCAGAGTCTAAGAAGACGTCAGTCTTCTCGATCGACCCTAATAATCACAGGATCTTCATGTACCAAGGTAAGCCCATGAAGATACTGACGTCGGCCGAGCATTACGGAGCCGTGGTCAACGGTGATTTTGATTACGAAGTTTATTTGAGGGAGATGCGACGAACGGGCCAGAACATGACACGGGTATTTGCCTGCTACCGTGAGACGGCCAATGGAAGTCCAGGCGATATCCGCAGCATTGTCGAAGCGAACACCTTGGCGCCGAAAACGTCCGCTGCCGTCGTGCCATTTCAACGTGTATCCGGTTTCGGAAGGGCTTTGGACGAACTCGGCAAATTTGATCTGGATAAGTGGAACCCGGCTTATTTTCTTCGTTTCAAGGACTTCTTGCGAAAGTGTGCCCTGCACGGGGTCATTTGCGAAGTCACGTTTTTCAGTAAGCCCTACAGCTCTTTCCGGTATGCCCTGTTCCCCAGTCATAAGGACAACAATATCAACGGCGTGGGCGTAAACATCAAACGGCCGAATCTCTTTATCACACTGGACGATCCCACGGTCGTTGCGTTTCAGGAGCGGTTTATTCGCAAGCTGGCTAAGGAGCTGAACGAGTTCGACAATATCTACTACGAGATTTGTAACGAAGCGAATCTCAGTAGCGGCAAGCTCGATTCTCTGGAAAACGAAGAACGCAAAGTAATTGCCTGGCAGCGGCACCTGGCGGGTGTGTTGCGCGAGGCTGAGAAGAATTTGCCAAAGCAACATCTGATAGCCGTCAACGCCCACTTCCGGTTTGTAGCTGCGGGCAAAGATGCAGGGCCGCGCAATCGTAACGACGACGAGGCCTACTTCAAAGACCCTAACATCGACATCATCAATTATCACTACATCTCGTCGAAGACACAGGCCGGCGGCTGGTGGTTTCGCTACACCGGACCGCCCAAAGGTCAAGCTGGGCAGATATGGCGCTTCCTGCGGCAGCGTGACGAGTTTCACAAGCCGATTGTTTACGACGAAACGTTTTCGGGCATCGTGCGCGGCAGCCCCGAGCGTTATGCGGTCAACCGCGCCGAGGCATGGGAAATGCTGCTTTCCGGAGGCGCAGGCTACAACAATCTGGACTGGTCCTTCACGCCCCAGGATGAAACCGGCTCAGGTCGAACTCCGATTGGTGACGGGCGACGACTGGACGGACGCGTGCTGCGTGAGTGGTTTAGCATCTTGCGACAACTCCTGGCTGAGCAGGATCTATCAAGTTTCTCGCCCGCTACGGGTATTCTTCCTGGCGAGATTCCTGGATACGGTTATGCGGCCAGCACGGACAGTAGTGGGCGCTATCTTTTGTATTTTGTTGATGAGCGTATATACGATTTGAAACCGTGTGAGAACAGACAACTCGAGATCAGTTTGTCCCTGCCGCCGGGGCAATACTCGGCCGAAACACTGGATCCCCGGGATGGTAAGCGTTCGATCCTCCCCGGGGTAGTCAGTGATGGAAAGCGGTTCCTCGTTTCATTGCGGTTCCGTGAGGATATTGTGCTTCTTTTGTACCGGACAAGATAGTGCCCATGTAAAGGCCTAATTTGGAATAGCTACTAAATTTTTAGCGAACATTTGTCATAAGTGCAAGATCCCGGATTTCCCAAGTAGTGCGTGACAAATGAACTCTGATTTGATAGCATAGAGCTTATGGAGACCACTCAAGCCAGTTTAGACCATCTGATATGGGAGAACCCAATGGGTGAAGCACGCAAGGATGCTCTGAGGCTCAATTTTGACCATAAATTGAAGCTTGAATTTCATGGGACCAAGGTCACCAGTGATGCTGGGCTGTTGGCCTACCGCGAGCTTGATGATGCACTCGGCCTGACTTCAGCGATTGATTCAGAACTTCGTGACAATCGAACGGGAAAGAATACGCGGCACAGCATTGCGGCATTGCTCAGACAGTCGATCTACAGCAGGCTTGCTGGCTATGACGACACCAATGATGCCGAACGTCTATGTGTTGATCCTGCGATGCGTCATGTTGCAGGGGGTAGAGCAATAGAACGCTCCGCGGCGTCAACCAGTGCAATGGGCAGATTTGAAACAGAGATACTGACTCAGTCCAAAAACCTGGATCTATTGATGAACCTGGCAGGTGAATGGGTTGATCGAGTACACCAGCGAAAATCCTGGCAGATGATGAGAAATCACTGGTTGAGGTGCGTAGAAAAAGTGCCAAAATTTTGGATTTGAGGGCGTTCTTTGTGATTTGGGCGATTGAACCGCCAAGGACGTTGAAATGATCCAACTAATTCGGTAGAATAATGTGTTGTAGCGTGTAGGATGGCCGTTTATGAAGATATATGGGAAATCCCGGTTCTTATGACTTAGGAGGTAGTTATGAATAGCACAAACGCCCGGTTCTTGATGCTTGCTTTGTTTTTTGCGTTATCGATATTAATTCCTGCGCCCGGTTTGTCGGTGGCCGATGAGAATATAAAAGGTCTTTTTTTCTGTGAGAGTTATGAGGATGCCGATTTGCTTAGCCGCGGCTGGTACGACG
>SDBS01003379.1_pt1 | contig 15665 bp, 17 predicted proteins | sample 2277091 | NCBI WGS metagenome assembly SDBS01 (sample SAMN10404972, study PRJNA504765) | marine sediment metagenome | isolation source: marine sediment core GS10_PC15, 163 cmbsf | place: Arctic Ocean: Southern Knipovich Ridge | collected 2010 | reverse complement strand
ACCTTTTAGCATGGCCCTTTCGAGACGATTAAAAAAAGCATTTTTTTCCGGTTCGGCCATCATTGGGGAAAAGTCCGTTACGCAGTGAGGTATGATCTCCATCATCATTTGGGGCACCAGTTCCTTCATTGTTTCCTTCTTGGCCATGATATTCGGCATATGGTCCTGCATCATCATCGGCATCATCTCCGTCATGACCGGCATCATGATCGGCATGACCTTACCGCCCATAAAATCCATCATGCCGGTCATCAACGCGGACATGGCCGGCCGTATTTCAGCCATCATGGTTTGCATTTTTTTACTCATCTCCGGCAACCACTCGACCACGCCTTCAAGTTTTTCCCGAATGTCCGGGTCTTTAACCACCCGGATGATAAATGTGACCAGCCCGGTTACAGTCAAAAGACGGCCCATGGCCGGCATCATTTTGGGCATCATCCTGACCATGTCCACGTCCTTCATCATCATGGGCATCATTTTAAACATCATCTCTTCTTTTTCCTGAATCGACATGCTAATGACCATGCGGTTCATCATTGTTTGCATCATTCCCATTTAATTTGCTCCTCCTCCGTGATGACGCCTTTTAAAGCATCCATCATAATCGGCACTACCTCCTCAATGACTGGCAATGCGCGGTTGCCTGTAAGACGGCCTAGCGCCGTAACATCGAACCAGGCGACATAGACCTGTTCATCCACCTCGAAAACACCTATCTTCAAGGGTAATACTATGGCAAATTGTTTATTGTATTTAAGAAGGCCGTGCTCCAGCCGTGGGAGGCGCAAGGAAACCGTTGCAACCTTATGGGGAGCATGAAGGCCGAAATCCTTTTCGACCTCCATATAACTGTAGATGGTCGGGTTATACCAGCCTCTGTCCACGCCGTTTCCTTTTATCTTTTGAATTGTTTCGATAAAGCCCAAACTGCTTTTAGACGTAATGAATGCAGTGTTTTCAAACTCTTTCCTTATTTGGTTCATGGTCTTTAATCCTTCCAAAGCCCGCTGGAATATAAGTCTGACTTCACAATCCTGTCTTCCCGATATCCGTCCCGGTCCATGTGTCCTCGCTCCTACATCCGATACAGCATATTACATGCCAGACCGGCACAGACATCTAGGATTGCTAATTGCGGTGTTATAACGGTATGTTAAGGAAAGGAAGTTTGTTGAGCTCTGGCCAAGAGAGATATATATGCTACCAACGGTAACAATAATTCAGCGTAAAATGTTACGAAAAGTAACGCGGAAAGATAACTGTTTTAAATCCCCCAGTGGGGGTTTTATTCCCCGAAGCTTGCTTCGCGTTATAATCGGGTTTGTTCTGGTTGATACCCCGTAGCTTGCCGCGGGGTTGTTCATTTAGAATGCCGCCTGCCGATCATATCTAACTCTGAATCGGGCCAGGTCTTGGCAGATCCCACCGTTTTCGTTTTTCCCAGAGGTTTTTTCTGCTTATACCCAACAGTTGAGCAATTTGCACTTCATTATGTTCAGCCTGGAGCACGGTGATTGTCTGTTTGGTATAATCTTCGATTGAAACGGAAGCCTGCCTCGGTGTTTTAAGACCCGCTTCGTCGAAAATACCAGGTGGTAAATGATCATCCTGGATAACCTTGTGATCTTCCGCCAAGTGCAAGGCGTATTCTAGAACATTCTGAAGCTCCCTGACGTTGCCGGGCCAATGATAATCCATAAACTTCTTTAAAGTTTGCGAGGCAATACCCGTAACCTCGCGCTGGTGTGTGTCACACAAATTCTGTAAAATGTGGTTGGCCAAAAGTGGAATGTCCTCTTTTCTCTCACGCAGAGGCGGAATATGAATGGGAATCACGTTCAATCTAAAAAAGAGGTCCTCCCGAAACTCTCTGTCATTTGCCGCTTTTTTGAGGTTTCTATTAGTGGCGCTGATGACCCGCACATCGAAATGTTTGGCTTCAGTGTCTCCAACCCGGCGGCAGGAGCCCTCTTGTAAAAAACGAAGTAGTTTTACTTGAAGTGGCAATGGTATCTCTCCCACCTCGTCCAGAAACAGTGTGCCGCCGTTGGCTGTGGAAATTATCCCCTCATGATTACTTACAGCCCCGGTAAATGCTCCTTTTACATGCCCAAAAAGCTCGGACTCCAGCAGATTATCCGGGATGGCCCCGCAGTTAATCGATACGAGTTTTTCTTCTTTACGCTTGGAATTCGTATGGATGGCTCTGGAAATGAGTTCTTTTCCAGTGCCCGATTCACCGGTTATCAGCACGGTACTGTTGGTCGGGGCGATCTTTTCGATCAGATTGAAAATCTGTTTTATCTTCTTGGATTGAGTCACGATGTTTTCAAAGCTCGCCTGGCGCACCAGTTCTCTTTTCAAAGTGGCGTACTCCTCAGACAAACGCATCTGCTCCGTTACATCGCGGACAATCTCGACCGCACCGATAATTTGTCCTTTAGCATCTTTCAGAGCGCCTGAGGCACACTCCATCCACATGACTTTTCCATCCGGACCGTTTGTATCTGTAAGTATCTTTCTCTGCTTCCCATCCTTCAGCACCTTAATTATTTGACAGTCCTCACATGGTTCCGCGCGTCCCCGGTATGCTTCATAACAGAGCCGGCCGCTGATATTGCCAAATTTCGTTTTTATGGCCTCATTATGAAAAATAACCTTTAAATTGGTGTCTATTATCGTGACACCATCACTAACGGTATCAAGAACGGATTTTAGTAATATTTCCTCGTGCAATTTCTCAATGGCGGACTCCATATCAACCTCCAATTACGGATCGTCTTCCTAAGTCAGATGTCCTTAACCGAATGATGTGGTCGTTCGAAAAAATAATGTGTCTTACTAGAAGCTATCCCAAAAAAGTTTTTTTGCCCAATCTCTTTGTTGTGCTCAAATTTAAGTCCTCAAAATACTTATAGTATTACTGCGGGTTAAACTATCGCACGCCTCGATCTTGACCAAAACACTAATTTTGGGATAGCTTCTAATGATCCTAGAACAGACGCTTTAAACCTGAAAAAGTTAAAAAAAAAGATTACAAATACTTAACCGCGATTCGAACTCCATAGCCGAGCCCCATGAATCCGGCGGCAAGTCCTTCCAGCTTGTTCACTCAGGCTACTTCAGGATTTGAGCCAATGTGACTGGTCCTAGATTATTAATTGTATTTGAGTTCAGAGGCAGGTCAACATCTTGTAACAATGAGTATAAGCTCAAGGTTTCAACTTTTTATCTAAAATCAGGCTCACTTTCAAGCGTTTTTTTATTAAAAGCGTTTTTTTTCTTGACAAAAAAAGTTAGTTGCCCTATTATTCAACTATTCAATTAATCTATTGAATAGTTGAGGCGCCCGCATGAAAAATCCAAACCGATCCTTCAAAGACAATATCTACGAGCAGTTCGCCCGCATCGGGAAAGCTGTCTCCAGCCCAAAAAGGCTGGAACTGCTGGACCTTCTCTGCCAGGGCGACCGGACGGTCGAAATTCTGGCCAGGGAAACGGGCCTGAGCGTGGCCAACACTTCCCAGCATCTTCAGGTTCTTAGGACCAACCGGCTGGTGGAAGCCGAAAAGGAGGGATTGTTTGTAAGCTATCGCCTGGCCGACCAGGTCGTCTGTGATTTCTTCCGCGCCATGCGGGTGCTGGCCGAAAGCAGACTGGCGGAGATCGAGCGGATCAAGCGTCAATTCCTGGAAGGAAAAGAAGGCATGGAACCCGTGGACCGGGATGAGCTTATAGAGCGTGTCCGGAGCGGCCAGGTGACCTTACTGGACGTCCGGCCGGTGGAGGAATACCAGGCGGGACATATCCCGGGAGCCATTTCTGTCCCGATTAAAACAATAAAACACCACTTATCCCTACTGCCGCGCGACCGGGAGATAGTGGCCTACTGCCGTGGTCCTTATTGCGTCCTCGCTGTTCAGGCCGTTGAGATGCTTCGGGAAAAGGGATTTAACGCGGTGCGGCTTGAGGAAGGCGTCCAGGACTGGAAAGCCTTGGGATTTCCTGTAACATCTGAGGAGACTGAAGCCGGCCGAATCGATTCTAAGAAACTGGAAACCACGAAGGAAGATTAAGAAGTATGGTTCAACTCTAAAAGAATTGATGATTTTGAAAGGATTCAAGGGATCAAGGGTTCGAGTGAAGTGCTCAAAAATAACAGAGATCTGAAAGTTTAGCAAAAATCATACGGTCTGATCTCTCGGACCAAAAGGTCCGCCGTGTCGATTTTTTCTATAGTTTCAGAAGGATATGGCAGGAAGACAACGGCAGACTGCTTGAGATCATTGTATAATCGTTGGCGAATAAACGCTTGAACAAACACTTGGATCCTTGACCCCTTGAATCCTCGAACCCTGCTCTCCAACTAACTTGGAAACCACGAAAGAAGATTGAGAGTTATCAGATGGAAAACATATTGTATTCAGTGAATCTGGCGATACACGTGTTGGCCGCAATATTTTGTGTGGCCGGCCCCTTCTACCAATTGCGGATGGTCAAGCTTCGGGGGAAATTGGGAAATCCCCTCATCTATCCATTTGACCGGGTTTTAGAAAACATCCTCAGCCTTCAGCCAAGGCTCTGCTTCGCTTTTATCATCACCTTGATCATCACCGGCTTTAATTTTCCTCTCATCCATTATGGCTTTCACGGGGAATGGAGAGAAGCAACCTCCCTGGCGCTGACCGTCTTCTCGGTAAAAACAATTCTAGCCTTAACCGGGCTGGGTATCACCATTCACGGTATCTGGATACTGGACCCAAAGCTGCAGAAGACCTTTGCAGGTTTCTCTCCCACCGAACAGCCGCCGGACGAGTTATTGAATCGATTCTGGGCGCTGCGGTCCTTGCGAAAGAAAATCTGCCGAATCTGCTTCGGTATCGCGCTGGTCATTGTAGTCATTACCCCCATCCTGAGGTTTTACAAATGAGGGAGACGGAAAAAATAATCGAGACATGCGACGATTGCGGCGCGTGCGTGCGTGTCTGCACTTTTTTGAGCCATTACTGTGATTCACCTCGAGAACTGGCCAGGCGCTTCAAGCGGAATCCTCTGGAGAACATTGAAATCCCATATTCATGCTCTCTCTGCGGATTGTGCCAGCGTGTCTGCCATCTGGATTTGTATCCGGGAGACATGTGCCTTGAGACGCGGCAGGATATATTTAAACATCCCCATGGGAGCGCTCTTCCCAACGATTTTGTCTATGATCACCTGATTTCGCGGTTAAAAGGCGTCCGGAATCACCAGATTGTCAGTACGTCTTCATTCTTTACCTTGGGCAGGATGTCTGAAAACCATCAGGGGGCTCCGAAGAGCGTCTTCTTTCCGGGCTGTTCGCTTCCGGCCTACTCGCCCGGCCTGGTGCTGGATACATTCCAGTACTTGAGCCGGAAGATTCCGGGAATAGGAATCGTTCTCAATTGCTGCGGAAAACCAAGCAGGGACATGGGGGATAAAGACCGGTTTCAAAAAATATTCGATGGAACCATCGGAGAGTTTTCCCGGCTTGGAATCGAGGAAGTGGTGGTCGGTTGCCTTAACTGCCATAAGATATTCCGGGAAAACAGTGATATCCGACTGCGAAGTATTTACGAGATTATGGCCGAAATGGGTTTACCAAAGCCTGTCTCAGGGGATGGGCTGCAGATTACGATCCACGACTCCTGTCCAGCCAGATACAGCCCCGAAGTTCGTAACTCAGTCAGACAAATAGCCTCACAGATGGATTTTAAGATCAAGGAGATGAAATTCAAACATGAAGCAACGCAATGCTGCGGCGCCGGTGGATGCTCACCACTTGGAAATACCACCCTGGCCGACCGGCACACCAAGGCGCGTATAGCCCAGGGAAATGGCCAGATGGTCTCATATTGCGCGCATTGCCGGGAACGATTTTCATCCTATGGTCCATCCCTGCACATTCTCGATCTGATTTTCGGAACTTCCGAGACTGTGCATAATGAGGAATACCACGATGGTTGGAGGAATTGGCTGAACCGGTGGTATCTGAAGAAAAGATTACAGCTTATGAAAATTTGAAATCCGATTATGGCGAGGGGTCCTTGGTGGTGATACGATGAAAGATAAGGATAAGTGCGGGAACAGATTTAATAACACTTAGAAGCTACAAACATGGAGGGATGATTATGGGACTTAACAATATCAATACCGAAGCCGCGGGAAAATTTCTTGAGGAAGCAAAGAACGACCCTCTGGTTGCCAAGAAAACAAAACGGGTTGAAGGTGAGTGGGTCTTTGATGAGGGACAGCCTCAATTCAAGGCCACCCTGGCCTTTAAGGAGGGAGAGCAGGTTCTTGAATCCGACTTCGCGCCTTTTATGGGCGGTATGGGCCTGGCTCCCGACCCGATCCAGTACTGCCTGTACGGCCTGGCCGCGTGTTACGCGGCGACCTTTGTATCCTTGGCCGCCATGGACGGTATTGTTCTCCAGGAAGTGAAGATCGCGGTGGAAAATAAGATAGACTTGACGCGCACTCTAGGTCTTTCATCAAATCCCATCGTCGAGGGCGTTGAGGTGACTCTTACCGTGAAGGCCGATGCACCGAGGGAAAAACTCGAAAAATTAGAGGCCTTGGCCAAGGACCGTTGCCCCGGGGTTTACTGTCTGGTTAATCCTATTCAACTCACCGCAAACCTTGTTACCGAGGGCGCCTAGAAAGGTCAAGGCTTAACGAAGGTGAATCAGCGCGAACCATGGCAGCTACGTGCGGAAGGTTGTATTCTAATGATATTCCCGATACTTTCACCATTGCTGTGCAACAAAAAATATGAAGAACCATCGATTTTTACTCCTGAGGATCTACTCCGCGAAGCACGCCGTCAAAAAAATATTGGCCAAAAGACCATCCCGGAAATCTGCGTCCTGGACCCGGACGGCGATATCGCGGCTTATTTGATAAAAGAACAAAAAGCGGTACTAAACCAGTCATGGGCCTGTTACCACACCCGGCTTTATAATTTTGTTTATGATGGTCTCGAATTCGGAATAATCGGATACGTGGTCGGCGCTTCGTTCGCGGTGCTTGTTTCGGAAGAATTATTCGCGTCCGGCTGTGGTTTGGTGATCAGCATGACCTCAGCCGGCCAGATCACGCCCATCAAGGAGCCGCCGTATATTATCCTGATCGAAAAAGCGCTCCGCGATGAGGGTACCAGCCATCACTATCTGCCCCCATCCGAATATGGACGGATGGATAGTCAGTTGTTTCAGTCAGTTGAGCGGGGATTTCGTGATAGGTCTTTGGATGTCCATTCTGGCGCCACCTGGACCACGGATGCCCCTTTTCGTGAAACAGAGGCGGCCATACAATTTGCCCGCGATGAAGGAATTCTGGCTGTTGAAATGGAGGCCTCCGCGTTATATGCGTTCTCCCAGGCAAAGAAAAAACCGGTAATTTGTCTGGCAAATATCACCAACCAAATGGGTAGTGCTGAGCAGGATTTTGAAAAGGGACCCCACAATGGAGCAGCGGCGTCACTGGAAGTGGTTTCCGTGGCCGCCCACATCTGGTCAGGGCTTAACTAGTGCCCGTTCGGAAATGGTTATTTCCTCCAATCTCATTGTCATGCTCAAATTTAAGTCCTCGAAATACATACAGTATTCCTGCGGGTTAAATTCTCGCGTTCCTCGACCTTGAAGAAATACGGGCATTTCTTTACCTTCGGTAAAAAATTACCTCATTTCTGGACGAGCGCTAACAAGGAGCATCAGCATGAATTTTGAAAATGAACTACACCGCAGCAAGCTGCGAGTTATCAACCGGAAAAATTTGAGCATTTATTTACCTGCGGTAAAAAATTTGATCGAAAGACTAAGCAAGCTTCGGGGAATTAAACCCCCGCTGGGGGATTTAAAAAAGCCCATCTATCTGGATTATAATGCCACCACCCCCCACCATCCGGAAGTCATCAACGCCATGCGGCCATTCCTGGAAGAGCATTTCGGCAATCCTTCCAGCAGTCACTGGTACGGTACGCGGACCAAAGACGCTATCGAAGAAGCGCGGGGCCGGGTGGCCTCATTACTGGGAGCCCGGCCCGACGAAATCGTTTTCACCAGCGGTGGAACCGAATCGAACAATTTTGCCATCAAGGGGACTGCTCTGGCCAATCAAGGCCGGGGAAACCATATTATCACCACCCAGATCGAACACCCCGCGGTCACGGAGGTATGCGGGTACCTGGAGGAGCATGGATTTGAGATTTCATATATACCGGTAGACGAGCGCGGCATGGTGCTTGTTCCTGAAATTGAAAAAGCGATTAGACCGGAAACGATCCTGATAACAGTGATGCATGCCAACAACGAGGTGGGCACCATACAGCCGATCAAACAGATCAGCCGGCTCGCGCGGGATCACGGTATCATTATGCATACTGACGCGGCTCAGTCAGTCGGTAAGATCCCGACAGACGTGGACGACCTGGGAGTAGACCTGTTGTCCGTGGCCGGGCATAAGCTGTATGCCCCTAAAGGTATTGGAGCTTTGTATATCCGGCCGGGCATTCAATTGAATAAGTTTATGCATGGCGCCGACCACGAGCAGGGAAGAAGAGCGGGAACGGAAAATGTTCTGGAAATTGCAGGATTGGGAAAGGCCGGTGAAATCGCCAAACGTGATATCGAAAAAAACGCCCGGCATACGCGCGCCATGCGCGAGCGGTTGCATGACGGCCTTAAAGAGCGCCTTCGGGACATAAGGCTGAACGGATACGCGGATGATAATTGTCTGCCGAATACCCTGAGTTTGAGCTTTCGGGGTGTGGACGCTGATGACCTCCTTTCCAGAATCAAGGATGACGTGGCCGCTTCCGCCGGAGCCGCTTGCCACTCAGAAGGAATTGACGTATCCGCGGTTTTAAAAGCGATGAATCTTCCGGATGAATGGGCGCGCGGGACAGTTCGCTTTTCTACCGGAACAATGACTACCCAATCTGAGATTGATAAAGCCATTGACATAATTTCAAATAGTGTCGAGGCTGGCCGTAATACCTCCGTAAAGCCAGGTAGAAAATAACCACTATCTAGTCTAGTTACTCAGCTCAATAATAAGTCTCTTCAAGACAAAGGCGCGGCCGCTAAACGGGCTTTTCGTCGATCTCGTTATTTTTTTGGTCATTTGCCTGAATATGTACTTTTCGAGTTATAGTAATTGTCATAAATACGTTCCGTTTCCCAGCAAGTGAATCCACCGAAGGGTAATTAAGGTAACCATCTAATAACTATTGACAATTACTAGGTACACCAAGTTAGTATCATGAAAAACGCCACGATTTTAACGGCACATAATTTTGACAACCACTATAAAGCAAAAACCAGACTTTAAATTCTTAATTTCGTGGTTATTTTTTTGCAAAAGGCCGAAAAGGAGAATGAAACATGACCAAAGTATTAGCCACAAGAAAAATGATATTGGTAATGGCGTTTTCGATGGTCCTGATCCTGGCCGGTTCAATAACCACTTACGCTCAGTTTCGCATGAGCCCCGGCCACGGGCCGAAAATAACGGGCCATAAAATGTCCCTGTTGGATAAATATTTTATCTTTAAGAAGCTTCAGGACAAATTAAAGGTAACTGACACTCAAATGTCCGAAATTAGGACCATAGTCTTCAACTCATCGGAAAAGATAGTAGCCCTCGAGACCGAGAATATGAAGCTCAAACTGGAGCTGAAAAAACTGCTGGACGTGGATTCGCCGGATTACACCGCCATAGAGCAGGTTGTTTCGAAAAAGTTCAATAACAAAGCTATGATATTCATGGAGCGTCTGAAAGCCAAGCACGCGGCAATAAAAATTCTAACCGAGGAACAACTATATAAGATAAAAGAGATGAAAAAAAAATGGATGAAAAAAATCTATAAAAAACGCGGCTATGGACACGGCTATCGAGGGATGGGAATGCATCGCGAAGGTTCGCGAGCGCCTGGTTCACCATCATATTAATAACCGAATAACTAACGGAGGCGGGGACTTTTTCAGAAAAAGTCCCCGTTTCCGTCTCGTTTTTCCATTACCCACTTTTCAGCCTCGTCGGCATTGTCGAAAGCCCGTGTTTCTATCTCTAAGTCATCCGATATTGTTGTATAGAGCTCTAAAAAACTCCTCGCCCCGGTTTTTCCCGCATCACAAAATGCCCAACGGCATGCCCCCCTGGCAGGTTCAATGGCTGCTACAAAATCGTGGATCATCAGAGCTTCACCGAAACTGTGCTTGTATTCGGCTTCTGAGGAATCAACCAACGTATTCATTCCCTTTTTAAACATCGGATCACTATAAAGGATTCTGGCATTTCTAATGAACTCATCTGTGGTTACTTCTCCCCGGATTTTCATTCTGACTAGGTTGTGCTCTGGTTCAATCGTGTATTCTATTTCCACTTTCATTCATCTCCATTCGTCTTCGGGTGTCATCTAAATCAGAAATTTTCATTTCCGTATCAGATTAGCCTCTGGATCAATGGTGTACCAATCTTTACCCTCCATGTTTCTCCCCAATAGCTTGACGGAGTGATTCATCCCCGCCTCAAACCGACTCATCATCATCATCGGATGTCGTTACCCACTCGTGCGCCTCTTCGAGGCTTCTGAATACTTGTCTATTTGTGGGCATATCATATCCGACGGCATCATACATCCTGGTAAGACCGAAATCCAAGTCCCGAGGGGCCACGATAGCTGATTTAATGAATGATACCGGCCCTTTGCTCTCCTCCGGGCATAATCGGCTATCTGATCAAGATCAGGTCCGTGGAGATTGGATAAGTCAGCCGCGGAAAAATCCCAAAGTAGGTTCAGGCCGTCCCGAAATTCCGGATTTTGACGTAATTTGTCTCCCTCAGACTGGATGTCGGCTAAGGTTAATTCACCTGTTACGGTACAGATAATTAATCCGGCCTCTGTGTCTATGACTGTCTCTATCGGCACGAAGAATCCCTGGCGGTCATAGAGTCAATGTATTGGATGCCGTTGCCCACTCCAAGGCTTCCTCGTAGCTTCTAAACGCCTTTATTTCAGCCGGCAAGCTCTCAGTCTCAGCATAAACTCCATACACCCTGGCCAATCCAAATTCAAGGTCCCGAGATACTACCAGCGCCGCTCTGTAATCCTTTCGATTGTCATTTTGCCTTGCAAAAAAACTGACTATTCTGATTACATCTTCCTCGTATATTCCGGAGGCATCGGCCTGCCGTAAATCCCATATAATCGTCATGTTTTTCGTTATACCGGGCTGAGTCAAGGATTCTTCATGTGCTGCCGCTATTTCCTCGAAGGTGAATGATCCGGTGACGGTACGAATCAGTATCCCTGTTTTACTATCCAGAACTGTCGTAATCGGCATACCTTCCTCCTCACTCAATCCTCATCAAAACCGGGTATATTCTGCCAGATCGAATCAGAAGTGTCACGAAGAAAAAAACGGGGTATCCCTGGACACTAAACCTCCTAATAATCACCTCAGATTGCTCTGTAAGGCGTTTCTTGATCCTGTTGAGGCTATATATGGCCTAGAGGCCCTGCCGTCGGGTTGAATTCTTAGTATCTATTATTCAACCAAAATGGCTTCGGAAGCCCCTCTACCAGCGCCAACTTTTTTTACTCGGGCGCGCTCATCCCCAAACGAGCAAAAGCTTCCGCCGCGGTGGATTGCACTTCAATTGAATACTCAAATCCCTCAATTTCAAAAAACATGCCCATTGTTTTATAGAGTAATTCCAAGACTTCTTCAAGTTTGCCCGGTTTAGCCTCATCTATACTCGTCGTCTTAATACCATCCTTTGTTGCTGTCGCAGCAACCGGTACCACAGGGCTGGATAGGTTTTCATCGCCAGGAAAAGCTTGCATGGCCTCAAGATATTTCTGGGCGACTTTCACATTTAAATGACTCGGATACCAAGCTGTCGTTACTAGGTAAGGCATTTTTTATCCTCCTATACCTGTAATTTTTTTTTGGTTTGGCTTATGCGTAGAAACCCACGAACTCCCCCAATCGAATTTTAAACCCTCTTTTGGGCGCTACTCGGATACTTCAAAACCAGGCACTTCATGACGTTGATCTTCTAACGGTTAAAGGTGGTGGTTCTGGTACTGTTGTTTCTGGATATACTAAATAGGATATTTTATAGAAGGGGGGTGTGTCAAGTAATTAAAGGCGGGAGGATTTTAGAGTAATGATTCAGAAAAAAAGGAGATTGTCCGGGGCGGATGGCAATTATGTATATTACCCCCCGAACTCCGGTAAAAAAAGAGCATGGGCAAAAAAGGCTTCAAGGCCACGCAATTCGGCCTCTCGCGCGGCCCTGCCCCGACTTCTACCCATGCTCCTTAATGATCAGGCTGGGAACCAGGAAATGAGTGTCCAGCCCAAACTAAAGGATATCAATTATAAACCAGTTATCTTATTCTAAGCCCCCTTGTGGAATTCACTCATGCCCGTAAACTTTACACCGGACACACCCTTCAAGTCCCCGGCGATACGCTCTATTTCCGCGATCAGACTTTTCTGCTGGCTTAACCTCGGCGCCAGGGCGCTCGCCTCGATCACACCGTCCCGGCATCCCACTACGGCTTTTGGAAAATTACCGGCCATAAGTTTTGCCTTCACCCGTACGGCCACAAATCGGTCGTAGAGGCGGCTTTTTGACTCCGGGGTGGTCTTGAATTGATCCATTTTAACAGTATTGGATATCAGTTCGATGACGTCTTCAACTCCAATTTGTCCAATCTGAACCACCAGGTCGTAAAGAGAAGTATCAAAAGTATCCATGCGGTAAAGGGATAAACCCCATTTCTTCCGCTCTTGATCAATCTTTTTTATAAATCTCAAGGCCTTTTCTTCGGACAATCCTTCGCTGTCCATTACGAGTTTTACCCGTTTTTCAATATCGGCGTTGATTCTGACCTTCAGGGCGTGAGTGATACCTCGAACAAAGAAGTGGCCGGCAAAACCTTCATAGACCACGTTATCCCTGGTCATACGCTCCAGAAAGGCGGCTTCTATGTAGGCAATGTACTTCTCCCGGCCATTGGTGATCTGATCTAAAATGGACGGGCCTTTATCGTAGACCTTTTGAAGTTTGACCTCGGGGACGTTAAACTGGTTTGAAGCCTCCAGTAAAATTTCGCGGGAGACATGGGTATAGTCAAGCCGCCTGGCCACTTCTACGGCCACTTCATGGCCGTAGCCGAATGAACCTCTGGAAATAGTAATAATTGACATGAATTACCTCCATAACGTCTTTGATTTTTTATATGGTAAACATCAGGGCTTCAAATCTTCCAAGAGTCATCGAGAAACATTCTTTCCGGCCGCTGCTTTTTTTCCGCGTGTGTCCCGGAGATTCACGCCGCCAGGTTCTTTTCCATTCAGTGTGTGTGGGAAAGACCGGCCCTGATCGTTGGCTTTAAACTGTGTGCGCTGATCATTTAAACTTTAATACGATCACCTCCGAATCATAAGAATCCAAATCACCGGAGTCGTCGAAGACGGCCATGGAGAAATAGTATTTTTTCTTAGGTCTGAAGGTTACGTCATCGCTGTTCCCAGTTTTTAATTTGCGTGAAAGCATCAGTGTCCAAGCTCCGTTTTCATACTTGCTCCTGGTCTTAATATCAGCCCGGGAGCCGGAAGGTTTCTTGGGCATACGGTAGGTCAGCACATCCCCGGCCTTAAAAATCGAATAATCCGTGATGGGAACCGCTTCCGAGGCCAGAATAAATCCGGGGGACGAGGGTTTTTTGTTGGGGTCCTGCATGAAGGCCGGCTTGGATTTGTCCTCGGTTATGTTCTTTTTATCCCCGCCTTTGCCGGAATCTGATTTACGTCCCGTTTTCTTACCGGGCGCGCCCATCCAGGTGTCGTCCGCGTAATTATAGGGATCGGAGCGGGCGGCCTTCCAGTGCCACAAATCCCCTTTCTGGGATGACTTGGGAGTGGCCATTTGGATCTCGGCGTCCCCGTCAATGGGATTGTGGCAGGTGGCGGAGCAGCCGTCTTTGGCGTAACCCTCGATCCTGGTAATTTCAAAAAGCAGCGCCAGCCGGTCTTCGTTGCTTTTAATATGCGACCATTTTTGGCCGTCGTACTTCCAGGAACCTTTAAGTGTGCTTTTGGTCGCGTCTTTCCATTTAAGTAAGAAGTGGATACTCTCTTTTGTATAAACAGCCTTGGTGTTGACCACCACTTCCATATCGTCGAATTTTTCTTTTCCTTCATGGCTAATGTTAACGGCCTTGGCTTTCGCCCAGATTGAATCGGTCAGGCTGGTTGGAGCCTTTTTTACCTTGGCCGCGGTCAGTGTCAATCTTTCAGCCGCTAGCGATACTTGGGTGTAAGCGGAAGTCCAACCCCAGAGAAAGGCCAGGGCAATGGTCATTAAGATTTTCACTCTTATTTTCATTATTTTCCTCCGGTTAATTCCCGTGGCTTGCCGCGGGGCTGTTTATTTAAGCGCCTTTGAAGCGTAACTCCAAACATGAGGACACTCAGGAAAAAATCCCCAACAATGTCATAACGACAACAATTAAACTACCCACGACCAGAAACGCCATACTCAACGGCCGCTTCCTTGGTCTGTTTTCCGGGTTCCGGTCAATAAACGGCAAAAGAAAGAGAAGGAGAAGGGAGCCAATGGGTATAAAAAAGGTGGCAATGACCTCAAACTTGACCGGAAAGTATTTCTGGAGCTGATATAGGGCCAAAAAATACCATTCGGGTTTGGGTAAAAAATTCGCGTCCGCCGGGTCGGCCGGGTCCTCGAGACCGGCGGGAAAAACAACGGCCAGGATGAAAACCACGAGGATAAAAATCATCATGGCCACAACTATTTCTTTGAAGACAAAAGAAGGATAAAAGATTTCTTCCGAATGCTCCAGGTCCTGGTTGCCCGGCTTTTCCGAGTAATCCTGATCCATGATATTAAGTTTTTCTTCCATGATATTCCTCCACGACCCTCACAGCGGTTTAGAAAGGCCCAACCGGCGAATCATAAAAAAATGCACACCGAGTAGAAGCATCGTTATCATGGGCAGAAAGATCACGTGGAGCGAATAAAACCTGGCCAAGGTCAAAGCCCCTAATCTCGTGCCTCCTCGCATTAGTTTCAATGCAAAATCACCGGCGAACGGTATTGTGCCCATCATACTGCTCCCCACCTTGGTACCCCAATACGCGGTCTGGTCCCATGGCAGAAGATATCCCGTAAAACCAAAAGTCAGAACCAACATGAAAAGCAGGACCCCGGACATCCAGTTCAGTTCCTGCGGTTTCTTGAAGGCGCCATAGACGTACACCCTGATCATGTGCAGAACACAGGTTATCACCATCAGATTGGCCGCCCAATAATGGACACCGCGGATGATACTTCCCATTGCCACCTCATAAGTTATATAGTCGAGCGAATCGTAGGCATGGTCCGGGGAGGGAATATAGTAGATGGTCATAATATATCCCGTGGCAGCCAGCATTATAAATAGAAAAAAGGTGATTCCGCCGAAACAATAAGAAAAGTTTATGCGCTTGGGAATAGGTTTATCCAGGACGTCTTTCTTCAGCCATTCATGAAAAAGGATTCTCTGGTCCAACCAGTCATATATACCTTTAAACATGGCTCTCATCTCCTATGGCTACAGTTTGGGT
>SDBS01003378.1_pt1 | contig 15673 bp, 12 predicted proteins | sample 2277091 | NCBI WGS metagenome assembly SDBS01 (sample SAMN10404972, study PRJNA504765) | marine sediment metagenome | isolation source: marine sediment core GS10_PC15, 163 cmbsf | place: Arctic Ocean: Southern Knipovich Ridge | collected 2010 | reverse complement strand
GTGATCTCCCCTTGATCAGACCCGGGCGTATGGTAAGACCTTTGCCGGAAGAAGTGGACTTGGTAGTTTTTGATTTCGATGGCGTCATGACGGATAATCGTGTCTGGGTCGATTCTGACGGTCGTGAGCTCGTTTCAGCCAATCGAAGCGATGGGTGGGGGGTGGCGCGACTGAAAGAGGCAGGGGTTCAGATTGTGGTGCTCTCGACCGAGACCGATCCCGTCGTCGCCGCACGATGCCGGAAGCTGGGAATCGAAGCGATCCAGGGCATCCAGGATAAAGCGAAAGCGCTTCGAGAACTCATGGAGTCTCGAGGTGTCGAAGCCAACCGGACGATCTATCTCGGGAACGACGTTAATGATGTGACCTGTTTCCCGCATGTGGCTTGTGCACTCGTTGTAGAGGATGCCCATCCTGAAGCTAAATCGCGAGCGGATATCATCCTAACGAAGCGAGGCGGCCAAGGCGCGGTCCGGGAATTGTGTGATATCTTGATCAAAAATCTGGAGGAGTATTAGACGAATGAGTGAACACTTCAACATTGGCGAGATCGCAGTCGGGACGGGTCAACCCACGTATGTAGTGGCTGAGATAGGTATCAACCATAACGGCGATCTGGAGATCGTAAAAAGATTAATCGACGCCGCTCACCGAGCTCGAGTCGATGCAGTGAAATTCCAAACACGGACTCCAGAATTGTGCGTACCGCCCGATCAGCAAAAGCGGAAACGGGAGACGCCGTGGGGATACATCACGTACCTTGAATACAGGCATAAAGTTGAGTTTGAAGCTGCAGAGTATCAGGAGATCGATCAGTACTGCCGACAGAAGGGGATTGATTGGTTCGCGTCGGTATGGGATGAGCCCTCGGTGGACTTCCTTGAAGCCTTCGACCCTGTGGTCTACAAGATCCCTTCTGCCTCACTAACTGACCATGATTTGCTGCGACATGTGCGTAAAACTGGACGACCTGTAATCCTGTCGACGGGTATGTCCACGATGGACGAGATACAAGCTGCAGTCGATGTGCTTGGGACAGAAGATCTGCTCATCACACATGCCACGAGTACATACCCATGCGAACCTGAAGAATTGAATCTGCGGATGATTCAGACTCTCAAGGATGCTTATCCCTGCCCGATCGGTTATTCGGGGCATGAGGTTGGCCTGATCCCAACGGTTATTGCTGTCTCTTTAGGTGCTTGTTTGGTTGAGAGGCATATTACGCTTGACCGGGCCATGTGGGGAAGCGATCAAGCAGCTTCGGTAGAACCGGGTGGATTCCGCCGGTTGGTTAAATACATCCGTGTGACAGAAGCGAGCTTGGGGGACGGGGTTAAGCGTGTCTATGACAGCGAAAATTCATCTCTGCAAAAGTTAAGACGAGTGAGATCCTAGAGGCGGGTTTCTCTTTGAATTTACCTGAACCCTCGCTGTATCTTCGGCAATGGAAGGCAGATCGAAGACTCAATTATCAGATTGAGAGGGTCGATGAATACCTAAGAGAACTGGATGAGCATAAAGACCAGCATAGCGCTCCAGTTCTTTTTTTTAATGCATCCACAAGAATTCATCGTCTCAGTCTGAATGGTGCATATAGTCTGCTCTCCTCTTGGGCGCTGCGAACTGCCGGTATCCCGGTCCGGTATGTTGTGTGTCAACGGGGGATGCAGCAGTGCATCTTAGGTACTCACCAAGATCGGTTTGATTCTCCACCGCCGTGCACACGCTGCACACGCCTTAGCCAAAGACTTTTCCCACAGGAATTGACGATTCCCCTTAATTTTCAACAAGAAACGGTCGATATCATCGTTTCCATGCTCCAAGACCTCTCTTTCCCCGAAATGGCTGCATGGGATTTTCAGGATATTCCCCTGGGAGAACTCTGTCTGCCTGGACTGAGATGGGCGCTGCGGAGCCACCAAATTCAAGATACGCAAGCGATACGGCAGCTCTTCCGGGAATACATACTCTCCGCTTACAGCGTGTATGCGTCCTTCGAAGAGATCCTGGACCGGCAGAAACCGCGTGCGCTAGTCGTGTTTAATGGGATCTTCTATCCAGAAGCCATCGCCCGCCATGTTGCCCAGAATATGGGTATCCCCGTCATAACCCATGAGGTAGGCTTGCGCCCATACTCGACCTTTTTTTCCCATGGGGATGCAACTTTCCGTCAGGTAGATTTCGACCAGGATGCCTCGTTAACCTCGTCCGAGACTGAATGCTTGGATCAATATCTCTCCGAGAGATTTCAAGGGGATTTCACCATGGCCGGCATCCGATTCTGGCCGAATATGGTGGATCTCCCAAATTGGCTGCTTGAGCGGATGAAGAAATTTCAACAGATTGTTGTTGTCTTTACGAATGTGGTATTCGACACCAGTCAAATTCATGCGAACACGCTCTTCTCAAACATGTTCGCTTGGCTGGAAATGTTGAAACCGATCATTCAGTCGCATCCAGAGACGCTCTTCGTCACCAGAGCACACCCTGACGAAGCACGACCCGGGAAACGAAGCCGAGAGTCCGTCAAAGACTGGATTGCGGGTCATGGACTTTTGGAATTTGAGAATGTCATCTTCTTTGAGTCGGACGATCCAGTGAGTTCCTACGAATTGATCAACCATTCGAAGCTCGTCCTTATCTACAATTCATCGATCGGACTTGAGGCGTCAATCCTCGGTGCGCCGGTTCTCAGCGCAGGTCGAGCGAGATTCACTCAGATTCCAACTGTGTTCTTTCCTGAATCCCGGATGAAGTATGAAGAAAAACTCTTAGGATTCTTAGATGCGCAGGAAATCGAGGTCCCCTTGTCGTTCAAAAAGAACGCCCGCAGCTTTCTTTACCATGAATTATTTGCAGCCTCCCTGGACCTGTCGGAATTCCTGCAGCCGGATGAGTCCCTTCAGGGGATGGTCACTTTTTCAGGTTTTTCACCAGATCGTTTGCAATCATCCCGTCCATTGGAAGTCATACGAAACGGCATACTTCGTAACACCCCGTTCCTGCTGAGTCCGGATGTGAAAGCTGAGAGCGGATGACTCAATACACTATCAAATCTAGGCAGCGTCGGCTTAGTTTCGCAGGCTTACGAGTCGTGCCTACGGTATAATGGGCCGATTGAGGTGGTGATATGAAGATCGATTACCAGGAAACAACAGAAGATTTACAGAAGAGGATCGACATCCACGAGAAGTATGGTGCCCGGGATATTGACGAGTGGATGTTGAAGCTGCTTGCGCCCCGGAAGGGAGACCGCATTCTCGATGTTGGTTGCGGAGCCGGCAAGCAGTGCCGCGCTTTCCATGATTACTTGGACGGTAATGCACAGATCACCGGTGGCGATGTTTCGGATGAGTTATTAGGAAAAGCCGAGGAACTTAATCGTTCCTTAGGGGAACCTTTTACGCTCTTGAAATTGGATTTCAACCAACCTATCGAGTTTGATGCGGATGTGTTTGATCTCGCCTCGTGTTGCTTCGCCATTTATTACGCCGAGGATATTCCATTCACAATCTCAGAAATGCACAGGGTGTTGAAACCCGGCGGCAGGCTATTCACCACAGGACCGATGCCCGAGAACAAACAGCTTTTCTATGACATCATTCGAGAGGCAACTGGAAAGCCGATTCCCCCGATGCCGGGCAGTTCTCGCTATGGATCGAAAATATTAGGCGCAATAAAAGATCTTTTTACTAATGTAGAAGTTCACATCTTCGAGAATCCATTGGCCTTTGAAGACCTGCTCCCATTCCTCGACTATACACGCGCATCCCTATCTGAGGATCGCCTGCTTTGGAACCACCTTTTCACAGGAAAGGATGAATTTGAATCTGTCATGGATGCGATCCGGCGTGTTGCTGAGGAGAAGATACAAGATTCAGGTGAACTGACGATGACCAAAGTTGTCGGCGGTTTCGTCGCCACGAAGTAACCGGAGAGCCCACAATGTATTTATTTGGAAAGAAGATCCTATTTCTCGGTGCACATCCCGATGACATTGAATTGGGTTGTGGGGCATTGCTTTCAAACATTATCCAACGAGTGGACATTCTAGCCGTCACACTTTCAGATAACTTAAAGAACCCCGCCCTTGATAAAGTAGTTGATGAACATTATCAAAGCATGGAAATCCTGGGTGTTAGTCCCGAGCAGATCGTTCTGGGCCCATTTGAAACTCGCAACTTCCCCCGTGATCGACAAGAGATCCTGGAGTTCTTATTCGACCTCAATCGCAAGCATCGCCCGGATATAGTGTTTGTGCACACTCGTGCCGACATCCACCAGGATCACAGCGTGACGACAATGGAAGCTCTGCGAGCTTTCCGGGGCACGACTGTGTTGGGTTTTGATGTTATGCGCAGCAGCTATGGTTTCTTCCCACATTTTCTGATCGAAGTCACGCAGGAAGATGTCGAAAAGAAAGTCGAAGCTCTTTCTGCATACGAGACGTATAAAGATAAATATTACTTCTCACCGGAGATCATTCGGTCGACATCTGTGCGCCATGGATCCCTAGCCGAACGCCCTTTCGCCGAGGGGTTCGACATCTTGCGGGTCATTGGAAACTTTGGACTCGATGGCTAGAATCTAGCTATGAATTCAATATCCGGCCTTAGCCAAGGGATGCAGAGTAGGCCTCGATCTCCCTCACATATGAAAACTTCGTGATGGCTACTTCTGAAAAGGTTACTTCACCCGACCCGGTCTGTTCGATTGTTATTCGAGCCTTCAACGAGGAGAAGCATATCGGGCGCCTGCTCAGCGGAATCATGGAGCAGAAGATACCCGCTGTTGAGATCATCCTGGTTGACTCCGGGTCTACGGACGCAACGTTGGCTATTGCCTCGCGTTATCCAGTTCAGGTCTTAACGATTCCATCGGAAGAGTTCACATTTGGCCGATCACTGAACATTGGCTGCGCTGCCGCAAAGGGAGAATTAATCGTTCTTTCCAGTGCGCACGTTTATCCGGTATACCCGGATTGGCTTGAGGGCCTGCTAGCCCCCTTTCAGGATGAGAAGGTCGCGCTTGTGTACGGAAAACAGCGCGGAAACAAGACGACACGCTTCAGCGAACATCAAATATATGCGAAGTGGTTCCCGGAGGTCTCGAAACCCCACCAGGAGATTCCGTTCTGCAATAATGCAAACGCGGCGATCCGCCGTTCATTATGGCAGATACGTCCGTATGACGAAGAATTACCCGGTTTGGAGGATCTCGAGTGGGCAACCTGGGCGATGGAAGAGGGTTTTCATATAGCATATGCTGCGGAAGCCGAGATAATCCATGTACATGAGGAGACTCCACAAGCCGTGTTCAATCGCTACCGCCGTGAGGCGATGGCGCTTAATCGGATCAGACCGCAGGAACGTTTTGGCCTGACTGACTTCGCGAAGCTCTATATCTCCAATGTGATCAGCGACGCCTGGCATGCGCTTAATCAGGGAGAAAAGTTCAACAAACTTTGGGAGATCCTCTGGTTTCGCTGGATGCAATTCTGGGGGACGTACCGAGGCTTTGCGTTATCAGGACCCCTTACTGGCGAGTTGAAGGGAACATTCTATTACCCTCAAAGTTTGCGGAAGAGACAAACATCTCGGGAGAGAGAAATTCAACCCATCGAATATGGTATTGTTTCTGAAGACCACTCGATCGGTGATATGGAATGATGTCCTGGCTATAGGCAAAGGTGGGGCTCTGATGGTTCCGATAGATGAGACGATGCTGGGGCATGAGAAGAACTCATTGTGACTTCTAAACCGGGAGTTGATCAAGGAGTTGTGGCTCTCGTGCCAATGCGGCATCACTCAGAACGCGTCCCAGGAAAGAATTACGGGCTTCTCGCCGGCAAGCCTCTCTACGGCTATATCATCGAAACGCTTCTAGCATGTCCGGAAATTAATCAGATTGTCGTCAATACTGATAGCCCGGTCATCGAAGAAGGTATTTCTGATCAGTACCCATCGGTCAAATTGATTCAGAGACCGTCCCACTTATGTGGTGATATGGTTCCGATGAATGAAATCCTGCTCTACGACATCGAGCAGGTACCTGCCGATTTCTACCTTCAGACACACAGCACAAACCCTCTTTTACGTGCGGAGACGATCTCTCGGGCGATCCAGACGTTTCTTGATGATCGAGAACGTACCTCATTGTTTTCTGTTACTCGGATTCAGACTCGGCTATGGTCGGAAGATGGTAATCCCATCAACCACAACCCCAATGAGCTCCTCCGAACCCAGGATTTGCCGCCGGTCTACGAGGAGAATTCGTGCATCTATCTGTTTAATCGCAGGACACTTCTTAAATATAAGAATCGGCTAGGAGAGAAGCCGCGCCTGTTCGAGATTGATGCCTCTGAGGCCTGGGATATCGATGATGAATTGGATTTGCTGATTGTGAAGTCGTTGATCAGGTCGCGAAGGGAGTCGGGGAACGATGGTTCCTGAACACCGGCAGGATAGACGTATCCTGGTCTCTGCGCCGTATATGCTTCCTGTATGGGATCGTTTTCAGCCGATCTTCGATGGTTTAGACGTCGATGTGGTGCTAGCCGATGTTGTAGAACGTCTCTCGGAGGATGAGCTCTTAGCGTACGCGGGCTCGATCGATGGAGTTATCTGCGGTGACGATCAGTTCACTGCAGCAGTACTTAAAGCAGCAGCGCCACGCTTGCGCGTGATCTCCAAATGGGGGACGGGCATCGATTCGATCGACAAAGAAACGGCGAGTGAACTCGGAATCAAGGTCTTGAACACACCCGAAGCATTCATCGATCCGGTTGCAGATACAGTGCTTTGCTATATCCTCGCGTTTGCTCGATCTCAGCCATTAATGACTCAACAGATGAGAGAGGGGGCGTGGGAGAAGATCCCGGGGCGCGCCCTAAGCGAGTGCACGTTGGGGGTAGTGGGCGTAGGGAAGATAGGAAAAGCCGTGTTGAAACGGGCACAAGTTTTCGATATGTGCCTTCTAGGAAACGATATCGTTGAAGTGGATCCAGGCTTCTTGGCTGAAATGGGGGTCCAGATGATGGGCTTCGATGATCTTCTTAAGCAATCTGATTTTATCAGAATCAACTGCGATCTTAACCCCACATCGAAGGGATTGATCGATCGCGAGGCGTTCAGGCTCATGCAGCCGCATGCTGTGCTCATCAATACAGCCCGCGGTCCAATCGTCATCGAGGAGGCGTTAATCGAGGCGCTCCGTAACAAATCGATCGCTGGCGCAGCCCTGGACGTTTTCGAAGAAGAGCCGCTGCCTGGAGAAAGCCCATTACGCACAATGGATAATGTACTGCTAGCACCCCACAACGCCAACAGCAGCCCTAGTGCATGGGAAAGGGTTCATCTAAACACACTGCGCAACCTGATAGCCGGTTTAGGGCTTTCCGTCCCCACAATTCTGGACGAGATGGAATCAAAAAGAGAGAAAAACTCCAATTAGCGACAGCTATTTATGGCATCTCTTATGAGGAGGGGTGCGTATATCAAGGAGTTGGACAATGGAACGAATTGCGCTGATCACTGGCGCGGCAGGGGGAATTGGGACCGCTGCAGTTGAAGCCTTCAACAGGGCAGGTTGGACCGTTCTGGCTGTGGATCAATCGGAAGATGGCGATTTTCCGGAAGGCACAACGTTCTTCAAGGCGGATGTGTCCGAACCCGCTTCCGTTTCCGAGTTATTTAAGGCTGTTTGGGGGAAGACGGATAGCTTGGATGCTCTCGTCAACAACGCAGCTGTTCAGATTTGCAAACCATTGGTCGAAATGCATGTAGAAGAATGGGATGTAGTCCTGAATACCAATTTGCGCTCTGTTTTCCTGATGGCGCGAGAGGCTTTTGGCTTGTTGGCGAATGCGAAGGGTTCGATCGTGAACGTCAGCTCGGTTCATGCAGTTGCCACATCGAAGAACATTGCAGCCTACGCGGCGAGTAAAGGGGGCATGGTCGCGTTAATGCGCGCGATGGCGATCGAGTTCGCGGATGCTGGTGTCCGAGTAAATGCAATATTACCCGGTGCAGTTGACACGCAAATGCTGCGGGATGGTTTGAGCCGGGGTCATGTGAAGGGTTCCAAAATTGAGGACCAACTGGACGACCTAGGACACCGAACAGTGATAGGGCGCGTCGGGGATCCCCGCGAGATTGCACAAAGCATTCTCTTCCTGGCTGACGAAGAACAATCTTCATTTATGACAGGCCATGCAATGGTTGTGGATGGGGGTGCAACGATTCGGTTGAGTACTGAGTAGGAAATATGTCAACTCCTGGATAATTAGACCAATATAATGGTATGGATTGGCACGGAACACTCAAAAAAGCGGATGTTACGTAATACCCTAGTGGATTTTTCTTTATGTTTCTCCTTCTTCCTTTTTTTACCTATCTAGCTATATTTCTCCACTTGCTGGGTCGATCAGGTGGCCGCAGATTGACCGGAGCACAAATGCGCGGTGCGTTTCTCGGTGCCTCAGTCTTTTGGGGCATCTTAGTTGCTATTACTTTAGAAACCCTAAGTTTATTCATCGCAATCTCCCGAATGTGGCTTGTACTCGCTTGGGGAATGGTCCTTCTCAGTATTTCCTTCATGATCGCGTTGAGCGGATCGTATAAAGCGACCCTCAATGTTTTGAAACGTAGTCGCAAACGTCTTCCTCTGCTCGATACCAGTACTATCATCGGCCTAGGAATTATTCTTTTCGCCCTGCTAATAATTGCCATCATCTCCCCTCAGAACAATGTCGATTCATTGCTATATCATATGACTCGCGTCATGCACTGGGCTCAGAATCGAACCCTCGATCACTACCCAACAGCCTACCACCACCAACTTATGATGCCTCCGTGGGCAGAAATGGCGATCTTGACCCTTCGGACATTATGGGGAAACGATCGATTTGCTAATTTGGTCCAATGGTTCAGTATGATTGGTTCAGCCGTTGGGGTATCGGCACTGGCAGCAATGTTAGGAGCGCGTATTCGAGGTCAACTCCTTGCCGTGGCCTTCACCTTGAGTATTCCGATGGGTGTACTGCAAGCTTCCAGTACGCAGAATGATTATGTCGTGGCTTTCTGGCTTGTATGCCTGGCTTACTATGTGCTGTTAAGCAAAAAGCGTCCGCTCGACCGCGTGGAGCAACTTATTATGGCCGGGGCAGTCGGGTTAGGAATGCTCACCAAAGTCACTTTTTATATTTATGCATTACCTTGGCTTGCATGGTTTCTCTTCTCCCGAAACTTTAAGTCGAATAGAAGGCGATTTGTATTTGACCTTGTAGTCATGACTCTCATAGTCGTCACTCTCAACTTGGGTTATTGGTCGAGGAATATCTCGACCTATGGAACACCTTTTGGACCTGGAGACTTTGTCCGTAGGTTTGCCGCGACGGAGATCATGCCGCCTGAAGCATCAGCTATTAGAGATCCCTCGATTTCGAAAAACTGTTTAGAGCCAAGTCTTCCATGGCGCATCTATTCTGCGGAAGTGAAGATGATTGGTCGTAATCTCATCACGCCATCAAATACCATTAATAAGTGGTTTGGAGAACTAGTGACGGAATTCCCTTGCGCCTTTGGATCTGAGTATGCCATAACAATGGCCGGCGCAATATGGAACCATGAAGACACCGCAGGGAACTTACTACATACCGGGCTCATTGGTGTCTCATTAGTGATGCTTGGTCTTCAGTATCATATTGCGCGGAAACGATATGTGATCAAGTATGCATTAATAGGCCTAATCGGTTATTTATTACTCCCGGTTATCATTGGAAATGGTTCGAGTTTATGGGGTTTACGCTTTCAGTTACCTTTTTTTGTACTGTGGGGACCCGTATTCAGTTCTGCTCTAGAGGGATCGACGAAGTCATGGCGCGGATGGCTGGTTTCCGCAGGACTTCTGGTTATTGCCTTGCCATGGGTTTTCTTTAACAACACGAGGCCCCTCATCGGGGCTCAACCCTGGACGACACGCCTACCCAGTGTTCTGGAAACCCCTCCTGGGGAGATTCTGTTCGCAATGAATATGGGCGCGTACGACGAGTACCTTGAGATTGCACATACTATTCAGCAATCTCAGTGTAATAAAGTCGGTTTAAAGCTCGATTCGCATGATTTCGAGTACCAGCTCTGGTGGTTGCTTGATGCACCGCAGAGCGGGATTAGATTGAAGTCGGTCGTAACCTATGACATTTTAGAGCGGTATCTTGATAGCTCATATGAGCCCTGTGCAGTCATCTGTACATTATGCGATGACTGGTCTCAATTCGGTGGTATGCCCCTGGTCAGGCGCTATGGATCGTTATCTCTCTTTATTGAAAACTGAAAGTTATGTCTTAATAACGGTGCGTCCAAAGTTAATTGCAATCCAGCGAAGTCATTATTAGGGTAAACTTTTAATTGGTATTGGATGTCTCAGATCCCAATTAATCAAACACCAGGCAACCATATGTCGATAGACGGAAAGTTAAAGTGTTAGAGATGCTCGCTATATTACCCCTCTTGACCTTATTAAGTTTGTTTCTTTTCCTCGGGCAAGTCCGCCCTTCTTGGGGTTGGAGACTCAGCTTCTTGCGGTCGGCAATTTTATCGGGCGCGTATGGAGTTCTGTCTCTTGAGGCTCTCAGCGTTATCGATGCAGTCACCCAACCTGCTCTTGTTCTCATTTGGTCGTTACCACTTATAGCTCTTTGTCTTGGGCTTGGTATCTTATGGAGGCGCGGTCATAGACTCCGCCTACCTACACTTACCTTCCCTGATGGCGGGCTTGAACGATTCATAATCATCGGAGTCGTCTTCATCTTGGTCATTACTGCACTTGTTGCCTACCTTACTCCACCACAGACATGGGATTCCCTTCATTACCATATGAGTAGAGTAGCGCACTGGGCTCAGAGCCAGTCTATTAAACATTACGCCACTGGTATAGAAGTCCAGAACAGTATCTCGCCCGGTGCGGAATTGGGAATGTTGCACCTTTATGTTCTTGGCCGAGGTGATCGTTACGTCAATTTTATCGAATGGTTTGCCATGGCGGGGAGCCTTGTTGGTGTGTCGCTAGTGGCAAAGGAATTAGGCGCTAGACGAAAGGGTCAATATCTATCTGTTTTATTTGCGGTCACTATCCCCATGAGCATCGTGCAAGCGTCGAGCACAATGATTGAATCTGTTATGGCGTTTTGGGTAATATGTGTTGCAATTGAGGTTCTTAGATTGGAAGGCAGACAATCAGTCATCCCCGAAATTGTGATGATGAGTATTGCTGCAGGTTTGGCAATACTTACAAAACCCATTGGATACGCATATCTACTGCCCTTTGCACTCTACGCAGCCTTCCGTCTAGTAAAGATCGCGGATTGGAAGGTGTTCTTCAGAGCATCAATTCTTGCTGTTTCCTTAGTTGGAATACTAAACGCTGGACACTTCACGAGAATGATCGATACCTATGGAAGCGCCTTCTCGGAGCGGCAAGTTTCGATACATTCTAACCAAATGAGGGATCTGAAGGGTCTGACCTCAAATGTTCTCCGAAACACCGGATTACACATTGGGACTCCCTCCCCTTATATCAATAAAGGAATTTTCCTCGTCATTGAACAGATCCATGACTGGATGGGGATCGATCTCAACGATCCTAGAACGACCGTACACGGAAAATTCAAGATAAAAATGCCTAATACCAATGAGGTAACGATTGGGAATCCGCTTCATGCATGGATCATTATTGGATTCTTCATCATGTTGGTAATAAGATGGCGGAAGGCTCTCCACCTTAAGCTGATAGTTTTTTCCCTGTTGAGCCTCTCCACCTTTCTTGTTTATAGTTTTGTTTTCAAATGGCAAATCTTTGGAAGTCGGTATCATTTACCATTTTTTACCCTGCTGGCACCGGTGATTGGCACATCTTTGACGAAGGTATTATCAAGCCAATTACGTAATGGTATAGGAATCTGCCTATTGGTTTTTTCCTGGCCATGGCTGATGAGCATCCAGTCTCGACCACTGATTCCTGATGCGGAGTCGAGAGTAGGAAGCATTCTAATAGAGTCGAGAGATGACCTTTATTTCGGGAATGGCCCTACTTACCAATCCCCTTATGTTGCTGTAACCGAACAGATCCACGATTCGGGGTGTACATCTGTTGGGATAGCTTTATCCGGGCACGCAGCGGAGTATCCCTTTTGGGTCTTGATGGGTGCCCCTCGTGAAGATGTTCGCCTCGAATGGATTGTCGCGGGAACACCTTCTGCGCGACTTGCGCCGACCGACTTCCGCCCATGTGCAATTATTTGTGATGGATCTTGTCCAGTTGAGTGGGAAACGGTTAACGGACTACCACTATTCCTTGAAATAGCGGGATATCGGCTTTTTCTTGCAACCAACTAAACGTATTATCAAGACTAATTTTTTTTACGAGTAGGAATTCATACATGGGTCTCATTTACTCTGTGAAACGCTATATACCAAAAAATCTCTGGCGGAGAATCACGGCGCCTTATTGGTGGTGGTACAACCGGGCGAGTCATCAACTGGCCGCGCTTCTAAGCACGCGTCGCCGAAAAAGTGTACCGATGATCGAGTCCTTTCAAAACAAACATCAGGGCGAACGCTGTTTTATCCTCGGGAATGGTCCGAGTCTTAAGCACACTGATCTAGGTTTATTGAGGGATGAAATCACTTTTGGGATGAACCGGATTTACCTGCTTTTCCCTCAGATTGGGTTCAACACAAGCTACTATCTCGCAATTAACACGTTGGTGATCGAGCAGAGCGCGAGCGATATCATGGCTATGGACATCCCTCGATTTGTAAGCTGGAGGGGTCGGAAATGGCTAAAAAACGATCGTGATGTGGTCTACTTAGACTCCGACTACACGGACCCTCCCACTTTCTCCAAGGACGTGGCTGGTCGGGTTTTCGAGGGATCAACGGTAACTTACGTTGCACTGCAGCTTGCTTATCACATGGGTTTCGAAGAGGTGATTCTAATTGGCGTGGACCATAGCTTCACGACCAAAGGAGCCCCTAACTTAACAATTGTCTCCGATGGAGAGGATCCTAACCATTTCTCCCCCGAATATTTCGGCAAAGGATTCCGATGGCAGCTCCCAGATCTGGAGGCATCGGAAAGGGCATATCAAATGGCGCGTGAAGCGTTTGAAGCATCCAACCGACGGATCCTCGACGCCACGGTTGGCGGAAAACTAGAGGTCTTTCTTAAGGTTAACTACACGGATTTGTTCTAGGGAGTTGATCATAGCTAAGATAGATTGCGCGAACTCTCGTCTGTTATCACTCCACCCGTGCATCAGGACGGAAGAAGGTTCGGCGAGATGTAATAGATATTGAGCCCGTGGTAAACAGAGTAGGGATCATGGCGTCGGAGATTGAGATTGCAGATTCAGGACAGTTTTCTACGAAATACACCTACAGAATTTCAAAGATTGAGCGGACACGGCGAGAAATGGATCTCATTTCCTGGTGTCTCGATCGGACGTGAGAATGGCGAGTGTAGAAGCGATAATCCAAAAGCCTTCCAGGATCATTAAGTGGGCAGGGATCATTCTCGGTACATCAATGATGATCCCGCTTGGCGCGCATGCATACATGGGTGGCTTTTCACGATATATAGCTGACGATTTCTGCACTCTCGGCACACTGCGAAGATTAGGTTTCTTTGGCAGTCAGACGAACTGGTATATGAATTGGTCGGGTCGTTATTCCTTCACCTTTTTAGTGAACCTGACGCAATTAGCGGGTTCTAAACTCACCCCGATCCTCCCTGCTCTCGCCGTTGCAATTTGGCTTGTGGCGGCCACCTGCTTGATCCTCCGCTGGCAGCGTTGGCTGCGGACGACACCTTCCATCACGCTAGCGTTTGCACTTTCTGGGCTGGTGATCTTTACAACGCTCGAAGAGGCTCCGAACGTGTACCAGTCGTTATACTGGCAAACCGGGATGCTGACATACACGCTTCCACTCGTGCTGCTCACAGCTTATTTGGCTTGGATGCATGTCTTTACGGATCGAGACCCAGGAGAATCAACCCGTTCTTGGGCAATCCCAGCCAGCGGATTTACAGCCTTCATTTTCGGAGGATTTTCAGAGACCTATGTAGCCGTTCAAACGGCACTTCTCGTTTCACTTTTCATCTTGGCGATTATCACCCTAAAAGGAGGGACGCGTCGTCTGGTTGCTGCGTTCATAGGTGCAGGGATCGTAGGCTCTCTCCTGGCCATGCTAGTTATCGTTCTGGCGCCAGGCAATCTGGTCAGACGAAGTCTGATGCCTCCATCGCCTGACCTTTTACTGCTTATTAAAAAATCCATTGTTGATGTTTATATATTCTCGGTCATAAGCTTCCGACGACATCCGCCTTTGGTGGTGATATCCGTGATCCTACCGGCCCTTAGTGGATTCCTCACTTATCAAGGGGAGAATCTCATAAGACCTTTGAGATCCGGTGATTTGGCAAAGTGGCTTCTCCCGCTCATCGTGATCCCAGCCTTGACCGCTCTGTTGATCCTGGCTTCTATTATGCCCTCGGAGTATGCCATCTCTTCATATCCTGATGGTCGTGTATTGATTATGCCCCAATACTTCCTTTTTCTTGGATTAGCCCTCTGGGGGTTATATATTGGCTCTCGCGTGCGATTGCTTGCACCGGTAAAAAAAAGGTGGGTGTTGTCGACCGCAAGCCTGGTCTTCGGTTTAATTGCCTGTGCCGTAGCAGTATTGGGGTTTACGGCTGTGAGGGCAATCACCGACGATACCTCCGGCTCACGCCAAAACGCAACAGCCTGGGATAAACGTGATAGCATCTTGAAGAATATCGTGGAAGAGGATAGTGTCCCCATCGCAGTGCCATCCCTGCATCATATGGGTGGACTGGCAGAGATTGGGTACGACCCTGATGAATGGATTAATCGATGCGTTGCTCAGGCTTACGGTGTTGATGCAGTTGTGGCAAAATAGGGTGGCTGCATCCTGACATCATCTTTCGAAAGTAGAGTTCGCCTTCGTTCCCGACACGGGGGTCTATACGCCGGGCTGCCGGTGGATCTCAGGTTTGGGGAGCAAGATTGTTAAGAGAAAGATTCTCAAAAGTGCTGGTTGCCGCAGTCGAAGATGCATCTTGCGGGTGCACGAATAATAGCTACTACTATGAACTCTGAATTGCCACTGGTTTCTATTGTCATGCCCTCCTACAACCAGGCACGCTTCCTGGAGGATGCAATTCGCAGCGTGCTCGAGCAGGATTATCCGCGGATTGAGCTGATCGTCATAGACGGGGGATCGACGGACGGCAGCCAGGAGATCCTGCAGCGATATCGGGATCGAATGGCGCACTGCATCTCAGAACCAGATCGGGGTCAAGCGGATGCGATTAATAAGGGGTTTCGCCTGACCCGAGGGGACATCGTTGCCTGGCTTAACTCTGATGATGTCTACTTGCCTGGGGTTGTGACAGAGGCTGTAAATGCTTTGAAAGAAAATCCGGATGCAGGGATGGTGTACGCCGATGGGCTGATGGTTGATGCTGATCTCGTATTGCTGGATCGTCATTATTACCAGGCACTCAACATTGTGGACCTTCTTTCTTTTGAGGTGCTGCTTCAACCAACCGTATTCATGCGCAGAGCAGCACTTGAAGAAGTGGGCTG
>SDBS01003377.1_pt1 | contig 15676 bp, 13 predicted proteins | sample 2277091 | NCBI WGS metagenome assembly SDBS01 (sample SAMN10404972, study PRJNA504765) | marine sediment metagenome | isolation source: marine sediment core GS10_PC15, 163 cmbsf | place: Arctic Ocean: Southern Knipovich Ridge | collected 2010 | reverse complement strand
AATGTATTTTTCTTGGGGAATTATATAGATGGTTTCACCAATAATTTTTAAAATTCTAATAATAGAATTACATCAAACCTTCCCAAAATTCATCCGTTTTGTCTTCTAAAACATCTTCTATTTCTTCTTGAAATTCCGAAAAAGCCCCGATTTCTCCTTTAAATTTACCAATTTTATTCGAATATAATTTGAGAAATTTTTTTGAAACTTTTCCCAATTCTTTATTTACTTTTTTTTGATTGATCTTTTTAGAGGAATTTGCAATAAAGAGTAGTTCACTTTTTCTAATGATCGTAAATCTCCTATTATTTAAAGCGAAGTTTGACAAACCTCCTTCAGTTAATTGTTCAGCAAACATATTTAAAGCACTCATCATTGCCCCAAACAGCTGAGGGGATACAACTTCATCAAATACTCGATGAAATATGACTATTCCTGATTTCTCTAGTATCCAAATATCTTGGAGCACTTTCAAAGTGATTTCATCTCAATATTTCTGAATTATTTTTAAAAGATTAGAAATTCTATCAAAATTTAAATTTAATATTTAATAATATTATCGTTCTATTGTTGATAAAAGATATTGTTATTTAGGTTTTTAATGTGTAATACCAAAATTTTTTAAGTAACTTTTAACTGGAGAAAGTTAAATTTAATGATTTCCCCATCTTTTGATTTTGCTTTCGATTCCAACCTGATCTAAAATCCTCCCAACAGTAAATGCGATTAGGTCTTCAACACTTTTTGGTCTAATATAATAGGAAGGAACAGGGGGAAAAATAGTTACTCCCAATCTGGCTAACTTAAGCATATTTTCAAGGTGTATTGCATTTAAAGGACTTTCCCTGACAACTAATATTAATTTTTTCTTTTCCTTTAACATTACATCAGCCGCTCTTGTAATCAGATTACTTGCAAATCCATTAGCAATTGCTGAGAGGGATTTCATTGAACATGGGACTATCACCATACTCTGGTTTCTCCTATAAGATCCACTCGCGGGAGCAGCCTCTAAATCGTTAACATTGTAATTTTTAGTTGCTAAATTTTGAACATCTGATAATTTATAATCTGTTTCTATTGAAATGACTCTTTTAGCATTTTCTGATATAATCAATTCAACTTCGATAGCTAACTCCTTGAGAGTTTCCAAAAATTTAATCGCTAAATCAGCCCCTGTAGCTCCTGTGATTGCAACTAACATTTAGATTCAACTGGTTATTTAAGAGAGAAATTTACAATAATTATAATATTAATTCGTAAAAAGATAATAATTCTTATTATTTTTCTTGATCAGGTTAAAAACACTGTTTTTGAATAAATTGAATTATTAACCAGAAAAATTTCCTTATGGTTTGTTTTGATCAAGATGCTCAAAAATTTCATCAAAATCAGTTAAATTAAACGGTTTTTTTAGATATCCATCTGCCCCCGTTTCTAATGCCTTTAATGCTACTTCTGACTCAGGTTCTCCAGTAAAAAAATAAATTAAGATATTTTTATATTTCTTATCTGATTTCAGTCGTTTTGCAAACTCGTAACCATTTGAATCTGGAAGATTTACATCTAAAAATATTAATTTTGGTTTGAAAATATCTAATTCTTGTTTAGCTTTTGAAACATCATAAACCGCTTTACATCTATAACCTTTTAGGTTGATGATCTTCGTTAGAAAATCTATAACATATTTGCTATCATCAACTATCAGAATATCATAATCATTTTTCTCTTTATCAGAAAGTCCCGTAATTTTCCCAGTTATCCTTTAATCTAGCTTGTTTTCCAATCTCAATACAAAAAAACTAATATTTAAACTTGAGTCTTTCGAAATCTCTAATAATACTTTTTCAAATACACATAAAGAGTAAAAGCTAAAAGGCATTTCATTCTTAGAATTTTCGATTCATAACAAAATCTAATAGATTTTCAAAAAATTCTGCCTCAGAGTCTTTAATTTCATCCTTTAACTTTTCTAATGATGATTTAGCTTCTTGATAATAAGAGTTAGCTAATTTTTTACATGAATCGATAGCATTCGAACTCCGGAATAAATCCTTAACCTCTTTAACATTATCAGTAGTCATATTAGGATTCTCAATCAAGCGTTCTAATTTTTCCCTTTTTTCATTCTCTAAATTGGTTAGAGCAGATATCAACAAGCAAGTTTGTTTTCCTTCTCGAATATCACCATCAGTGGGCTTACCTGTTACTTTCTCATCTCCAAATGATCCTAAAATATCATCAATTATCTGAAAAATAATACCTAGGTTAAGTCCATAACGTGAAAGATCTTTCAAGAATTTTTCTTCAACCTCTGCATAGTTAGCACCAATTAAAATTGATTTTTCGATTAAAGCTCCAGTTTTAAGAGCAATCATTTTTATATAATCTTCCATTGATATGTTTTTGTTGTTAACCATATCAGTCTCAATTAAAACCCCATTTATTATTTCAATAAATCCCTGCTCATAATATTTAATAGCTTTGAGGTTCAATTTTGTCTCAAATTCATTGAAAAGATAAGCTTCTAATCCTAAAATGAAGAGGGTATCTCCTCCTATTATCGCAATTGAATTTCCAAAATCAAAATCATCCATTTTTTTTAATTTATATTGTTTATGGTAATTACGATATCTATAATGAAAGGAAGGTTTACCTCTCCTAGAATCATCTTTATCGATAATGTCATCATGAATTAATGTTGCATTGTGGAGAAATTCTACTCCCACACTGGGGTGAATAATAGTATCATCTTTATTATCATGGAAAGCATTATATGTAGCAATGCCTAAAATGGGTCTGATCCTTTTACCTCCAGATAATAAATAATCATTTAACTCTAAATAGTAGTCTTTCAGAAATAGATTTTCTACATTCTTTGACTTAATATCAAGAATAGATTTAATAGCATTATTTATGCTTGGTATATATCTTTTAGAATATTCTAGAAATTTCATCAAATATCATTATTCTTATTTTTTTGAGAATCTATTGCATTTATATTATAATTCAAGAATTTAATAAATTAATTATTCTCTAAAATCTTTTAGATATAGGAATAGAGCAAAAAAATAATGAATGAATCTCAAAATCAAAAATAAAGAATTTTGTTAAACTTAAAAAGTATTATTTTCAAAAATCTCATACAAAACGAAAATTTTTATGTTAAAACGTAAAAATCTAAATTCTAAAGGAAAGAGAAAACTAGGCTTAACTATAAGTCTTTTAATAGTTACTTTTGGCCTAGTTCCTCACATTATCTTGACTACTATATATAATTCGAACCATTCATACATAATTGAACCGATATCACTTGAATCTTCAGATGGAATTTATATTAGTGCTTGGATATATACTCCAACAGGGAAAAAAAATCATGGAGGAATCGTAGTTGGGCATTATCTAAGCGGAAGTAAATTACATATGCATCCGTTAAGTTTAGAGCTTGTAAAACGAGGTTTTACTGTTTTAAATATAGATTTTCGAGGTCATGGTGCTTCTGGTGGAACTCCTGGAGTGGGACTTGAAGGATATATAAGATCAGATTTAGAAAAAGATATGGAAGCCGCAGTTAGTTATTTTGAAAATAATCTAACCTACATTACTGAAATTGGGATTATAGGACATTCAATGGGTGGTATAATAGCTTTATCATTAGCAAGAACTTTTCCCCCAAGAATCAATGCAACAGTGATCATTGGAACGCGGCCCTCGGATATTACAAATATATCAAATATTTTAATGGTTTTTGCTGCTAGTGAAAATGGAATTTCAAGATATTTTCTTAAACAACTTCTAGAAGAATATACGGGGAAAACGAATATAACAATTGGTGAATTATACGGTGATGGGACTAGTGGAGATTATATAATGGTTTATTTAGATTTATTTTCAGAGCACGTATTTGAAGTAATGGATGTTTCTATTATCTACCAAACTGTAAAATGGTTTGAACAAGCTTTTGCTATAGATTCAGTTTCAAATATTTCCATTACTTCTCCGATCATTCAAATTTTCTCTCTCCTCTCTTTTGTGGGTGCTATTGTTCTGACATTAATCCTTTTTGTCTATCTTAGCGATTTTCTTTTTAAACATAAAATGGTATATCCAGAAAGAGAGATATTGATAAAATCAAATGCTACCAAACTTATAAAATATTACAGTATTTATGTGGTTCTGACGGGATTTATTGTTTTTTTAATCATTCTTGAACTTTACAAGGATATAATAGTAATTTCCACAGTTAACATAATAATATTAATTTTAATCGGAAACACAATAGGAACAGCAATAATATTTCTTTTGCTCATTATGTTTCGTGAAGAAACATTATCGTTCAAAATACTTCTTTTAAAATTAAAGAAAATGAGTTCAGTAAATTCAGGTCGATCGACTACTTTTGGAATTTTTTCCGCTATTATATTAATAAGTGTTATGGCAACGTTTTGGCATTGGTCCGTAAATAATGTTATACCTACGATCTCAGAGATTGGAATAATGGGTGGACTAGTATTTCTTACATTTCCCCTTTTTTTTGTTAAAGAATTCTTTTTTAGGACTGTTCAAGGACATCTAAAAAAAACGAGTAAATTAAGAGAATATTTGAAAATGGTCATAGTAGGAATATTTATGGATATTTTGATCATTGGTTTTATTAAATTAGCTGGTTGGGTTAACTTAATATATATGCCTGAGGCTATGTTATATCTATTAGTTTGGGTTATTTTTTCCACTATTCAAAATATATTTACAACTTGGATTTATATATGGTCTGGCAGAAATATCTTAGGTTCTACGATCTTTTTGAGTGTTTTCTTTGCTTGGATGTCCATAATATTCCTCCCCTCCTTTGGATTTCAATAAATTATTATTTTTATAATAACTCAAATTGATTTGTTTCTTCTGCTAACCTTTTCAGAAATTTCTCCATTTCTTTTTTCCTACCTTCACCAATTTTTTGTGCTACATTGGTAACCAAAGAGCTAGGTAAATTATTAGAAAACTTTTTAATCAAATTAATTGCACTAATTAAATCAGGGGTCCAATCTTCCTTGCCTACAATTGAGAGAATTCGTGTAACTCCAATAGTTCCCATAAAATCTAATGTGTCAGCATCGTGAAAAATTTTTGATTCCAAATTGTCTACTGGTTTGGCATAGAACATATGGCTCTTAATAATATCCTTTACTAATTGAATTTTATTATTCGGGAAATTTGTAGATCCTAATATATCAGTGCAGTTATCAATTGCAACATCTGAATGATCCCTACCTTTTTGACTATATGGCTTAAAAGCTCCTATATCATGTAAATAAGCTGCTGCATATAAAGCATCATAATCAATTCTTAATTGATCTGCTTCTATTAATTCTAACGAAAGTTTATAAACACGTGTGAAATGGGAGATCCCCCAGGCAGGATGTTTAAACTCCTTAACTAAATCAAAAATAATCTCTTTCCACATTTTAATCAATCACGATAAGCCTAATTCAACTTTGAATGTTACAATTACATGAGGCTCCAAAGTTATTTCAATTACATTATTATTTACTTTTGTGATTTGTGCTTTTATTTCATTTTTTGGGATTTCTTCTAATAAATTTACTATTTCTGCATTTTTAATTAAAATTTTCTCAAAAAATCTCAATTCTGCTCTCTGCAAAATATGAGAGATATTAAATACTCTCACAATTAAATATTCTCCTTCTTCTGATTTTTTTAAGGCACTCATTACAATATTTTTATTATTGATGTCTATAAAGCTAAATTCAGTAGGGAGATAAGGCTCTACAACGTTTACATGTGGCCTTTTCAGTATCGGTAACATTCCGAAACCCGTTAACATCAACCGGTCAGCACATCTTAAAGGTGTTTTTAACATTAGAGGAAAGATTGGTTTTAATGGACAATTGAATTCCTTTCCTTTCAAGTGAATGCTAGCATCCAACCAATCCGAACAATCATTTTCTATTATCATGGATAAGTTAAAAGTATGTTTACCAAGACATTGTGCCCCAGGAGTATTAAGGGAAGGCCCAGCATCAAATCGACGTGATGCCATTTTGGATCTTGAAAGCCATTCAGTACATCGTAGAAGTGTAATCGCTAATGTGACGGTATTATCAATATTCTTTATAGCTTCATATTCAGGTAATCCTTGATTTAGGATAGCAAAACATTTTGTTTCATCGTTTACTGCTACGAAATCTTTTTGATGGTTGGTTGGTAAGGGTTTCTGTATCCACTTTTTACCATCAGGCAATTTTATATCTCTAGGAATAACATAAAACTGCCCATCACTGTAAACTTTATCTGAATCAATTTTTGAAGGAAATAAGACTCTAATTCTATGATCCTTACTATTATTTTCTAGATCAATCTTAAAATCTATTCGATTTATTCCTTTATATAATGATATATATAAATCTATTTGATTCTTGATATAGTTTCCATCTCTACTCAAGCGATTTTTTGTTAAAGAAACTGGGAGCATGAGATTCAGTTCAATTTTAAGTGTTTTTTGAGAGAATCCATCAAGATGAGTAGAAATTTTAACGAATTTATCATCTATAGTTGAAATCTTTAACCCATATTGTTTCTTATAAGGTTCTGAAAAATCGTATTCATCACCCCAATCACCAACATCCTCAAATTGACAGATATTTTCATAGTAAATTTTACTGTTTTTGTCATACACACTAATCCGGCCATCATTAGCTATTTGAACTTTGTAAAACTCATTTTCTAAAGAATTATTTGTCAACTTAAAATCATTCTCCTGACTTAAAATTTCTTTAGCTCCCTCTCCAAGTATTACATAATATACTTTAAAACCACAGGGAGGAATATCTGCTAGAAAGCTAAATTGATAACTATTATCTGGTTCTCTCATGTATCGTGGTTTTTTAACAGCCTTAATTCCTTGATATTCAATTTCTTCATTATCTGAATCTATTAACTTAAATTTAGGAAAATCATCTTGTTCCTTTATTATTTTTGAAATTCCATTAAAATTTACTATATCTATTCTCCTCCATGGCAACGGATTAAAAATAATCAAAGGAATTCGATTCTTTTCGTGAGGTTTGAATTTAATAAGATTCGAAAGGTACATATAAGATAATTTCATTATCTCTTCTCCTATTTGTTGAGCCCAGTCAAACCTTGTTTTCATTTCGTCATGAACTTGATCAATACTACATCCACAGATTGAATCGTGAGGATGGTTTTTAATTAGCCATTTAATACCAGTTTTAAGAAAGTCACGGGGGTATTCAAACTTTTGATAAGCATCAAGAGCCCAGGTTATTAATGATAAAGGTTCAGAATATTTTTCAAATAAATATTCGATTTCAGTGTTTCTTTGTTTAATCCACATTCTAGCAGAAAAAACTCCTGATAGGATATTTGAATATTTAGATCCTCTGAGTTCTCCTTGATAAGACTTCAGATTTGGTTTTAAATTTAAAACTTTTTTAGTATAATACTCAAAGTCATTTTGTTCTAATAATACTTCAGGATGCAACTCATTCCATTGTTTAACTATCTCTGGAATTTCAGGATATGCTTCTTGATGATCCTCACCGTTATTTAATAATACGAGTGGAGTCGCTGTAAATTGTTCTAAATCAGAAGTTACTCGCATTATTTTATCTAATGCTTTTTTATAAATTCCTTGTTCTAAAGTTCTATCTAATTTTGATAAAGAGCCATATCCTCTGATTAAGTGTATTGCCAGAACTGAAGTAGCTTCTCCTGGTGATTCCCATATAAATTCCATATCCAAATTTTTTTCATCAAATTCATTTCCAAATCCTCTTTCAAATAATATTGAGGAAATATCAAATCCATATATAATCTGGGGTAGTTGAGCAATATGGCCAAATGGATCTGGAATATAAGCGGCATTCATAACTCTTCCAAACCTTCTGGCAATTTGATGGCCTAATACTAGATTCCGAATCATAGATTCTCCACTAATTAAGAATTCATCAGGAAGAATATACATTGGACCTATCGATAACCGTCCTTCTTTCACATATTTTTGGATTTCTTCTTCTCTTTTAGGACGTACTTCTAAATAATCTTCGAGAAGAATTATTTGACCATCAAGTGTGAAATTTTTATAATCGGGATTATTTTTAAGAATGTCAAGTAATTTATCCATCATAACTACGAGTCTGGCCCGAAATTCTTGAAATGTAATATACCATTCTCTATCCCAATGAGTTTCTGGAACTATTATTATATTATTGGCTTTCATATCTGTTTCACGTAGAATTACTAACTCTAATTGAGATTCAAAAAGAACTTTCTAATAAAAACTAATTGAATGATCTTAAAATGTGTGAAAAATTAATATCATATCAATGATCTTCCAACTACACTTGGATGGGGTTCTATTCCTAACAAATCTAATAGAGTAGGAACCATATCTGTAGTTTTGCAATATGAAAGATCCATTTCCGGAATTTCAAGCGAACCACCAATAATAAACGGTACAATCATAGAGTTTCTTAAACCATTATCATGAGAAAATGGAGAAGTAGGTATTGTCTTGCCATGTTCATAACCGAATCCATATTCTCCCAATGTAGAAACAACTATATCACAAGACCGGGGATTTTTAAAATAACGTGGGATCTGATCTATTATCATGGGAAAATCAACGTGATTAGTTGCTTCTAGCCATTCTTCAATGGTGTGAAATCTATTATCTAATATTTTTTCTGATTTTTCGTCATTGATATATTTATAGAAATCGTCCGAATCAATAGTGTATTTAGTTTTTTGAGCTTTTCCAAAACCTTGATATTCAATCATTCCTTCAATAATTTTTTCTGATCTTTCTTGACGATATTGGATATGTATTATTCCTCTTTCAGGAGTATTCTCATCGCTTCTATAATACATAAACTTTGCACCTGGGATTTTCCATAGAGTCTCAAAGAGATTCAAATCTGGCTTTCCTATTCCACTTGGCTTGAATTTTTGCATATCTTGAATAGTGGGATGATGATGCCAAGTTTCACCTGGAAAATTAAAAAAACCGACTGAGCCGAAATTACAATCAAAATCTCCAATTCCTTTTTCAGGAACATAAGGTATTAAGCCTTTTTGTTGAAAGAATGGTTCGAGGTTAAACTTCTTTTCTTCAATATAATTACCATGGTCAGAAATTATCCCTATTGCGGTATTTTCATAATATCCTGCTTTTTTTAGAGAATTAATTAAAGACCCAAGATATTTATCACAATCACTTAATAAATTGATATAATCTCTATGGTTAAACCCTTTTCTATGCAAGACATCGTCTGTGTGGGGAATATAACCTACTGAAACTAAGGGGACTTCCTTATTTGAAAAGAATTTTCCAGGATCATCAAAAGCTTTTGCTATATTCTCAAAAATAGGTTTTACGTCAAAAAAATTTTCAGCAAGTGAGAAAAAAGCACCACGAAATAAGAAACATGTAGAGCTTAACGAATTTCCTCCAGATACCTGCTCAAAAATAGTTTTAACATTTTTTCCAATATCTTTATTTACTTTTAATACTTGGTTTCTGGCACCATAATTACGAATGAAAGGGAACTTTTTACTCTCTGATGGAGGGTCCAATCTATTGACCCAATGATATAACGGAACACCACTACCTTCTTTAGGAAAATATCCTGAATAAGAGCCGGTTACAATATTTCCATAACAAGGAAATGTAATGGCAGGATAAGATGTGACACAATTTGAGCATGTAATACCATTTTCTGCAATTTTTGTTATGTTTGGAAGTTTTCCTTCTTTCATCCATTTAAACATATGTTCAGCACGAACATCATCAAAAATAATGAGAATTATCTGGTTAACTTTGGCACTTCGAGTCATTTTTATCTAATATTTGATAATAATTTATATAAATCTAAAATAAAATAATGATGTAAAGAATTTGTTTTTTTTAATATAAATATAATTCACATTAAATCGATAACCTTGTTTGAAGTTCAAGAACCAGAAATATTCTATAAATCATCCGAAAACATGCATGAACTTGAAAATGGTTCAATTCAACTAATAATAACTTCACCGCCCTATGGAAAAATTAAAAATTACGGAGATTCAGAAGAACAAATAGGGTATTACGATTCATTTAAAGAATATTTCTTAAGATTAACTAATGTATGGAAGGAATGTTATCGTGTCCTTGAACCACAATGCCGATTAATAATTAATATTGGTGACCAATATCTTAGAACGTCAGAATATGGGAGATATCGTATCTTACCTATATTTAGTAGGATTATCAATAATTGCCAAGAAATAGGATTTGATTTTTTAGGGGATATTATTTGGCAAAAAATCAGTACAACCAATACAACTGGAGGATGTTCACTAATGGGATCTATTTATTACCCTAGAAATGGTTTACTGACTTTTGATTATGAACACATACTTATCTTCAAAAAACATGAAGGAAAAGGGAGAAATATCGATCGTCGAAGAAAAGAGTTATCAAAAATTTCATTAAGTGAATGGAAAAAATGGTATATTGGACATTGGAAATTTCCGGGAATTGTTCAAAAAGAACATATTGCTATGTTCCCTGAAGAATTACCATACCGTATAATTAGGATGTTCTCATTTATCGGGGATAAGATATTAGATCCTTTCTTAGGGTCAGGAACTACATTAAAAGTTGCTAAAGCTTTATTTAGGAAAAGTATTGGTTATGAAATAAATGAGAATTATGAGAATATAATTAAAGCTAAGGTAAAAGAAGGAGTTATTGGTTATTTTAAAGATTATCAGTTTTTACTTTTTTCTGTTTTTCAAAAGGCCATGGACGATCATTTTAAGATTTCTTTTGATAAACAGAAACAGAAGGGAATAATGATCCTAGAATATAATGATGGAACAGAATTGATTTTAGATTATATGTTAATTAGTTCAGGGGTTATTAATACAAATTCAATCATAAGGGAATTAGAAATAAAGTTAAAGGAAAATTCAATTCAGAACTTTTTGTCTGAAAAAAATGGATGGGGTAAATATAATAAATATATAATTGTTGTTAACTCAAACAAGAACTCAGAAAATAAGGAGATAACAAAGTATTTTATTAAATATCTCGAAGAATTACAATTATCAAAAAAAATAGAAATTTACTCATTAAAGGAATTTATTTCAAAGGATTTTAAAATAGCAGAATTGTTTGATATAATGTCGAGCATGAGTTAAGAAGCTGTTTCTAGGAATTTAAAGGCGATATAAAGAAAAGCTTCTAATACATTCTCTCCTGTCTTTGCACTTGTTAGGATATAGTTAAAACCTTTTTGTTCGGCTATTTCTTTTATTTGATCCTCACTTATTACTATATCATCTACCAAGTCGGATTTATTTCCTACCAATATTACATTTATATTTTTAGATACATAATTTTTTACATCACTATACCAAGTTTCGATGCTATCAAGGTTATTTGAACGTGTTCTATCAATAACAATAAATGCCGAATTAGCTCCACTATAAAATCTTTTTCTATAAGGTGCCATTTGTATCATCTGTCCTCCAATATCCCAAATTACAAAATCTATTCTAGTTTTATCACTAATATCTATCGTCTTTTGAGAGATTTCTACTCCTATAGTTGAACTATAACTCTCTCGAAAAGTATCTTCTACAAATCTCATCACTAATGACGATTTTCCCACCTTATAATTACCAGTAAGGATCATTTTAATTGGAAACTCACCAGTTGGGATCTTTCCGTCCTTAGATTTAGCTAATACCCTTAGAAGCGCTGGAATTTCAAGAGAAACATTTTCATTGCCTTCAAGTAATAATTCTACTTTCCCTGCAATATGCTCGGAATAAACTCTAAGCTCAGTATCAGAAGTCGTGAGATCGGAGATTGTTAAAATGATGGATTTAAGACCCATGGAACAGTATGCAAATTTTTTACTCCCTATTGTTGTTGTATTAAAAAAACTCGTTTCTTCATTGAATTCTCCTTTAATTCTTTCAATGAAGCTATCAATAGTGGCAGCAAATGCTCCTAAAAGCAATTCCTCTCCCGATTCTCCTCTGCTTTCTGAAAATATGACTAATCCCTCCCTATCAGTTATTATAATTTCAGTAATACCATCAACTTCGTTCATATAATTCTTTAATATTTTCCCTAAACTGTTCCGTAAGATAATAATTCCCCTATTTTATCGTTCTTCCTTTAGGCCCATAACAGAATAAAATTTAAAAATCTTTAATTAACTGATAAATTTATGTTTTAATACTTTAAATTTTGTTAGTTTTACTTCATTGATCTTCATATTAGAAAAAAAATAACTTAGCATTACAAATACGATCCAGAGATTATAATATTGCTGGATTTTGCAACTAACAAATACAATTATTAAAAATCCAGACTCGAGCAGAGTTTTCATCAAATAGCTTTCCATAAAAGGCTTTTTTATTTGAATCATCATATAGGATTTTTTTAATCGCAATCTTCTGCTTCTTGACGATTTATTTTTATAAATGCTTCTTCCTGTAGATTTCTCTGGGCTGATTTGATCGATCTGTTTACTTGGGATAAATTTTTCATAGCTTTATTTTTGCCTACTTTAATATTTTGGATGAGTTCTTCTTTGTTGAGCCCTCCAGAAATTACTAAAGCAGTTTGAAACGAGTTACCAAGTTCAAGTGTTTTAAATGCAATCTGTAAAGCAGATAATATTTCTCCAGGCTCTTTTTGTAATGTGTTAGAAAGAGTTAAATTATCTTTATCGATCTTAAAATCTTTATTTAAACAGGTTTCGTAAGACGTTGATTTAGAAATGGGGGAAAACCCTCCATGTAAACCTGTATTATCATATTGGTAAATAATGTCGTTTTCTTGATCATACCCAGATAAATCATTATCAAACCCTCCCAAACCATTTATATCAAAATCAAAGATGAAATACATTGAAAAATCGTGCATTGTGAAATCTGAAATGTTCTTTAATGTGAAAAAGACGCTTATATAAGGGACTATTTTAGGATTAAATATATCTATATACAGGCGAATATGCTCCTTCTTCTTGAGATCTATTGGTTTTACTTGACCTTGTTTAACCAATTTCCTGAGATACTCTGTTATATTGAAATCTAAAGTAATTCTACTTAACGTCGTGCCTTTACGAGTGTTTATTAAGTTATAAATCGGAGTCGGCTCGACATTTTTTAGAATCACAGGAATCGTCCCAATTTCTTTCCCTTCTAGTTTAAAGCTAAACCATGGTCCAGCAAATTCCTGCTCACTAAGATATATGAGATATTTACCTTTATATGTAAGATCCTTAATCGAAAAACCCATAATATATCCAGCAGAGTTTCATGTGGCAACTACATCATGCCAATTTACTTTAAGAACTATTTTTTTAACCTCTTTTTATTATTTTTAATTCTTTTTAAAATTTTAATTTTTAACTAACTAATTTTTATGAGAAGGAAAATCTGTAAAAAATTTCTATTAAAAGACTATATGCCTTCAATAGCTCTGTAGGCGATGTATAAGAACGCATCATTAACGTTTTCACCAGTTTTTGCCGATGTAAGAATGTAGTGAAAATCATACTTATTAGCAACTTCTTTAATCTGCTCTTCTGTTATTACAATTTCATCTACTAGATCGGACTTATTTCCGACTATTACAATTGGAATATTTCGTGGTATCGATTTTTTGATATCTTCATACCATCTCTCAATGCTATCTAAATTACCCTCTCTAGTTCTATCTATTACAATAAAAGCACCATTTGCTCCATTATAAAATCTTGCTCTATAAGATGCCATTTGAGCTATTTGACCTGCGATATCCCAGATTATAAAATTCATTTTAGTCGTATCGTTTAACTCAACTGTTTTCTTGCTAATCTGCACTCCTAATGTTGCTATATAACTTTTTTTAAATTTATTTTCAACATATCTTAAGATTAAAGATGTCTTACCAACTGAGTAATTTCCGGTTAATATTATCTTATTTGAATATTCTCCACCTCCTTTAGGGAGTGTTCCTTCCCGGGTTTTAGCCAAGGCTTTAATAATTTCTGGAATCTGTGGTGAAACGTCCTCATTTCCGTCTAAAACTAGTTCTATTTTGCTTGCTACGTGTTCGGAGTAAACTCTTATTTCGGTATCTGATGTTGATTGGTTAGCAAAGGTTGTAAGTATCGATTGAGGCCCTTGGCTACAGAATGCGAATTTCTTATCGCCTGTCTCTGTAATATTAAAGAAATTTCCCTCTGTTCCAAATTCTGTTTTAATTCTATCGATATAAGAATCAAGAATTGCTGAAATAGAACCTATCATGGAATCTGATTCTTCCTCATCCCCCTCCTTAAATTCTGAAGCTATAATGAATCCTTCTCTATCACAAATAGCTACTCCTAAGAGCCCCTCAACAGCATCGAAATAATGTTTTAATATAGCTTTTAGAATTTTTAAACTAGATTGCATAGAATCAATTTAATCTCACTGTTTAGTATTATAAGAATATCTTATTCTTAATATAAACCTAGCTATTTGTATAATATCTCGGTCCATATTTAGAAGTTATGTTAATATTATATTACTTTATATCTAATTCTAGATCTCTTTTTATACATGATGGAAGATAGTATCAGTAGAAGTCAAGACGGTAATGTCGCAAATTATGAGGAGAACATCGCAAAAATATTAGATCGCGCAGTAAAATTGTTTCAGAAAACTAGGCTATATGAGCTTTCTAATAAATGGGAGAAAATCTTAAACACCTATAAATCGAAGAAACAAAGCTAATTACCTTTAAATTCTAAGAATCTTTTTCTTTTATTTATCTATACCTCTAATTTATTGAAGATTTCATATAATCAATAATATAATCTCTATTACCATTTGAGATATAATATAAATCAAAAACAAGTGAATCTATCTTTTCTTGGTTAATTACAATTTTATCTTTATTCTCAAGAGAGTCCTTAACATATTCAATAATTATTCTAGCTTTTTTAATCTCAATATCGGAAGATGGAATTATTACGGGAAAATTTTTAATTTTTTCAATAAGAATTCTCGGAAATAATTTTTTATATGAACCAAACGATTTAATAAAATAATAAGATAACAAAGTTGAGTTAAAAATTCCCAGAAGATAGAGATTATTAAATTCGGGGGTAGGTGATTTTTTTATTTTTAAATTATAAAAGGATTGGGAATTCAAAGATAAATTTTTATCATAAGTGGCACAAATGAAATTATTTTGGCTTATTTGTCTTATAATAATACGGTCTTGGTAATTCTCTAAGGATTTATAGTTAATTCCTATTTTAGAGGTGTCAATATATCTATACGGGCTTTTTTGATAACGGTTAATCGAATAAAGGTATAGTTCAAAATCTTTTGTTGACTCATCTGGCAATAAATCAAAGATTATTTTTTCTTTCTTCCCTTTTTTTAAATCAGTATTACATTCTCGACAGATTAAGGTTTTTTTTGGTAATGGGAAATTTTTTTTACAAATTTCACAAAAAACTATCTCTCCTGACTTTCCTAACTCTACACCTCTTGATAATAAAATCTCAAAGCCTTTTCTATTATTTATATCAATCAGAGTTTGAAATGTCTTATTAAGATATTCAATAATGGATATATCTGTGCTATTTAAATG
>SDBS01003375.1_pt1 | contig 15682 bp, 10 predicted proteins | sample 2277091 | NCBI WGS metagenome assembly SDBS01 (sample SAMN10404972, study PRJNA504765) | marine sediment metagenome | isolation source: marine sediment core GS10_PC15, 163 cmbsf | place: Arctic Ocean: Southern Knipovich Ridge | collected 2010 | reverse complement strand
TCACGACCATCTGCATGACCATCACCGGCGGCAGGTTGCGCTGTAGGGACTGCCAGGAGTCCCCGGCGTCAAAGGAGACGTACGCGCCCGTTTCTGTTCCCGCGTAGAGGAGACCCGGCCGGACCGGATCCTCGCGGACGACCCACGAGTAGTCGTTTTCCCGAATCCCGTTCGTGATCCGCTGCCAGGTGCTGCCGTAGTCCGTGGTCTTGTAGCGGTGCGGCGTGCGATCGCTCACCCTGTGCCGTTCGCCGGAGATATAGACCGTCCCCCGCCGGTGGGGAGATACGTCGATGGCCGTAATCGTGGTCCACTCCGGGAGATCAGGCGGAGAGACGTCCAGCCAACTGCCGCCACCATCTCGCGATACCTGAACGGTACTGTCGTCGGTGCCCACCCAGAGCTCACCCTCTTGGAGCGGAGACTCGGCGATGGTCCGGATGAGACTCACGTGAAAAAGCGAGGAAGCGTTGGAGCTGATGGGCCCTCCGGATATTTCGCCCATCACGTCTTGGCGGTTCCGCGTGAGGTCGGAACTGATCTGATCCCAGGACTGGCCCTCGTCCGTGGATCGGAAGACGTACTGAGCAGCGGTGTAGAGGACGCCGGGGTCGTGCGGCGAGAGGAGTACCGGGAACGAGTAGTAGAAACGGTACTTCACGTCCTTGGCGGGCGTTCCGAACACCCACTCGGGCCAAACGCTGATGTGCGGAGCCTGCCCGGTTTCCCGGTCAAAACGGACCATCCTGGACCGATCATTTGCATAGACAACGCTGCCGTCGGGCTTCACCGCCGTCTGCCCGCCCTCGCCGGCCGGAATGGGAAGGTAGTGCGTCCATCCGATGGACCGATCGTCGGTTCGACTGGGAATCGCGATGTGGCTGTTGTCGTTCTGGGAGCCATAGACCCAGTAGGGCTCCTGGTCGTCCACCGCCAGACTGAGAAGGTCTGCGGTGGGCTGGTTCTCGAGGCTCGACCAGGACTCACCGCCGTTCAACGTCACCGAGGCTCCCCCGTCCCCTCCTTCGATCATTCGGCGCGAGTCGTTTGGATCGATCCATAACGCATGAGGGTCCCAGTTCTCCATGCGTACACGTTCGAAGGTTCGGCCCGCGTCAGAGGACTTCAGTAAGCCGGTGATGGGCTGGATATAGACGACATCGGGATCCTGGGTGTCGGCGGTGATGTGGTTGTAGGAATTGGGGATCTCCAACTTGCCGGGGTCTTGATGCGTCATCTGCCAGCTGGACCCGCCGTCATCGGAGCGATAGATCCCGCCTTCGTTCTCGTCGGCCTCGATGAACGCATACACACGGCTGGAGCGCGCCGGTGAGATGGCGATGCAGATCTTCCCGACCAGGCCCTTTGGCATACCGGGGTTGCGGGTGATGTCAGTCCAGGTGTCCCCGCCATCTGTGGTCTTGAAAAGGCCGGTGGTGGGGCCGCCGCTCTCCTCGTCCCACGGGTAGGTCACATGGTGGTTCAGGGCCGCGATGATAACGTTCGGGTTCGTGGGATCGATCGTCAGATCCACGGCGCCGGTGGTCTCGCCCCTATACAGGATCCGCTCCCACGTCTCCCCTCCATCCGTGGTGCGATAGACGCCGCGTTCCGGATTGGGGCCGAACATGTCCCCCATCGCCGCCACGTACACGATATCGGGATTGGTTGGATGAATGCGGAGCCTGGAGATGTGCCGGGTCTCTCGAAGGCCCACGTGGGTCCATGTCTCTCCCCCGTCGGTGGATTTGTAGACCCCGTCTCCGGGTGAGATGAATTGCCGTTGAAGCCCCTCACCCGTCCCCACGAAGATCACCTGGGGATCCGAGAGCGACACGTCCAGGGCACCCACCGCGGGGAATTCGAAGAAGCCGTCCGACACGTTCCGCCAATACCTTCCGGCATCGGTGGTCTTCCACACTCCGCCGTGGGCGGCCCCGAAATAGAAGACGAGGGGGTCGTCGGGATCTCCCGCCACCGCGACGACACGCCCTCCACGGTACGGCCCCACGAACCGCCACTCGAGGGCCGAAAGAAAGCTGGCATCCACGCTGGGATACTCGGCGAGGACGACCTCGCCCATGCCCACGGCACTGGAACCGCCGCGGCCTCCAAACAGGACAAGGAGGGCAACAACCGTGACCAAGAACGTCCTTAGGCCGACTCGGGTGACACTGCAAATCTCGTTCATCGCCATCTCCCCCAGCGTAACGATCAAGCACGTGCTAGTGGACTTCTCGATGTCAAAGGCCAGTCCGAAGCTCAACAAGCCTTGCATACAGACAGGCTTCATCGGCAGCCATCTCATGGGTGTAGAAGATATTGGTGGGAGTCCCCGGTACGCCGCAATCGGTAAAACCGAGCATTTCCAGAGTGTATTGCCTGCCCTCGATCGCGATGCTCGTGGTCTGAAGCGGTTGTGAGGCGATCGTCACCCTTTCTCCACACGGTGGGTCGTTCGGAGCGTCGGGAAACATGCATGGGTCATCGTCATTGACGGTTTCATCGAGGGTGATGGTGTACTCGAGCACCGCATCAACACTCCCGGAAAGCGTAAGAGTGAGCCCAACGGTTCCTAGCGGACGGTAATCGGCAAGGTCAGAATTAGTGACGGCGTTATAGTGCGTGAATGTTCCCAGCTTGAACGAGGTTCCATCGGTGGGCATGCTGGTGTCGTAGACCCCTTCAAAACCGAATCCGCTCTGGTCGGCAAAATCATGACAAGGCGGAGGATCATCGTTTACATCCTGAGCCCCATAACGGATTTGGTTTTCGTCGCTTGTCGCCTGGTTCTGAATGCCCGGGTCGGTGTCGCTGATGGCGCTCGGGCTACCACTCGGTCCCGTCGCCCAGCGGTCACAGTTGGCGCCTTCTCCACCGGTTCCTGGGTCGGAGATTCCCCATACGCCGTCAACGTCGACGCCGGCGTGGGGTCCCGCGACGACCGGCGGATTTGCCTGGCAGCTGGCGAGCGCCAGAGTCAGCACCATCATGACGGCCAGTAGTCCTAGCACTCTCGCAGTGTGTTTCATTTGACTACCTCGCAAGTTTGTTTGTGTCACTTTGGTGACTGTCGATATCGACAGAATTGAGACGCCGACGGACGATTGCCCGGACTGTACCGAATTTTCCCTTCTCACAAAAGGAAGAGCGGGGAGCTCCTGCCGGATTCGTCGCATGCTCGGACGATTCCTGTCTGGGCGGGACGTCCAGGCGGGCGAGAATCAGCTCAACTTGACAGTACCCGCGATGGTGTGGTCTATCTCGATCCCGGCAGCGCCGGCCCACGACGGTTTTGCCTGCCTGCCACGGTGGCCAAGATGCACGTTCACAATGGCGCATTGGAAGCGGAGATCCCAGAGCTGCAATCCTAGCCAGGAGAGTCTCGCGATGACACAAACTTTCGACCTGGAGCAGATCAATTCGGTCCTCGATGATATCGACCTCACAACGCTCATTGAGGAAGGGTTCGTCGCCTATTCGCAGGGGAGGGTCGTAGTGCCCCCGGTCGGCGAGCTGGTCATGCACGACCCGCCGGGCGAGGCCCATATCAAGTACGGCTACATCACCGGCGACGAATACTTCGTCATCAAGGTGGCGACGGGATTCTATGAGAACGTCAAGCTCGGCATCCCGACCGGTACCGGCCTCATGCTGGTTTTCAGCCAGAAGACCGGGGAGCTGCTCTCGGTGCTGCTCGACGAGAGCCATCTCACCAACATCAGGACGGCGGCCGCGGGAGCCGTGGCGGCACGCTACCTGGCGCCGAAGAAAGTAGAGCGCATCGGAATCTACGGTGCCGGTGTGCAGGGGCGACTACAGCTCAAGTTCCTGCGTCCGATCGTCGATTGTACGAAGGTCATGGTGTGGGGCATCAACCAAGAAGAGCTCGACCGCTATCGCGCCGATGTCGAACCGCTGGGCTACGACCTCGAAGCCACGCTCGATGCCCGCGACATTCCCGGGAGCTGCAACCTCATCGTCTGCGTGACTCCGTCGCAGGAGCCCTTGCTACAGCTCGAGGATGTGAACCCTGGGACCCACATCAACGCCATCGGATCCGACACTCCCGAGAAGCAAGAGGTCGACTCGAGGATCCTCGCCAAGGCCGACATCGTCGTCGTCGACAGCATTCCTCAGAGCGAGCTGCGCGGTGAGGTCTACAAGGCCACGACGGCGGGTGTTCTGGACGTGAACGAGGTGCTCGAGTTCGGCAACGTCATCATGGACAAGGATCTCCAACGAAAGTCAGACGATCAGCTCACTGTGTTCGACTCGACTGGTGTTGCGGTGCAGGACATTCAGGTCTCGAAGGCCGTCTACGAAGCCCTCAAGGACTGAAGCCCTCCTGCATCTTCCTCGTGGGCAGCTCGACAGTGAATGTGGCGCCCTTGCCTACCTCGCTCTCCACTTCGATAGCGCCTCCGTTGACTTCGACCAGGTTCTTCGAGACCGACAGCCCGAGCCCGATGCCGCGGCTCTTCGTCGTGAACAGCGGCTCAAAAAGCTTGGCCATCGTGTCCTCGGAGATTCCACACCCAGTGTCGCTCACGGAGAGTGTCACTGTGCTCTCGCCACTTCTTGCGCTGAGGGCCAGCTCGCCCCCTTCGGGCATCGCCTGGATCGCGTTCGTCACCAGGTTGGCCAGGACTAGGCCGATCTGTCCGGGATCGACCAACAGTGGAGGCAAGTCGGTCGCTATCTCGGTGACGACCTCGATATTCTCAGGCACCGGCTGTCTTGCTAAGACCTGGGCCACCAGCTCGGTGACGGCTGTCTCGGTTCTCTCGGCCGGCCGGGTGCGCGACAGGTCCAGCAGGTCGGAAACGATCTTGTCGGCAGTGTGGACCTCGGACGAGATTATCCCGAGGTATTCCTTGGTGGTCTCGTCAGCGTCGGGCAGGACATTATTCAGGTAGTAGACGGCGTTCGAGATCACGCCCAACGGATTGCGCAACTCGTGGCTCACGGAGCCGGACAGTTGGCCCAGTACCGCCAGACGCTCCTTGCGGATCAGCTCGGCGCGCGCGTCGCGCAAGGACAGCTCGGCCCGCTTGTGCATCAGCGATTCCACGAAGGCTACCGATAGGGCCTCGACGGCCTCCCGGTCCCTCGGCTCATAGCCGCCTTCCTTGTTCGCGAGCGCGATCATGCCGAAGGTCTTCCCCTCTTGTTTCAAGGGGATCCCGAGGAAAGCCGTGAGCGGCGGATGGCCTTCGGGGACACCGATTCCTTCCGGATGAGAGGCCGGATCATTAACTATCCGCGATTGCCCGTCCTTGATAACTGTCCCCCAGATACCTCGAATCTCCATGTCGCTGATCAGCACGGCCGCGTCCGATTCCGGGATCGTGCAGGCGTCCCAGCCCGGATTGCTCAACGCAATGGTGTCAAAGCGCCCCGCCTCGTTGACCTCGCCGATGAGTCCGAACCGACTCCCCGTCAATTCCTCGGCCGCGGCAAGACACGTCTGCGCCACGGCTTCGGCGCTTTCGCACGTCAGCGCCTCCTGAAGCACTTCGTTGGCCGCTTGAGCGAGGCGGTTTGCTCGCGCCAGTTCCTCCGTCCGTTCCTGAATTCGTAATTCCAGATCATTATGAGCTTTCCGCAGCTCCTCCTCCGCCTGGCGCCGCTCGATTGCTTCGCCCAGGGTGCGGACGATGCCGTCGATCAGACGGCGCTCTTCAGACATGAAAGGACCATCGTCCAATTCAGGGCGTTCCTCGAGGTAGAAGACCTCGACAACACCCCGCCGCTCACCGTTCACCACGATGTCACAAGACTGCTTCCATTCGGTCTCCTCGAAGGGCTCTGAAACGTAGTCCCCACCATTGAAGCGCACGCGCCCGCATGCGACATCGGGATAGTGCCAGCCGAGCGGGAGCAACGCGGCCACATCCCGGAAGATCTCCTCCAAGGTCTCCCGTTTGCGGATGGACTCGGTCACGCCGAATAAGCAGCCCAGTTCCTTGACGCGCTCGCCCGTTTCGTGCAGGAGCCGTTTCTGCTCCTCCTCGGACTGTTTGCGAAGAGCGGCGGCCCCCGCCAGTCGCCAGGCCCCAGTCACCATGGTCAGCGCCAAAACCGCCAGAATCGATGCCGCAACCATGCGGCGGCTGTTTCGGGCGGCATACAGGACCTCCGAAGGCACAAAGGAAACGACCTTCCAGTAGTAGTCCCTCGTCTCCAGCTGCGCCTGACTGGGAGCGAAGGCTTCGCCCGCTCCCGTGCTGGACTTCTGCCCCTCGAGCAAAGGGTAGACGGTCTCGGAAGTGAATAGGCCTTGGGGAGTCTCAAATTGACAGGATTGTTCAGAACGAACCCTCTCCCACGCTTCTGGAAAGGCCACCGCGAAGGTCTGGGCGCCTCGGTCTTCAAACATGAAGCCCCACTCGACTTCGGTGTTCAGTCCGTGGAGCCAATAGCCATCGGCGTTGAGCAGCATGGCCTGGCTGCCTCTCGGCGTGTTCGCCTGGATGGCAAAACGCTCGAGCAGTATCGCCCCGAAGTAGTTGAGCAGCACGATGCCGCGTCGCTCGCCGCGCCGGCCGAAGACGGGCGTGGCAAAACGGATCATCGGCTTGAGCGGCAGTTCGATCTCGCCGAGCTCGATGTTCAAGTCAAGGGGGGAGACATACACCTCGCCCCGGTTCAACCTGAACGCGTCGGCGAAGTAGTATCGGTCTTGCTTGTTCTGCAGCTCTTCTTGGGGGACAACGGCCGGATGGCCATCGTTGAAGTTCACCCGCACGGCTTCCATGCCATGCTCATCGATCAGACGCACCTGGTCGTACAGCTGGCGGTATACCGAGATGTCATAGTATTCCCTGGCCAACGCCGTCAGAACTCCTGGGATGAAGTTCCCGTCATCGTCCCAAAATGCTCTTACCTCATTCTGATTGGCGAGACTGACCAGATCCGAGGAAACGTGCCGGATATCGCTGCCTAAGTTGGAGGCCTGGATGGCAACGGTATACCGTTCTTCGCTGCGATAGGCCAACATCTCTGCGTTACCGCTGACGGACAGGATCGTCGTCGTCACGGCGGCCGCTATCGCGAACACCGGCAGAGACATCGCCACAGCGCTTCTGGCGATCTTTCGCCGATCCAGCGGCGCTTCCAGCCTACCCATGGAAGGCCCTGTGTTGCCTTCTTCGCTCATGGTGCCCTGCCGCCTGCCTGTGATTGGCACACATCAGGCCGTCAACGTCGAATCAAGGCGTCCAATTCGCAGTCTGGCCCCGCCCTGAAGCCGCGCGCGGACCTAAAAAGTGTAACTCATGCCGGCCATCAAAGCCCGAGTGTTTCTCGTTTTCGATGGACCCAAGTTGGGGTACACCTCACAGCCTCAACTGGACCCGGCGTCGATTTCTCCGGAATGATCGTCCCACATCGCCCCGGCGATGATGGTGTCACCCGAGATCGCCACCGGGCGGCCGAAGCCGTTACCGACGCCGATGGCATCGCTGGCGGTCAGCTTAGCCAGGTGGGCAACCGAGGTGTTTGCTTGGCGCTGGGGGCCGAGTCTTTCAAGCTGGACGCGCGGGGCAGGAGGTGGCCCGGGTGCCCATTTGCTGCGGCTTCTCCTGGATGCTTCAAGCTGGTATTTTCTCCCCATGTTTGAGTTTCCATTGGGAAGAAGAAGCTGGGTCCTCCGGATCTGGGTTCTGGCGCTGGCTTTCGTGCTCCTCTCTCAGGGGGGAGACACGGCGGTGCCTGCCTTTGCGGCAGGTTTTTTGCCAACGAAACCCCGTCTGGGTCTCCCACTCTTCGGCGATTCGGGTACCGACGGATGTCTTGGCTGCAGCGTCATTCTCATCTCGATCGACACGCTGAGGTCCGACCACCTGGGATGCTATGGGTACTCTGTTCAAACTAGCCCGCACATCGATGGCTTCGCAGAGGACGCCGTACTCTTTCGAACCGCTATCGCGCAATCATCCTCAACGGTGCGCTCTCACGCGTCGATCCTAACGTCTTTGTTCGACTTCCAGCACCGGGCGCGACGCCAACCCGCGACACCGCTGCCCCCCGAAGCCGTGACCCTGGCAGAAGTTCTCAGAAGCGAAGGCTACCAAACCGCGGCGTTCACCGCCGCAGGGCAGATGGACCCGATGTATGGCCATGATCAAGGGTTCGATCTGTACGACTCACAATCGCAACGACGCTTCGCTGGTACGGTCGCCGACGCCATCGAATGGCTCGAAGCCGAGCAGAGGTCAAAGTTCTTTATCTTCCTGCACACCTATGAAGTACATGCCGCATACGTGCCGGATCAGAAGTACCTGGACCTGCTCGGACCCGGCGAGCCCAGCTTGTTGCCCACCCAGATCTCCGTCGAACTCATCGATCGCCTCAATTTCAATTTCTTCGGCAGAGGCCCAACGTTCACGGCCGCCGATGTCCGGCATGTCATTCGCTCCTATGATGCAGAGATCAGGAGCATGGACGCCGCTCTCGGGCGACTCGTCGAGTACCTGCGGGCACAGGACGAGTACGATGACCTTCTCGTAGTCTTCACTGCTGATCATGGGGAGGAATTCGGCGAACACGGCGTGATCGGAGCACACGCCCACTCTCTCCACGACGAGATCCTCAAGGTTCCCCTCATCGTGAAGTTCCCTGGTGGGATGTTTGCGTCGACTCGTGTCAACTCCCAGGTGAGAAGCATCGATATCGCTCCGACAATCGCGGATGTTCTCAGCATTCCTCAACCTCCGTCATTCGAGGGCGTATCCCTTGTGGATCTCATCACGGGGAGGGTGAAATCGATCCCGTTCGCGCTCAGTGAGCGCGGGGGCAAGATTCCCTCGGTCGCGATACGAACTGATCGCTGGAAGCTCTACGATGGTGCCCTCTATGATCTACTCGCCGATCCCATGGAGCGAGAAGACGTGTCGCGCCGCTACAAATCGGTGACGCGCGCATTGGGAATGAACCTAGTTGAACTACTCGCCCGCCCGATGCTGGGCGCGGCAGAGGAGATCGTGCCCAGTGAAGAGATCATCAGGCAGCTCCGGGCTCTGGGCTACATTCAGTAGCCGGTCGAGAAGCCGGATGACCCTGGTTCTAGTGACTGCCCTCGGACTCGCCGGATGCTCGCCGAGCGTGCCCGAGAGGACGCTCGGTGTCGAAGCGTCGATCAGCTTGCCCGAGGACGTCGCTGTCGGTGGGCCCATCGGGATTGTCTATCGATGGGATCCGGGTGATTCCTTCGAGACTCCCACGAGCGACTACATGGTGTTCGTACACATTTTGGGTTCCGAGGGTGAGATCATCAGCCAGGACGACCACGATCCACCGGTGCCCACGAGTCAATGGCGGGTTGGCAATACGCAGGAGTATCGGAGATGGCTCCGGCTCCCCAGGTCAGGCCAGTCCGACTACGTCGGTGTTCGTATCGGGCTCTACGATCAGGTGGGCAAGGTGGCCGTGCGCTGGGAGGGCGAGTGGGAAACGGACTCGCCGGTCCACTGGCTCCGCCTCACCGATCACGGCTACCGCGGGGACCCGAAGCCGGGGGAGGGTTGGCACCGGCTCCAGCGTTCTCGAAAAGATGGCCAGGTCTGGCACTGGACGCGTGAAGCCGCCACGGCATACTTCGAGAATCCCCGACGCGACTCCGTATTGCACCTAGAGGCGAGGAGCCCAGTTCCGCGGATCGGCCGCCCGCAGCAGGTGAGGCTCTTCCTGAGCGGTACCGAGATCGCCAGCCTGACGATCTCTGACTACGTCCGGTTCAGGGAGAGCATTCCGGTTTCGTCGCAGGCGCTAGGGAGCGGGGATCTCGTGGAGCTGAGGATCGAGGTGGACCTCACATACATCCCGTCAGAGATTGACCCGGGCTCCTCGGACGAGCGTGTGCTTGGCTTGCAGGTGTATGACCTCTATCTGACTGAACGCTGAGAAGGATAGGAATTTCCTTTTCCGGAGTTCACGAAGGGGAGCAACTCGAAGGAGTTGTAGCCGGTTGAGATCATGCGAAGGCAACGGTGGGGAGGAACCGCGAGCACGGAGAGGGGTTGTCTAGCCGGATCGGATGAGCGCAGCGCATCGGGCCGCTGCGGGGGCATATAGAGCTTTTGTTTGGGGTGGGAAGCTAGAGCGAACCCTGGCGCCCCATTATTGCCAGGTGCACCGCGTCTCTGACCATTGACGCTGCTGTCGGTACGGGTTCACGCTCCCATAATTTATAGAACGACTTTCCGTAAATATCACTCTGAATTTCGACTGCCATCTCCCAACCGCCGCAACCGCCCAGAAAGCTACCGATCGGCACAGGCGTAGGCTCAACCCGGAAACGCCATTCGGTATCGATACGTTCGGCAGTAGCGACCAGTTTAAGCACTGAACCGTCCCGACGGCACTGCTGCAGCCGATCGGGCTGCACGTCCTCAATGCCACTCACGCTCACGTCGGCGAGCGTTATCATCGTGTCCCCAATGCTATTTGCGGCGATGACGAGCTTGGCGGCCGTATCCCAGCCGCCAACATCGAGGCTCGGATCAGCTTCCGCAATCCCTCTTTCTTGTGCTTCCCGGAGCGCGTCTGCATAACCGCGCCCATTGAGCATCTCCTCCAGAATGAAGTTCGTTGTGGCGTTGAAGATACCTCGGAAGCCCAAGACCTTGCCGCAAACCATGTCACGCCTAACAATGTTGAGCACGGGAAGCCCGCCACAAAACGTTGCGCTGTACAGCATACCCACGCCGGCGTCAGCCGCGAGACCCTCGAGCTCCTCTTGAGCAAGCACCAACGGCGCCTTGTTGGCCAAGACCAGGTGTAGCCCCCGCTTCAGCCCCGTCCTGCAATTCGAGAGGCCCGGCTCCCCCGTCTCGAGGTTGAGCGGCGACGATTCCAGGAGAATCTCGCACCTGACCCTATCGAGCGCTGCCGCCAGGGTCAGACCTTCCTGAAACTCCGGTAGTTTGCGAAGCTTCAACCCACACATTTTGTGTTCCAGCAGGCGGGCAAGATCGAAACCATCATCACTGACCGCAACACCGCTGCTGTCAACGACACAATGGACGCTGAAAGCGAGGCCATATTTCTCTCTGAGCGTGTCCTCGCGCTCAATAAGATGCCTGAGGAAACGGCATCCTACATTGCCCAGTCCGACTATGGCCAGCCTAACTCGCTTCACCTGGGACTCACTTCCCGCCCGCGCATCCTTGTTTGGCGGGCAGGCCATGTTTGTGGCCAGTTTCCCGATCAAATAGAACTAGTCGACAATTAGTACTTGTCCACTCAAGCAGCCTTCTACCGCCTTACTGTAGGCCAGACCAACCGTTTCGTTTGATACATGCACGTGGCCAGGAAAGAAACCGTCGTATTTTGCTCGACACACTTCCAGTACTTCGGGACTGACAGCGTTGATGCGAATGCCGCGAGGCATATCGACCGCAGCCGCCCTTACAAAACCATCGAGTGCACCATTGGCGGCAGCAGCACAGGAACCACCAGGGATCGGATCACGGTTCAATACACCGCTGGTCACGGTGAAGGATCCGCGGTCATTCATGTAATCGAAACCCTCCAACACCAGGTTAACCTGAGGCAGAGTCTTGTGGAGAATGCCCTCCATGAACTGGCCGCTGGTCATCTCATGTACCGGACCAAAATGGACATGGCCGACAGCGCTCACCACGGCATCAACTCTGCCAACCTGCTGATACATCGCGCGAATGCTGTCGATGTCTTCGATATCCATTTGTATATCGCCACTGGTTCTACCAACGCTGATGACTTCATTCCGGCCAGACAGGGCTTCTACTGCAGTTTTGCCAACGGCACCGGTGGCCCCGACGATAACTATTTTCATCACGATTTCCTCACTGAAGCCTGCGGGGAACCTAAAACTATATGTGAAGACGACCCCTTGCTCGTTCTTTCTTAATGGCCAGCAGTCGAGCCGCCGTCAATCGGCAACGCGACACCAGTAATGAAGCGTGCCTCGTGTGAAGCCAGGTAGAGGACCCCATGGCTGATCTCGACTGGCATTGCAATGCGCTTCAACGGCGCATAGTCAATCATCCTTCGCTCTGCGGCGGATGGGTCTTCAGCCTTGTCGATATGGTCGCGGCGGATCATGTCGGTATCGACATAACCCGGGCATACGCAATTGACCCGTACGTCCGGCGCGACTTCCAACGCCATGGCGCGGGTCATGTTGACGACTCCACCCTTTGACGCGCAGTATACGACGATCCTTGGCACCCCCATCAGGCCGGCATCCGAGGCGATGTTGACGATATTGCCATTGGACTTCTTCAATTCCGGTAATGCCGCACGGCAGCAGAAGAACAGGCCTTTCAAGTTAACGTCGACGTGAGCGTCCCACATCGCCTCGTCGCAATCCTCAATGGGTCTACCCGAACCAATACCGGCACTGTTCACCAGGATGTCGAGACCGCCGAAGGCGTCGTTCGTGGTTTTTACCGCTGTCTCGCAGCCGGCGACGGTTCCAATATCGCCGGGCGCCGCGAGTGTACGCTCATCATCACCCAGCCTCTCGATGGCGGCGTTCACCGATTGCTCTGTTCTGCCGTTGATAGCGACACGCGCACCAGCGTCGATAAAGGTTTTTGCAATATCAAACCCGATACCCCGACTGCTGCCCGTTACCAGCACGCGCTTATCCGTGAAGTCCATGTCGTTCTCCTCGAGTTATTTACCTATTTACGCCACATATGCGCCTTACTGAGCCGCCATCTAGTGGGGCATCGCCCTCTTCTTGATTCCGGACACCGCGGACCCCCTTTTCGACGACCTTCCCGCCAGAATGACGCTCCGTAAATCGTCGCGAGCCTGGTCAATGCCTGGCGGAGTGGTCGAGCCTACGGCTCCCGGGGCCCAACCGATGTTTAAGCACTCTTCCAGGCGCCGCGAAAGACAGAACGGATTGCATAGAACGCAACGCAAGCGGCAACCATCACGGCGACGCTGACGGCTTCGTCGAAAGGCATCTGCAGTAGCAGCCAGCCAACGATGGCGCAGCTCAGCAGCGGAATGACTGGTCCGAATGGCAGCCTGAACTCGCCGTCCTTCGGCAATCCGTCACGCTGGCGGAAACGCAGCACGGCAAGGCTGACCCCCACGTCGACGAGCAGCAGTGAGCCGGTTGCCACAACGGCCAGGTACATGAATGTGCCACTCAAAGCGAACGCACCAATGACTATCGCGTAGAAAATAATCGCGATGTGGGGCGTCTTGTATTTCGGATGCACCTTGCCGAGGAAGCGCGGCAGATTGTCGTCAAGCGATGACGCGAAGACGATCCTGGGTCCCCCCAGCATGTCGCCGCTGAGAGCGCTGTAGATTGAAATGACCGCGCCCGCTACCAGCATCTTTCCGCCCCACTCGCCGAACACCGCGGTCGCAACCGCCACCAGCGGTGCTTCGGTGTTATCTGCGAGCTCCGGCCCGAGCACGCCTTGTGCCACCGTTTGCAGGCCGACATAGAGGAAAAGAACTCCGCTCAGGCCGAGCAGTAGTCCGAGCGGCACGGTCTTGGCAGGCTTCTTGATTTCGCCGCTTGCATTCAACGCAGACTCGGCCCCGCTGAACGCGTAGAACAAGAGGATCGTACCCGCACCGATGCTCGCGGCCGAGGGCCACTCGGGAATGACGAGGTTCTCGAAGTCGATCATGAACAGCCCGGCGCCCAGAAGTAACAGTAGCGGCACCAGCTTGGCCAGCGTGTTGAAGATGTACAAACGCACTCCCGCTTTGACGCCACGAACGTTGACGACAGCCAGAAACGTCAACACGCCGACGATGAACACTGCGCGCGGGAAAAACTCGCTCAATATCGGGAACACGATTGCCAGAGAGTCAACCATGACAACCGTGATTGCAGCGTCGGCCAGCGCGGACCAACCGAACCAGAACAGGACCGACGCGATAAACCCGACAAATGGACCGAATGCTTCCTCGACGTAGGCATAGGCGCCGCCGCTGCGCGACACACGGCTGCCGACCTCGGCGAAGCACAGGAAGACGAGCGCAACCGTGACCGAGCAGATCAGGTAGGCAAGTATCGCTGCCGATCCCAGCTCTACGGCGACGAGGCCCGGTAGCGCGAAGATGCCGGCCCCGATCACCATGTTGACGACGCTCAGCCCAAGGGCACCGGTGCCAATCACGCGCACCAGTCCCTCATTCTGCACCCTATCCGTAGCAGCCATGAATTATTCCTTGTCGCTCCTATTGTCGGCAGACGTTGTACCGCTGCAAACCTTCTACAGGCGATCGCGCGCCGTGTGCAAATAGTAGTCAACCACCTCGCCAGCGGTATCAATCACGTGGATGCCCGGGTAGCGAATCGTTGTGGGACAAATGTGACCCGGAACCGCCAGCAAATAGTCCCCCACACGAGGGAGTGCACCCGGGATCCGGAACACCCCGTGCTCTTCGCTATGCAGTATGAGCTCCGCCATGTCCTGGCCAAGCAGGTAAGCCCTTTCCTCGATCGGAAGATCTGAACTGATTGCCTTGCATCCGAGGTCCGTAGTGATCGTCCCAGCGTCCGGATGCCGGTCCACCACTTGGGTCAGGATCAGGGCAGCGCAGCGAAACGGAATGTCGGGCATCGCCGTGCTATTGCCCGCGTCCCAGTAGATGAATGTTCCCGGTGAACCGTACATGCCCTCCGTACGTGCGTAGTAGGCAAACGAAAAGCTGCCGCCGGCGACCACGCACGGAACGGGCATCCCGGCCGACTCGATCTGCTGCTGAAATTCCTGAAGCGACTCGATGTGCCGCTGCGCTGCCGCCTCGCGTTGATGCACGTCGCTATAGTGATCGTGTCCGTCGTACAAGTGAAAACCGGATGGTTGCAGGAACGGGTGTGCGTCGATTCCCCGATACAGCTTTGCGGCATCCGGGCCGAATCCAATTCCCGTACGGTGCTGGCCGGCGTCCAGATCCAGCATCACGCGCAGAGGCTGCTCTCGGCGTGCGGCGATGGTGCCCAGCACGTCGAGGTGAAACGGGGAACTGACGATGGAGGCGATCCACGCATCCGGGTGGGACGACGCCAGGTCGCAAAGACGCTCGATCTTGCGCTCCTGGACCTGAGGGTACGAGAGAATCGCCTTGTTTGCTCCCGCCTGGAGCACCATTGCCAGTTCGTTCAACGTGGCGCACTTGAATCCTTCAATCCCCAGCTCGATTTGTCTGCGCGCGACCGCCTCCGATTTGTGCGTCTTGACGTGGGCTATCAGGTTTTGGCCACCGCCCACCATCTCGCAGATACTTCGAATGTTGTGGTCCAACATGTCCCGGAAGAGCAGCATTGCCGGCGTTTCCAACGCGCCCGGGCCGGCGACGCAATAATCTTGCCAGGTGATCATCGATGCATTCCTTAGAAGTCGACGTATTGGCTTTGATCCATTTGCTGAGCTGCTTCGCAAATCGCGCCCGCCATGGTCAAGTCCTGTATTGCGATTCCGGAGCTGTCGAAGACGGTGATCTGGGTAGCGGAAATTCTACCGGGTGACTTTCCAAGCGTGACCAACCCCAAAGCACAGATTTCGTTGGCTGACTTTATGAGCCCATCGTCATAGGCATGCTGAAATTCACCGATAATGATGGATTGTTGAGGGTAGTCGGCAAACAGGCTCACGCGTTTCAGAATGGCCGTATCGAGTTCGTGCTTGCCTTTGTCATCAGCGCCCATCGC
>SDBS01003374.1_pt1 | contig 15686 bp, 14 predicted proteins | sample 2277091 | NCBI WGS metagenome assembly SDBS01 (sample SAMN10404972, study PRJNA504765) | marine sediment metagenome | isolation source: marine sediment core GS10_PC15, 163 cmbsf | place: Arctic Ocean: Southern Knipovich Ridge | collected 2010 | reverse complement strand
GAATTCCGCGTTCTTCCTGTACGTCAAGAGCATCTTCTTGCCGAAATCGAAGACGTCGACGTATCCGGTGCCCAGCATGCTGTGGTCGGCGTCGCGCGGCGCCTGGGCCCGCGGCAACGTCGCTGAACTCACCACCGAACCGGCCGGCGTGTACGTCGTCAGATAATCCGAGCCGGTGGAATACAGGATGCCGTAGACGTACGTCCAATCGCGATATATCCCGGTCGCCTTCGGCGTCTCGGCACCCGTCATCCTGAACGAACTGATTACGGACCCCACCGCGGCTTGCGCCGCAAACGCCGCCGCTAAAAAGGCCGCGGCAACGCAAATAATTATCATAGACCGCGTCTTCATAACATACTCCTCATATCGTACGCGCGCCAACGTTCTTCCCTTCGTATAATTAAATTATAACGCTTTCAGGACGGGCCGTCAAGGCACATAACGAAGAAGCCGGCCGCAAGGCCGGCCCGGTATCACGGCCTAACGGCCGCTCGCCGTTACTTAAACAACGCCTTCACGCGGCCTAGGGAGGCGGGGGCGACGGCGACGTCCGACCAGCGGAAGTATTGGATGCGGCAGTTGGTGCTATCGGCGACGTACAAGCGCGCGCCGGACCTACCAAAAGCGAGCCCTTTCGGGTTAGTGAATTGGCCCGGGCCTGAGCCCTTCTCACCGCATTTCCCCAGAAACGAACCGCTCGCGGTGAAGTATTGGAAGCGGTTGGCGCCAGATACGTAAACGTCGCCGTTCGCCGCGACGGCGATACCCCGCGGCTCGATGAATTGGCCGTTGCCCCTCCCCTCCGAACCCCACTTCCCGAGGAACTCGCCCTTCCCGTTGAAGTACTGGACGCGGTCGTTCCAGGCGTCGGCGACGTACACGTTGCCGTTTAAGGCGACGGCTACGGAGCCCGCCCCTCGCAATTGGCCGTTGCCTCTCCCGTATTCGCCCCACTTGCCGAGGAACACGCCCTTCCCGGTGAAATACTGGATGCGGTTGTTGCCGGTATCGGCAACGTAAACTCTCCCGTTGGGCGCGACGTCTAAACCCCTAGGGATGTAGAATAAACCCTCTCCCGCCCCGCGCTCACCCCACATCGTGACGAAGGACCCCGACATAGTAAAACACTGGACCCGGTGTCCCATATGCTCCAAAACGTAAACGTAGCCGGCCCGCGTAATGGCTACGCCCATAGGGTTCTTAAACTCGCCTTTACCGTCGCCCTTGTACCCCCATTTTCCCAGGAAGGAGCCGGCCGAGGTGAAGTACTGGAGGCGGTGGTTCCACAAGTCTACGGCGTAAACGTTGCCGTTCGGTGCGACGGCGACGTCCCGTGCGAAGTAGAACTGGCCTTCGCCGGACCCCGGCGAGCCCCACTGGCCTTCGTACACCCAAACACCCGAGGCCGTGGGCGCCGCGACCACAAACGCGCCAACTATGTATAAAACGTAACGTTTCATAGTATTACCCCTTGTTTTAGAATTAATATCGACTAATAACGCTCCGCCGCGGCGCTTCTTTTTCCGTAACCGTTAAGCGTTTTATTTAAACAACGCCTTGACCCGGCCGAAGGACGCCGGCGCGACGGCCTCGTGGCCGCGCCACTCAAATTCATATATATAGTTGGTGGCCCTATCAACAACCAATGTACGTGCATAAGGGGGGCCGTCCGTTAAACGTTCCGCACACGCGCCTACCGGCGCGTCCAAATATCCCGTACCATAACCCAAAAAATATACCTTATGCGTAGCCGGGTCGCCTAATATGGCGTCCGAGGTACTAACAGCGTCGATAGCCGTTAAACGAGTCCCGGGGCCGCGGAAAGAACTTATTATGGAACCCGTAGTCGTTATCTTTATTGCAAGGTTCTCGTCCGGGATCGCGACATATAACGACCAATAGGTAAGGTCGGCTGGGTGGGGTTTGGGGCAGCGGAAAGAGGATATTACGGAACCGGTCGTCGTTAATTCATAGATGTAGCTATTATTATAGTTAGAAACCAAAATAGCATCCGACCCCCAACTTCGTAAACCCCAAGCACCTCGCGGAACATCCAACCTAATATATTCCGACGGCCTACCCAGATTATATATCCGGGGTGGCGAACCGTCGCAAAGTACAGAAGCCCCGTAAGGGGCGTAGTAAGCGATACCGCGGGCGTTAAGGGCCGGCGCTGGATAAGAGCCGACGACCACCCACCCGGTAGCCTCAATACTACCTACGGCTAAGAGAACCGCCGTGGACAAAACCGCAGCCGAAACTCTCATATTAAAACCCCCCTTTAGTAAAATTATTGTGGGATATTAAGGTCCGTCTTATAGGCCGGTACGCAGTTTCGTTTGGTGGCTGTTATAGGCGCGCGCAAAATACAAAACCGCCGCTGCCGCGAACGGCGCGCCGGTTGAGTTTAATTACCAATAAACCATACTCCTCTCCTCGATGGCGTCGTAATAATATACTCTATTCGACCGCCTTGTCAAGTAATTTTTACGAAAGAAAAAAGCCGCCCGAGCGGGCGGCCTTTATCGTTTCTGCTCCGCTACGTTATTTCACCTTCTCGCCGCACTCCGGGCAGAACTTGTCCGCCTCGTCCATGGCCTCGCCGCACTTGGGGCAGTAGCCGGCAACTAGCAACTCCTCGCCGCAGGCCCCGCAGAACTTGGCCTTAGCCGGGTTGTCGGCCTGGCACTTCCCGCATATGATGAGCGTTTCGTCGGGCAGGCCGATTTTATTGCCGCAGCCCGGGCAAAAGTTGGAGCCGGTCGGCATCGGCTTGTTGCACTCGGGGCAGGGTTGCTCGGTGGTGGTGCGCATCGCGCCCCCCATCATCTGCGCCATGGACATGCCCATGCCCAGGCCCACGCCCATGCCCATACCCTCGCCCGCGCCGCCGCCGGTCTGCTCCGCGGCCTTTTCGACCGCCCGCGCGGCTTTAAAGCGATAGTACTGGTTGAGGTCGCCGACCGCGGCCATGCCGGTGCGCTCGTCGATTACCTTCTGGACCTCGGGAGGCGGCGTGATGGCGTTGACGTAAAAGTCGGTAATCTCCAGGCCGTACTTGCCGAAGTCGTCGCGGACCCTGCTCTTCATCGCCGCGCCGATCTCGTCGTACTTCGCCGCCAGGTCGAGCACCGTCGTCAGGACTTCGCCCAGCACGTCCTGCATGCGCGAGACGATCATGGCGCGGAGGAATCCCTCTATGTCGCGCGTTTCCAGCCGGCCCTCGGTCCCCACGACCTTGTTGACGAAGAGCATCGGGTCCGTCACGCGGATGGAGAAGATGCCGAAGGAGCGGAGGCGAACCATCGCCAGGTCCTTATCGCGGAAGATTACCGGCTCGGCGGTGCCCCATTTTAAATCCCGAATGGGCCGCTTTTTGACGAAATAGACTTCCGTCTTGAAGGGACTGCCGTCGGTAATGTGCTTGCCGACGAAGTCCATAAGGAGCGGCACGTTGCCGGTAGTGAGGGTATGGCGGCCGGCGTCGAAGACGTCATAGCCCTTGCCGTCGCGAAAGAAGGCGGCCCACTGGTTCTCGCGTACGATGAGCTGGCTGCCGAGTTTAATCTCGCCCGAACCGACCGCGGGCCACCGCTGCACGATGGCGTTGGGGCCCATGTCCACCGATTCGATAACGTCGAATATGGCCAATTAGGTCACCCCCAGGATGACATCTTTGCGCTTGTCCAGTTTATCCCCGAACGCGCGGAGATCCGCCTTCAACTCGTCGAGGGGTTTCTTGATGTCGTCGCCCGCGGCCGCGACGGCTTCGGCCTTAGCCAGGATGCCGTCGACGGCCTTCGCCAACGTCTCGTCGTACTCGTAGAGGCGGTCCAGCGCTTCCTCGTCCACGCGCGCCGCGTCGAAGAAGCCGGCGTAGCCGTACGAGGCGAATCCCAACCGGTCGATGACGGTCTCGAAGATGAGTTCGACGCGGTCGACGTCGTCGAGGTTATCCAGCTTCGTCTCCCCGACCAACTTGTCGCGGACGTCGCGGAGCTTGTCGCGGCCGCCCCGCAACCGGCCGGCGAGGTGTTCGCGCAAGAACTTGTCGGCCTCGCGCCTGGTCTCTTTTTCAGCGTAGCCGCGGTACCCGGGGACGTACTTCATCATCCAATCGATTATGCCCCGGCGTTTCCCGGCCACTTCGTCCCTATAGTCCATAGCGTACGCTCCAGCGTTGAGGTGGTGGGTGATTTCCAGAAATTCCATTTACAAGCCGAATGATCACCCGCGAAGCGGCAAAGAGCAGCTTTTTCCTACATCCGGTAATAAACGAGTTTATATTCAGCCGAGCTCTTTAACCAGCGCGACGCTTCCGGCGCCCCGGCTTCATCCCGAACGAAGCAGCCAGTTCGGCCGCGGCCACGTTCTCTTCGGCGACCTCGCACTCGACCACGCGCGCGCCCCCCTCCCGCAAGACGTGCAGCGCTTGCTTCAAAAGTTTGAGCGCCAGGCCGCGGCGGCGCGCTTCCGGCCGCGTACCGACGTGCTGCATGTACGGCTTGCCCTCGCGGTCGGTCGTGAACAGGAACGCCAGCACGCGACTGCCCTCGGCGTACCCCAGCGACGCCCACGGCCCCCACTGCGACTGCGTGACGAGGGCGTGGAGGTCGTCCTGCGTGCGCGGCATATCCGGGAAGCACTCGTTGAAGGCGTCGGTAACTTCGCTCAGCGGCACGTTGACCAGGGGAACGACGCGCTCATCTTCCGCCGCCTCCATCGGCTCGTCGCCCCGCACCCACGAAACGACCTTCCCGACCTCCCTCAGGCCGAAACGCTTCGGAAACTCGACGAAACGCGAATCCTCCTCCGGCGTCTCGCGTGCGACGAGGCGTTTAAGGCCCAGCGCCCGGGCGTTCTTCTCCCAGGCTTCCATCAACACGCGCCCGATGCCGAGCCCCCGCGCCGCCTCGTCCACGACGATAAGACAAATAATCGCGCTCCCCTCCTCCCGGTAGTTATGGAAGACGAGCGCGCCGCGCACCTCACCCCCCGCTTCCACCACCGGCGAGCCCTCCCGACACGCGCGCGGGTGAAGGAACGCCGCACGCTGGAGCTCGAGGCTGCCCGTCGGCCACCCGGGGGGCGCGAACTCGGGCTTGTTATTTTCGAGCAATTACCAGACGACGCGAAGGTCGCCCTGCTCCATGGGGCGTACCTTGACCTCTTCCATTTTTGACCTCTTCTTAAACGCCCTCCTTCCCGACCTCATTTAAAATAATATATCCGGCGCGCCGCCGCAAGGTTAAATAACTTTTGCGCGACCGCACCCGGAAGGCGGTCAGGGCCGCGGCATAGGTTTATTCCAAGACGTGTTTATCAACGCTTTGTCCGACGTCCGATAACTCTCGCCGTCGCCGGCGCTCGCGACCAGGAATACGACGAAACGCGATTTAGCCGGGTACGCCCACCAATCCTCGATCGCACCGTACGGGATACTCAACGTCGTGCCGTATACCGGGTTTTGGAAATTCGAATAGACCTCCCCGGTGCCCGGCGCCGTAAAGCGGTCCAGCCGGTCCGCCGGAACCACGAACACGACGTACCCGCCCGCGGCGTCCTCCACCGGGTCCCAGGACACCTCCAACGCGTCGGCGCCGGTATCGAGCACCAACTCCGGCGGCGGCTCGAGCTTACGGACCGCCAACCCGGGCGACTCGGAGGCGGTTACTTCGACGCGGTTGCCGCGGCGGTCCTCCGCCCAAACGGTCACATCGCCGCCGGTCAAGCGCGCCAGCTCGTCGCCGCGGTACTCGCGACTGAAGGTGAAGACGCCGTCGCCGCCGGCGGCGTCCGGCGGCACGCCGTCGTCGGCGAGCTCAACTTCCTCGCCGTCCGGGAGGGTGGCCCAAATGCGCTCGAGGTCCATATCGCGGTCGCGCGCCGCTACGGACACGGTGAACACGGCGCGCGCTTCGCCCCCCGGCCCCGCGGCCAAGTTATGGAGGCGCGCGTTGGCCGACGACAAAGACGGTCCGTACGTCAGAACTACGTTGACCCGCCGAGCCGAGGCCGTCGAAACGTCGACCGACCTCGCCGCTACGCCCTCGGGCTCGCCCTTTCGCCACCGGCCGTCTTCATCTTCGTCGAGGGTGGCGGCGACTACGTATCTTCCGGCGGCCAGGTCCTCCAAAACGTACGCACCCGACTTGTCCGAGACGGTTACGGCGCTCGGCGCCTCCTCACCCTCCGCCGTTGCTTTGACTAAAGCGCTCTCGGCCGGTAACATCTCGAACGCAACAGTTCCTTTTATCGTACGCGCAGGTTTGGGCGAGCTTGTCACTTCGAACGGTAACGCGAAGAACTCGCCCCAATTCCCGGCCGCGTCTTTGGCGTGGAAGTACGCGTCGTGTTTGCCTTTCTTTTTTACGCCCGCCCGGGCGAGGTCCAACACGTAGCGCTCGGCCGTAACGAACGAACTCGTATTCCAATCGGCGCCCACGGCGTACATCTTAACGCCCGTACCGTCGGACCATATCTCGTCGAAGAAGACTTCGGCGCCGGCGACGAGCGAACCCTCCGCGTCGGCGAAGGACGCGCGGACGTAGCACGCCGGCTGGCCTTCAGTCGGGTCCGGCGACAAAAGCGCCGCCGTCACGTCGGGGCCCTTTACGTCGGCCCGGGCAAGTACGACTTCCACGTTCTCGAGCCTATCGCCGCCGAGAATAGTGGGCAAGGCCGCGGCCTTCCCGGCCGAGAAGCCGTAACCGCCTACCAATTCGGCGACGCCGTCTTCGTCCTCATCGACCGCGGCGACCAAGTAATAGCTGGCTTTGGACTCGGAGTTGGGCGGTACGCCCGCCATAACGAAGTTACCGTCTTCGTCGGCCCGGGCATAGCCGACCACTCGCCCTCCCTCCGCTACCGGGTCCGGCGAGAGCGACAGCCGGACTTCGACGCCGGCCGGCGAAACGCCCTCCTCCAGGATGCGAACGCGGCCCGAAATTATCGCCTCTTCGGTGTCCTCGATGGTGACGAACGTGAACCTGCTCTCACGGTAGAGCACGTTGCCGGCGAGGTCCGTCGCAGTATCTTTGACGACCGCGGTATACCGCGTCGCGTAGTCGAGCCGCCGCGCCGGCCTGAAGCGAAGAAGTTGCTCCTCGAAGCCCCCTTCGCCGGAAACCTCGGCGCCCAGGTCGTCGTAAAACGCCATCACGTCGGCGACGTCGGCCACGGGCGTCATAACGTCGGTGAATTCGACCAGTATCTCGGGAAAAAGGCCTACTTGTTCGGCGCCGTCGGCGGGAAAAGTCGCCGCTACGGCCGGCGGCTTGTCGTCTTTATTCTTCGACCCCTTAAAGCTCTTACTGTTGTCGCGCTCGATGCGGTTGCCGCCCGAAGCGTCGGCGACGTTACGCGCAACGAGCGTATACCTAACGCCGGCCTCCTGGTCGGCGGTAATTAACGTCACCGAGTCTGCCCGGGTCACGACGGCGGCCTCCACGTTCAACGGCTCCCCGGCATCGTCCACGATGGAATAATTACCGGATTCCCGCACCGTCGTCCCGTCCATCCCCTCTGAGAAGTATATCTCGAGGTGGTTGGCGTCCACGGTCTCGACCTTCTTGAGCCGCGGCGGTTCGTCGTCCTCGACGCGTTCGCGGCCGGGTGGCAAGCTTACGCGGGCGCAGTTTCCCAGGAGAAACGCCGACAAAACGCCAGCGACGTATACCCGTCGGTTCATCTCGCGTCCGGCTCCGGTTGACACGACGGACAATAATAGGTGCTCCGGCCGGGAGGCCACCGCAATCGCTTAATCGCCGAGCCGCATTTGCGGCAGCGTTCGCCCTCGCGGCCGTAGACGGCCAGGGATTTGCCGAAATCGCCGCTCGCGCCCGTCGGCGTGACGTAATCGCGGAAGCTGGTTCCGCACGCTTTAATAGCTTTCTTGAGTACGGCTTTCGTGGCGCGGTGGACGCGGCGCAGCGCCTCGGCCGACAGGTCGACGGGCCTCGCCTTCGGGTGGACGCCGGCGCGGTGGAGGACCTCGTCGGCGTAGATGTTGCCGACGCCCGCGATCACTCTCTGGTTCAACAATAACGGTTTGAAAGCGCCGCGGCGCAACGCGAGCCGCGCGCGGAACTCGGTCCAGGAAACGTCAAGGGCGTCCGGCCCGAGGCGGCCGTCGCACCAGCGCGCTACCTCTCGGTCCGGCGCCAGCATCGTCGTCGCGACGCGGGAAGGCGTCAAGCGGCCCAGTCGCCGGGGGTCAACGTAAAGCAAATCCAATCCTTCGAACCTTAACATCATGTGAGTATGTTTCGGCAAAGGGCCGTTCGGACGGCGGCGCAATTGGCCGCTCATCCCGAGCGATACCAAAAGCGCGGTCCCTTCGTCGAAGTGGACGAGGACCTTCTTGCCCCGCCGGCTTACGCCGGACACGCGCGCGTCGACGGGGTACTTCGAAAGCCGCTCGCAAATACCTTTCGTTAAACTCCGAGCGCCCAGGAGCCGGCGGCCGCGTATCAACGCATCGAGCCCCCGGGCTATGGTCTCGGCTTCGGGAAGCTCGGGCATCTACTTCCTGTCTCCCCGCAACTTCCCCACCAGGAAGCTCAAGCCGTCGAACATCTCGCGCTTGACGTATTCTCTCAAACCGGCGACGATTTCGGCCGGCGCCGCAGGATTGTCAAACAGCGCCGTTCCCACCTGTACCGCCCGGGCGCCGGCGAGGATACAGGCCGCGGCCGCCCGCCAGCCGTCGACGCCGCCCGACGCGATTACGTCGGCGCCGGTCTCCTTGTAAACGACGTGGACGAGCCGTAAGTTGATAGGCCTGATAGCCGGACCCGAAAGGCCGCCGTAAACGTTACCCAGAACGGCCCGCCGCGCTTCCACATCCACCGCCATCGCCGGTACGGTATTGGCTATGGTAAGCGCGTTCGCGCCGCCGTCCAACGCAGCCCGGGCGACGGCCACTATATCCGTTACCATTGGCGCGAGCTTAACCCACAGCGGCTTCCCCGCAACGTCGCGACAATCGGTTACCAGGTCGCGGAGTCCTTCCGCGTCGGCGCAGAACGCCATCCCGCGCGCCTCGACGTTGGGACAGGATACGTTCAGCTCGAGCGCGTCGACGCGTCTCTCCGCCGCCAACGCGGAACAGACGTCGCGGTACTCGTCCCGGCTCCGGCCGACGACGTTGGCGACGACCTTACATGGAAGCCCGCCGAGGGCGGGGAGCTTTTCGCGTATTAAAACGTCAAGGCCGACGTTTTCCAAACCCACGGCGTTGATTACGCCGGCCGGCGCCTCGGCCACTCGCGGCGGCTCGTTGCCCGGCCAGGGCTCGAGCGAAACCCCTTTCAAGACCACGGCGCCCACGGCGTCGAGGTCCACGAGCTCGAGCCACTCGTCGCCGTACCCGGCGCAGCCCGACGCGAGGACGACGGGCGTCGCCAACTCGAGGCCGCCCGCTTCGACTTTGATTTCGGCTTTCAAATTTCCTCTCCGAGGCGGCCCCAGTCGACCGCCGCCGCGTCGACGAGCGGCCCTTCCTCGCAAGCGGCCACGTACGAGCCGGCAGGCTCGCGGACGGGGACGGCGCACGACCGGCACGCGCCGACGCCGCACGCCATCCTCTCCTCCATAAGGGCGTACCACCGGGCGTCGTCGCCGAGGATTTTATGAAGTGCGACGTACATCGCCCGCGGGCCGCAAGCTATCACGGGCCGGCGGTACGGCGGCAAATCCTCTTTCAACGCCCTCGACATTAATTTCGTCTCGGCGGAGGGAATTCCCGGGATGAAATCGGTAGCGAGACCTTTCAGGCCGCTCGAGCCGTCCTCGGTTACCGATGTTACGTCGACGGCTAAATCGCCGAGTTGGCGACCCGCGTATAGCTGGGCCCCGGTCCGCGCGCCGCATACCAACGCGGCCTTACGCCCCGACCGCGCCGCCCTAGCGAGCGCGAAAAATACGCCCGCGACGCCTATCCCGCCCGCGACGAACACGGAATCCTCGGGGACGTCGAACTCGCGGCCGAACGGGCCCGTAAGGTCGCAGCTTTCGCCGGGGGCCAGGCAACAAAGCCTCCCGGTACCTTCGCTTACCGGCCTTATCAGTAGCTCTATCTCGTCGTCGTCGGCGTCGAAAATCGAGAGCGGCCTGCGCAGCATAAAACCCGCGGCCGGGACCTTGGCGAGGACAAACTGGAAAGGTCGCGCCGCGGCGGCTATCCGGGGTGCGCCGAGCCGAAGCAGACGCGCGTCGCCGTCGGCGTCGTTGGCGATAACGGTCGCGATTTCTCTCACGTACGTCACAAGTTAAGTCCGCGCCCGATAGAGCATCCCCAGACCTATCAAGCCGAATATCGTATCGGGGAGGAACGCCGCGACGAGGGGCGACAGCGTCCCGTCCTGGCCGAAGGCGCGCCCTACCGCCAGCGCGCCCCACAGCATGAAGCCGAGGAGAATCGCCAGGCCGAAGCCGTACGCCAGGCCGGCACGATGGCTCTGCAGCGCGAGCGGCGCCCCCAGGAAGATGACGATGAAGTTGGCCAAAGGCACCGAAATTTTTAAGTAGAGTTCGACCCGCTCCTTCGCGGCGCCCACCCCCGACGACTCCAAATTGGAGATGTACGTCGCGAGCTCTTTGAACTTCATCGCCTCCGGGCTTTTCGCTTCGCGCATGAAGTCCTCGGGCGTCTCCGGGACGTCGAAATATTCCTTGTCGAAATATGATATGGAAATGTCGCCCGTCCTGCGGAAAGTGCGCACCGAGCCGTCGCGGAACTGCCACCGGCCGCCCCGCCATACCGCGGTGCGCGCGACGATGAGGCGACGGAGCTCCCCCGCTTCCGATTTCTCGATGATGCGGACGTCGCGCATCTGATTGCGTATGCCGTCGAAGACGCGGATGTAATAAAACCGCCCCTCCTTGCCGCGGTAAGCGAGGTTGATGCGACGGATAGTTTTCAACAACGGCAACCTTCTAATATATACCGTCTCGATCTCCGCCTTGCGGGTATCGGCGTACGGTACTACGGTTTCGCCGAAGACGAAGACCGCCGCGCTTATGGCGAAACCGAGCACGATGACCGGCAATATTATCCGCCGCAAGCTGAGCCCCGCGGCGGTCATGGCCGTAATCTCCAGGTTGCGCGACAGCGTCCCCAACGAAAATAGGACCCCGAGCAAAACCGCGATGGGGTTCATCCACTTGACGATGTACGGTATCATGAAGAGGTAGTATTTAACTACGACGCCTATGGGCACGTCGTACTCGAGGAACTTCGAAACTTTCTCAAAGAGATTTACGACCAGGAAGATCACTACGAAGGCGAGGAGCGCGGTAAGCCACATCCGGAAGAATTCGAACGACAAATAGCGGTCGAGTATGCGGGGCCCTATCTTCACCGGCCGCCCTCCGCCGCGGAACCGGCCCCTTTCTCCCGGGCCCAACGCGGCCGTCGCTTTTTCAAAATGGCCCGGATGAAAGGCCACCGGCGTACGTCGAGGAACCGGAGGGCCGCGAACGATACCATACCGCGGACCGCGCGCGTCAAAAGCCACGCGCCCAACGCCGTGAGCAGGATGTTGGGGAGCCACATCGCCAGGAAGGGCGGCATCATGCCGCGGTCGCCGAAGGCCTCGCCGGCGAGGAGCATAATGTAATACAAGAGGAAAAAGCCGATGGAGAAGCTGAAGCCGGCGCCCTTGCCGCCGCGGCGGATGATTGCCCCCATCGGCGCGCCCACCAGGATCAACGCCACGCAGGCGAACGGTATGGCGGTCTTCTTGTATATCTCGACCAGGTACTCGTTCTTGCGTCGCTCCAGCAACTCTATTTGCTGCACCTGGTATTTCTCCTCGATGAACGTCGCCGTCCCCTCCGCGCGCGTCATCGCGATCCCCTCGGCCAGCTTGTTTACCGCGGCGCGCATCTCGGCCGTCGTCATCTCGCGGTCGCCCTTTGCGGCGTGGGCGGTGCGGACCAGCGCCGATTCGAACTCCAGGTTGACGACCTGCTTGTCGAAACGTAGGCGCCGGTAGGTGTCGGGGGCGTCGGGCGAAACCTCGTGCATCTCGCCGTCGTAGAGTTCCAGGACGACGAGGCCGCGCACGTTGGCGGAGGCGACGCGGCCCCGGTCGGCGACGATCGTGCTTTTAAGGCGGCCGCCCTCCATCTGGAAAATGGTTACGTTGCGCATCTCGCCCGTCCGGTCGTCCATCTTCTCGATGTACAGCTCGTAGCCGGGAAAGTCCTGGATGAAGACGCGCTCCTTGAGCTCGAGGTCGGGGCGCTTCATGCCGATGGAGAGCATGAGGTCCTTGAAGCGCAGGTTGGAGGCGGGGACGACGCGGTCGATGAAGAAGAACATCCCGACGGCCATGATAAGCCCTACGACCAGCACCGGCCAGATAAGCCGGTAGAGGCTCACGCCGACGCTCTTGAGGGCCGTTATTTCGTTGTCGGAGGACAGGCGGCCGAAGGCCATCAGCGACGCGACCATCACCGCCATAGGGACCGTCATCGCGAGAAGGGAAGGCATGAAGTAGGAAAAGAGCTCGCCCACCGTCAACACGTCGATGCCCTTCGAGATGATGAGTTCCATCATCTTGAAGATGCGGGCGAGGAGGAGAACGCACGTCGCCGTAAAGACGGCGAAGACGAACGGCCCGACGTGCTCGACGATTATGTATCGGTGCAGGATCTTCATAGCAGGCGCCTAATCGGCGAAGTATACAATAAAGCCGCGGCCTCGTAAAGGTCAAAGGCCGCGGCTTAGGTAAGGGTGCAAGGCCTTGCGGCCTTAACGGAACAACGCCTTAACCCTGCCTAAGGACGCGGGCGCGACGGCGACCTGTTGGTCGTCGACGAAATATTGGACGCGTTGGTTTTCAGTATCGGGGGCGTAAACGTACGCGCCGTCCGGGGTAACGGTGACAGCCACGGGTCGATAAAATTGCCCGTTGCCCGTGCCGCTCGAGCCCCATTTACCCGTGTACTCGTACGCGACGACGACGGGCGCCGCCAACATCTTATTATAACCGGAAAGCTACATCATTGAATCCTCCCGACTCCTCTGCGGGGCCGGCCCCCGGCGTCACCTGCTCGTAGCCGTAACCGGCCCTCGTCTCCGATACGCGCTCCCGCTACAGGCCCGTAAAAAACGGGAACGCCGCGTACACGTTGAACATCTCTCCTTCCAGCGAGGAACTGGCCCCCAACTCCCACTGGTATCGCGCCGTAACCAGGGCTATCAACCGCTTTTTCACGACGACGGGAAAGGTCACTGCCGGTCCCAAGCCGAAGACGCGGTTTCTATGGCGGGCCTTTACCGTACCCAACGGCCCGGCGTCTATTTTATCAAAGCTCGCCTTCCATTGGGCGTAATAAGCCGCGCCGACGTTTACGCCGCCGCCCAGGAAGGACCGCCCCGCGCCGCCTTCCACCGTCACGATATCTCCCACTTTCGTTTCGCTATCCTTCTTTTTGGAGTTGACCTCGAAAAACGCCGCGGCGGAGGCGTGCCATTTCCGTTCGGCGTCGAAATAGACGGTCGTCCCGGCGAGGAATTCGAGAGTCCACATCCCCAGGCCCACGTTGCCGGTGGCCCTGTGTTCGTAGCGCCCGGTGGGTAGGTATAAGCCCAAGCCGGCCATGACGTCGGCTTGTTTCAGGTGCCACCCGAAGTTGACCGGCCGAACGTATGCGTCGCCAACGCCTAAGCTCGAGTCGAACTTGAAGGAGGCGAACTCGACGGTATTACTCGTAAACGGTACCAGAACCATAGGGCCATAGTCCGCTCTCGCGATTTTGAGCGGGCTGACCCACCATACAAACAGCGTAGCGGCGTTGACCGTGATATTCTTATCCAGGCCAATTACGTTCAGCTCTTCGCCGTCGGCCTTTATAATCTTATCGGCGCTGTAGCGGGTATAAATCGGTGCGACGTACAACCCGGTGCCGGGCTGGGTGCCCGAGGACAAACTCCAGGTGCCCCTGCCGTGATGCCCCGCATAATAACCTTGGGCCGTATTGGCGACGATAAAAATAACGGCGACGACCCCTAGAACGATTTTTACGCTTCGCATCGTATGCATCCTCCTTTTGTTTGGCCTTTGCGCGTCGGCGGCGACGCAATCGCACCGCCGCGTGCGTGCCTTTACCCTTTCGTTTGAATCGACATCTTTCTATCCGTTAGTACGTTGAACTCTTAGCCCCTCGGCGGGCCGGCCCCGTTCCGATACTCTCTATTTTAACGCCGATGACCCGTCTCGCCACCTGCGCCTCCACCCTATTTCGGGAAGAGGAACTGGACTTGCGCTCGCGGCGTCTCTTACTTCGCTACCGGCTCCGGGTTCGGGAAAACGTACTTACCTTCCAGGATCTCAGCCCGCGGCTGATACATCCGTACGATGTAGTTCCAACCTTCCGTGATGGGCAGGCAGTTTACTCGCCCGTCGCCGCAGCCGCCGAAGTGAATGGTATAAGAGCCGTCCTCGTTCGGCGTTGCGGTGAGGTTGTTGTAGCTGTACGCGTCCAGGTCGTTTTTCTCGAAAAACCCGTCTTTGTTGTAGACGCTGACGGACCAGAAAGCGTCGACCGGTACGTCTTTCGCCGTGATCTGGTATTCGCCGACCGGCAGGCCCGGTTCCACGTTTATGTAGATTGCCTCCTCGACGGGCAGGCCGCCCCAGGCCCAGGCGGTGGCCAAGAGGTGCCGCACCGGGTCCACCTCTTCCTTTTTGCCAAACGTGTCGAAAGTATCGCCTACGCCGCGGCTCAACTCTATCAACGCGTCGAAGGTCTTTTTATAGCTGTCCATGTCGTAATTCGGGAGGACGAAAGGCTTGGCGGAGGCGGCCTCGATAACCATCTTATCCTGGAGTTCGTTCGCCTTCTTGATATCCGCGTCGTCGGAGGCGTCCATCAAGGTCCGCACGGTCAAAACGACGTAGGGCGTATCGAACTCGTCCATCGTCAATTGGTAGGTGCCGCCCTGGCCGAACACCTTGTTGATGTAGTGCTCTTGGTTGACCACCATCAGCGTCATGTAGCGCTCGCCGGCGTCCGGCATGGTAACGGTGGCGCCCTCGCTGATGTCCACGATCGCGAAGCTGTACAGCGTGTCGCGGTTCATGCGGATGACGCTTTGAGCGTCGAGCGGCGTCGGCTGCCGGACGTGCCCCCACTTGTTGACGCCGCCGGCTATCTTCACCATCCGATCCATCTGCATGTCGGTCTCGGCGCGCGTGAAGTTATCTACGTTGACGATTATGGCGTCGTTCTCCGCGAAGGCCACCGTCGAGGCCAGCGCCAACGCGAACGTTAGGATGGCAACTGTGATTATGCTTTTCATGGTATTCCTTCCTATTGTTTGTTGCGGCTACTTGCTGTACCGCTTGTCGGTAGGCCAAGCCGCGTTAGAAAACATCTGCATAACCGTAAAACCCGTATGCCGCGTATCTACGAGCTTAAGACTTCCACGTCGTTATCCCGGCGCCGCCCTATTTCGGGAAGAGGAACCGGACCTGCGCGCGCAACGTCCAATCGGCGTACGGGACGTTCTCCGGGTGGACGACGTTGTAGTAACCGTGCGCGGACAGGTTAACCGGTAGCTTCCCAAACCGGTGTAGTTTGCCGACGCCGGCGCCGAAGGGGACCGTCCACCGGTCGTCGTCCTCCACCGCCTTCCAATTGGCCGTGATAATCGGCGCGGTTACCAAATA
>SDBS01003373.1_pt1 | contig 15687 bp, 17 predicted proteins | sample 2277091 | NCBI WGS metagenome assembly SDBS01 (sample SAMN10404972, study PRJNA504765) | marine sediment metagenome | isolation source: marine sediment core GS10_PC15, 163 cmbsf | place: Arctic Ocean: Southern Knipovich Ridge | collected 2010 | reverse complement strand
GTAACGGTCATCGATCAGACCGTGAAGGGCGAGAGAACCTGCTACAGGGTACAGTCCGGGGCCAACTACGACTACTGGATCAACGAGAACGGGAGACTCGAGCATTTTGAGGACCACAGGGTCATCTTCAACGGTTTCGAGATCCCCCTCTTCCAGTCCTGGGTGACCTATATCGAATGGCCTCTCGCAGTCGGAAGCTCCCGAACCGACTCGGTATCCAGTGAGACCGTCACGCAGGGAGTGACAATCCTGCACCAGTGGCGGAGGATCATCACAACCGAAGCCATCAGCTCGACACCAGATGGCGCGTACGATAACTGCTACCTCATCCATCAGGACGAGAGGACGATCAACTGGATCCAGACCAGCGGCTTCTTCCCGGAGACCACCCAGGTAAGCAGGCACATCTGGCTGGCTCCCGATGTCGGTATGGTCCGGAAGCAGACAGCTGACAGCCTTCTGATCCTTACCGATTACCAGCCGGGTGGGTAGCATATCTTTTTCGCGTAAGATATGATCCTCGACTATCTGCTTCTGCTCGCCGGTTTTATTCTGCTTGCCAAGGGTGGTGAGTACCTCGTAAGGGGTGGAAGTGAGCTTTCCACCATCTTCGGCGTATCGCCTCTTCTCATAGGTCTGGGTGTTGCAGCCATGGGGACCAGTGCCCCGGAGGCGGCGGTTTCGATCAAGGCGGCACTCAGCAACCAATCCGCTGTCTCCATAGGGAACATCCTGGGAAGCAACATCGCCAACATCTGCCTGGCACTCGGCCTTTCTTCCCTGCTGTACGGTCTGCGTAGCTCCATGAGCAAGATCTGGAAGGAGATTCTCTACAGCTTCATTGCTGTCATGGTGCTCCTGTTCTTCTGCCTGAACCCGTTCTCCTCCGGAGAGGTGCATCGGCTTTCGAGTGCGGAGGGTGTTTTCCTTCTGGTTCTTTTCTGCGGTTACCTGTTATACCTCGTAAGGATGGCCAGGCAGGACAGAAGAAAATCGCGGAATGAGAAAGAGAGCTCCAGAAAATTCTCTGCCGGAAAGTTCACCATTGCAATCCTGATGACCGCCGCCGGCATTATCGGAGTCGTCATCGGCGGGCATTTCGTTGTCGACAGCGCGGTCAGAATCGCCCGATCCTGGAACGTGAGCAATACGATGATCAGCGTGACCATAGTCGCACTGGGAACCTCCCTTCCTGAGGTGGCAACCACAATTGCTGCTGCGCGCAAGAAGCTATGGGATATAGCATTGGGTAATGTTGTGGGCAGTAATATTTTCAATATTCTTCTCGTGCTTGGCGCAACCTCGGCGATAAGACCGCTGGACTTTCCAGGCTTCGGCCGGCTCGTACTGCCTGACATTCTCATGGTATGCGCTGCGACAGCTCTGCTTTTCCTCTTTCTGGCAAGGAGGCGCAGGATGGGACGAATCGAGGGAGGGATTCTGCTCCTTGTCTACGTTGCATACATTGTTTTCGTGATAGTGCGGGGGTAGTCTGTTGGACAGGGACCTGCTGAGATTCGTCTGGAGCACGGAAGGGGCAGCTACAGATGTTCTGCTGAGGCAGGACGTCATGGACCTGTCTCTCACTTACCCGGAGGGCTGTTCTCCCTACCTTGTCATTGACTCGAACGTGGATCAGCACTGGGGTGTTCTGCTTCGGGAAGTCCTGGGCATCGGAAAGGACAGGGTGTCTGTCCTGCAGGCAGTCGAGAAGAACAAGACCCTGGGCTCCCTTCTGTCGCTTTGCGAGGAAATACAGAAGGCCGGTGTGACGAGGGATGATACAATCGTGGCGGCCGGTGGAGGATTGACCTGCGACCTTGCGGCCATGACCGCATCGGTCTGGCTCCGCGGTGTGGATCTCGTGCTGGTCCCCACCACGCTCCTTGCCATGGTGGATGCCTGTCTCGGTGGTAAGACGGGGGTCAATCTCAAAGGTGCCAAGAACCAGATCGGTACTGTCTATCCTGCGCGAATGATCGCGGTAGCGACATCATTTCTGCGGACTCTCCCCGACAGGGAATACCGCAATGGATTGGCAGAAGCCCTGAAAATGTCACTCATTGCCGACCGCTCCATCGCCGGGCTCCTCGGCCCTTTCGATGAGTGTGCGGAACTTCTGCCGCTTGTACGGAAGTGCCTGGAGGTCAAAGCGTCCATCATCGCCGGAGATCTGTACGATCGTGGTCGCAGGAGGCTCCTGAACCTGGGGCATACGCTGGGTCATGTGCTCGAGAGCGTCAGTGGCTTCGGCCTTTCCCACGGAGAGGCGGTCGGGCTGGGCATTGTTGCCGCAGCCCGTATGGCGGATTGTGGGGATCTGGCAGTGGTCGTGAGGGAGCTCCTGGGACGGATCGGTCTGCCGGACAGCCTTCGCGGTACAGATGTCAGCATGGAGAGGATGGAAGCCTTCCTCCGCAGAGATAAAAAGACCTCCGGAGACGGTCGTACGTGGGTTTTCCCCTACGACTGGGAGGACTGCAGGCTTGTGAAGCTGGATGCCGCGAACGAGCAGAGGCTGCTGCAGGAGGCGCTGAACTTCCTGCAACGCGACTGATCCATGCGGAATACCGAAGGTACCTTCTGGGAACACCTGGAGGAGCTCCGCAGGCGGCTTTTCATCATACTCGCCGTGCTGGTCTGCACCACTTCCGCAGGTTTCGTCTTCAGCAGAAAGCTCATGGATCTGGTCCTCTTCACAGGACCCGCGGTGCTGCAGACTCTGGCTCCTTCCGAGGCGGTCGTAGCCCATCTGAAGCTGTCGCTCGTGGCCGGTTTACTGGTGTCGTCCCCCGTACTCTTCTTCCAGTTCTGGAAGTTTGTCTCCCCCGGGCTCTATACTGGCGAGAAGAGGGCAGTGATGGCCATAGCCGTCTTCTCGACACGTCTCTTCATGGCCGGTGCGGCATTCGCCTGGGTAGTGATGCTCGAACCCGCTCTGAAGCTCTTTCACAGCTTCGAGACCGGAGGGATAGAAGGGCACTGGAGCCTTTCCGCCTACACGGGGTTCCTCGGCAGGTTCGTCCTGGTCTTCGGACTCGCTTTCCAGATGCCCCTCATGATCCTGGGGCTGACGAGATTCGGCATAATCACCCCCTCGGGTCTCCGCCGCTACAGAAGCCATGTCATCGTCGGTCTCCTGATACTGTCAGCACTGCTCACGCCGCCGGATCCCGTGACACAGGTCCTCCTAGCACTGCCTCTGTACCTTCTCTTCGAGCTGAGCCTCCTGCTGGCCTCGCTCTCGTCTGTGAGACGCGGCAGGGGTCCCCGTAAGGGGGAAACAGGGGAATGAGTTCACTTCGAGAGAACCTGGAGGCCTCCCGTCCGTCCGGGGCTTCCGTGGAAGTAGTTATACCGGTCTACAACGAGGAGACGATACTCGAACGGCAACTGAAACAGGTGTTGACCGACCTTCCTGCAGGCTTTCGCGTCAGGGTCATGGAAAACGGGTCCACAGACGCCACCAGGTCTATCCTGGAGGAGCTGTCCGTGGGGTTCCCGGCCCTCTCCTTCGAGAGCCTTCTATCGCCCAACTACGGCAGGGCGATGAGGAAGGGCCTCGAGGACGCCACCGCAGACATCGTGATCGTGGATGACCTCGATGTCATGGATACCGACTTCTGGGCCAGGAGCCTTGAGATCCTGGGGAAGGGCGGTGTCGACATCGTTCAGGGGTCGAAGGTCCTGGCAGGCAGGGATGACCGGCGACCTCTGGTCAGAAGGATCGCCACGCTGGTGCTCACGAAGCTCCTCAGGATCCTGACAGGCTTCAGGGGAACGGACACTCACGGCCCGAAGGTAATGCTGCTCGAGAGCGTGAAGCCCGTGATGAGACTCTGCAGCATTGAGCTGGACCTCTCACCCTCCGAGCTCATCATCCGTGCACAGAGGAACGGCCTCCGGATAGTCGAGCTACCGATACACCTCTCGGAGATCAGGACCACGCCCCTGCCCCTCTACAGGAGAGTGCCCAGAGCGCTCCGGGACCTCGTGAAGCTGCGGGCCGCGCTGAAACAGGATAAGGCTCCGGGCATACCGCCACCCCTTGACACGTAAACATACGTTTACCATCCTTCCTTCGGGAAGGGGGAGGAGTGTGCAGGAGCTCCACGAACCCATCGAAATGATAGGCCATTTCAGAACGGGCGAGATCCTGCCCTGCAGGTTCAGGTGGAAGAACCGGGTCTACCACATCTCCAGGGTCTCTTCCTGCTGGGAAAGCCGCGAGGGGGTGTACAGACGCTACCACTTCGTGGTCAGGACGAAGGACGAAGACGTCTACGAGATACACTTCGATCTCGAGAGCATGCTCTGGATGCTGGACTATGATTACTCACAGGGCGTCTGAAACGGCAGACCGCCGGATCCTCCACGTCGACATGGACGCCTACTTCGCATCGGTGGAACTGCTTTCCAGACCCGGGCTCCGCGGAAAGCCGGTGATAGTGTCGGGCAACCCCGAGCTGCGCACCGTCGTCACATCCTGCACCTACGAGGCAAAGGCTCTGGGGGTCAGGTCGGGAATGCCGCTGGTGCAGGCCCTGAAGCTCGCTCCGGATGCGGCGGTCGTACAGGGCAGCTTCCACCATTACAGGACCTACACGGGAAGGATATTCAGGGTCCTCCTTTCCTGGACGCCGAGGGTAGACCCCGTGAGCATAGACGAGGCCTTCATGGACGTCACCGCCTGCTGTTCGGACCACATCGCGCTGGCACGCGAGGTCCAGCAGGCGATTCTCGAGGAAACCGGCCTCTGGGCCAGCGTAGGGGCGGGGAGCAACAGGCTGCTCTCGAAGATGGCCTCGAAGATGGCAAAACCCCGCGGGGTCTGTCTCCTCGAACCCGATGACATACTCCCCCTCCCGGTGGACAGGCTGTGGGGGGTGGGCCCCGAGACGGCGAAGCGTCTGCACATGTTCGGGATAGCAACCATCGCCGATATCGGGAACACCCCGATGAGCCAGCTGAAGGCGATTCTCGGCCTGCACGGACAGGAGCTCTACTTCATGGCCCGGGGCATCGATATTACCCCGGTGCGCCTCTTCGGCGAGACCGGTATCCCCCTCTCGATCGGCCACGAGCACACATTCCACGTCGATGTGCTCCATCCGCGCGACTACCTGCCGGTGCTGGCCCTCATGAGCCAGAAAGTCGCCCGCCGCGCCAGGGACAAGGGGTTTCGGGGACGGGTGGTGACGCTGAAGTACCGGCTGCGGAACCTGAAGCGTTTCACCAGGAGGCGGAAGCTCTCCACGCCCACCAACCAAGACCAGATGATCTTCAGGGCCGCCAGGGACATGGCGACCGAAGCGGTGAAGTCGCACATAAGGCTCATAGGAGTGTCGATCTCCGACCTCGAGCCCTTCGCGGAAGCGCAGCTCGATCTCTTTCTCCCCGACACCACAGGGCTGAACCGCGCAACGGATACGGTAAGACACAGGTACGGCGAGCGCTCGATCTGCTCGGGGAGAGCGCTGGGAACCTTCCCCGGGCCGGGCAGCGGCGGTATCTTCTCCCGACGAAGCGGAAAGGCGGTACCGGAGTAGACCTCTTCGCCAGGGAAACCGGGATGCTCCACCGGCACGTGCTTCGATATCTGGGTGGACACCAGGGAAGTAGACGAGGTGCTGAAGGAACTCCTCAGGTAATCTTCCTGACAAGCTGGGCCAGTGGACTCTCAACGGAGTTCTTCATCCCCTTCATCACATGGAGGTAAATCCTGGTTGTCTCCAGGCTCTTGTGCCCCAGCAGCTCTTGGATCTCGCACAGATCCACCCCGGCCAGCTGCACCGCCTTCCTCATCGCCCTCTGGATAATGCTGGAATGGAGATGGTGCCTTCGTACTTCCCCGGATTCCGGGTCTATCGACGGTCCTCTAGAGGGGAAGATGTATTGCCACTTCCACTCAAGCCCGGCGTTCGGATACTTGCGCTCCAGTGCAGAAGGCAGGGAGACCGGCACATCAGCTTTCACAAAAGCACTCTTCAGCGCAGCCAGATGTTCCTTCAGTTCCGGAACCAACTGCCTGCTCAAGAGTGTGACCCTGTCCTTGTCGCCCTTACCGCCACGAACCATCAAGGACTCATTCTCGAGATCGAGATCCTGTACTCGCAGACTCAGTGCCTCATTGAGCCGCAAACCGCTCGCGTAGATAATCCTGAGGATCAGGCCCTGTCTTCCCGAGGTTCGGTCCAGGATCGCAGCGACCTCCTCATGGGTCAGTACCACGGGGAACCTTTTCGGCTTCCTGGCCCTGACGGCATCGATCCCCTCAGGTTCCCTACGCCATACATTTCTGAACAGGAACAGGATAGCGTTGAAGGCCTGATTCTGCGTGGAGGAAGCCACATGCTCCTTTAGGGCAAGTAACGACAGATACGCCACGAAGGAAGCATCCTCCTCAGGTTTCAGATCCCTCGCCGAACAGAAATTCAGGTATTTCCTGCTCCAGGATGAATAGGTCCTCACCGTGCTCCGCGAGTAGTGGCGTATGCGGAGCTTCTCAATCAGGATCTCGATAGGGTCTTCCGGAGTAGCACCATCCCTGTCCTTTTCGGAATCCCCAGAGTACTGCCGGTAGAGCTTCATTGCATCGAGGGCCTGCCGGATCTGCCAGTCCTGCTTCCCCTCCTTTTCAAGGACATCCGCGTAAACGGCTTCTTCAGGGCGTCCAAGGAACAGATGATTTCGCACCAACCGGAGCATGCAGGGCGACTGCCTGTCATTCACCAGGTTCAACTTCCTGAGATGCTCTTCGAACTTCTCCAGCTTCCGTTGCATGATAACCCATCCCATACTTATGCAGCTGCTGTATAACACCGTTATTCCCGGTGTTAGTATACAGATGTTTACCATATTATGTCAATATATACTTCTTGACTTAGTGTATTCTGAACCTCATTCTCTAGTGTGATAATCAGCGGATGAGTTATGCAGCAGCTGTAGAATCATTGTTGACCTGTGGGATCAGATATGGCTGGATCTTGAATAAACTAAAGGAAATCGAACAGCTGAAGCCGTCGCCGAAAACTGCGTCCAAAATGAGTATGGACATAGAACAAGGCGGCGAACGAGATTGTGCCGCAAGCATTCGTATAGATAACTCTCGCAATTTGAGCTGTCCAATTATAGTTACCAGTGCTGGGTCTCCCAGCAGGGCACAGAATAGCCACACCACATGTTTCTCTTGAAGGGAAGGAATGACGACCGACCCATATCCACAGGACTTGCATGCAATCCTTCTAAGTTGTTGGAATAGTTCGCCGCTGGCTGATGGTTGGCCGCGAGTGGACTTACCGGAGAAAGCTGTTCTGGGTGAACTCCTCAATGTCTGCTCCCATACGAGCTTCATGACTGATGAGGGGCGTCCAGCCACCTTCCGTGTTGCTTTCATTTCTGGCAGCACACCTGTGTCTCCACCACGACAGGAGCCTATCGGACTTGAGCCGATTATGCGGTATGTGCTCGACCAGCCTGTCCCGTTCACTGTAGAGGAATTGCGTCGGCTCGCACCGGTCGCGGATCCTCGGCGTGTCCTGATCGCGGTGGAGAAAATCAAGGATGGCACTAACTGGTACCTCCAGATCTACGGCCTGATAGACGTCGGTTTGGCTCTCTGGAGAATGGCGCAACATGAGAGAATCGGCGGCATCGCCTCTCCGGAGGCCCTTGTCGTGGCATCCACTCGGCCCGGTGAATTGAACATCTGCCGCGGTGATCATCCGGTCATCCGTCTCCGTGGTGGTCAAATTGTCAAACCAACGCGAAGTGTTCTGTTCCATGGACCAATCGCACGTTTCTTCTTCAACGCAACGATCGATCTCATCGGGAAGGTGTGCGATTGCTCTGGAGTGAATCAGGATCCGGAGGAGGACGACACCCTGAGCTTCTTCCACCTGTGGTTCATCGAATCCATTCTATTGCACATCAACAAGTTGAGGCATGGTGGTGCCTTAATATTCGTCCAAGATACCGTCGCGGATAACGATAAGTACTTGCATCAGGCCGTCTCGATCAAATACAGGCTGCTGAGTACCCGACCTCAGGATGCACTTGTGGCAGCAATGGCAGCAAGGTTACAACATAATGACCTATATGAGCGGTTATACGAGCACCGCACTGGGAAGCTGGAAGATTTCGAAGACCTAGAGGCATTGGCTTGGCATCAGCGCAACCTAAAGGACTTCTCGCTTGATACCGCACGGTTCATTGGGTCACTCTCCGCCGTAGATGGGGCGGTAGTTCTGACCGATAAGCTCAGAATCCTTGGATTTGGTGGGGAGGTCAGAGTCAGCGAAATGGGCACGGACACGATCCACATCGCAAAAAACGAGGAGGGGGATCAATTCACTGACGCTCCGTTTACCAGCTATGGGACGCGCCATCGCTCCGCTTTCCGTTTCGTAGAAAGCATGGAACCCTCGGTCGCCTTCATTTTGTCCCAGGATGGGGGTATTAAGGCTGCGACAAAGGTCGGTGAACGGGTAATGATGTGGCCGTATTTCGAGGTTGGTTACACGACGGCTCTATCGTGAATCTGACACCGCCGCTGTGAAAAATAGGAAATCGGAACAGGGCAACCGGACAACACCAGAGAAGATAGGACCGTCAACAACTGCATGAACCAGCCGCAGGGGCAGCTAGACGTGCTAGGGTAGTTCCTGCGCTGGTTATGCAGAGTGTTCTAAGTAAATTGCTCAGTTGATTCAAGGAAAAAATGAAGAAAGTCTTTTGCTCAAATAATGTTTTCCCGAGCTATCTTGGCCACATGCTTGGCTTATCCGAAATATGTCATGACGATGAATACACTAAGAAATATTCTAAATACGTTGCAGATTCTGATACCGCCTGGCTGAATCACAATAGAGAACTCTTCCAATGGGGTAACGGTTTGGCCGGTCCACTATTCGGATATTGTCTCTTAATTTCAGGATATGTTAATCCATCGGATAAGATTGGGATAAAAAAGTATTATGAATCTCTGTTACTGCTTGGAGAGAACGCTGACGCATCATACCTGGTTAAAGCTTTTCCAGAGCTGAATAGTTACCAACACAACTGGGGTAAACTTGATCATCCACAAGCCATCGAAATGCTCCAGTATTACAAAACAAGAATCACCGAGTTCATGGATATTTTGCTTCGGAACTGGGATCAATTCCAGCAGAATGTATGGCCTCTGGAGCGAAATCAAATTCTACAAGCAGCTGAGGTTATTAACGGTAGACTTTCCAGTTATGATTTGATTGAAAAATGGGAGTGGGCTACTGGGCTGGAATTTCAATGCAATCAATATGAATTTGTACTAAGCTCTGGGATGAGTAAGGCTCCCAGATTCAATTCCCTTGGCTATGATAAGAATTGGGTATACTTTAAAACACCACTGTTATTTGAAGGCATAATTCATGAAATTGGTACTCACCTACTTCGATCCATTAAGCAAAGTATAAATGGTGACTTTGATTACCTTCGTGTATACAACAGCTTTGAAACCCTATGTTGTGTGCTAGCCGAAAAAATATTTACGGATCTGGATCTCAAGGGTTCGATACTGAAAGACAGTAAAGTCTTTGATTCTGAAGCCTATGACTTCTATACAAAGCGAATAGAAACTTTACCGGCTTTGGATTTGTCTGAATTGTTATTAGAAAGCCTTGGCTTAAAAGTGAGAACACAATCGTAGAACAACTAAATTCAGCAGAACCGCGTCATGTGGTTGAGCATCAATGTTTTTGCAGTCTGCTGATTTAGAGCGTTCACTATAAGAGAAGATTGACATGCTAGGCCAGAGTCCATATAATCTTACCAGTAAGATTATAGACCTAGACATGATTGGATTGAAGAAATGAATACTGTGGCAACAACAAAAATGTCATCCAAAGGGCAAATTGTTATCCCCGAGGAGATCAGAAAAGCTCTCCATCTGAAAGCAGGGACAAGATTTGTTGTATTGGGCGAGGGAGATGTAGTTGTTCTTAAAACAATAACTCCACCCTCTTCTGATGAGTTCAAAGAAATAATACTGCGAGCCAGGCAGGCTGCATATGAATCAGAAATGAAACCCGAGGATATACTTGAGGCCATTAGAGAAACACGATCTGAGAAATGCAAGTCGTAGTTGACACAAATGTTCTAATCTCTGCAGTATTCTTCGGAGGCAAACCAGGACAAATTCTTGATGCGTGGCAGAAGAAGAAAATCGAATTAGTGATCTCGACAGAAATACTCGCTGAGTATATTAATGTTCTACATCGAATTGCAGCAAAGTATCCAAAGATTAATGTTTCCCATATTATCACTTTGATTACTAGCTTCGGGCTCATTATAGAAGCTCGGGATCTTGATGAACAAATCTGTGCAGATCCCAATGATGACAAATTCATTGCTGCGGCCCTTGAAAGCTCATCAAGCGTAATAATAACCGGGGACACGCATTTGCTGAGCGTTTCGGGCTATGCCGGTATTGAAATGATACAACCAGCGATATTTATTGAGAAATACTTGAGTGAACAAACAAATGCAGCAGAACTGCGGCCAGGGGAATGACTCATGCTTCTTGTCTGCTGATTTGGAGTGTTCGAATGCAGGAAATGACTTGACATACACCACCAAAAAGGTATAGATATTATACCATGAAATTTGAATACGATGCTCGAAAGAGCATGAGGAATGAAAAGAAGCACGAGATCGATTTTGACGAGGCTCAAGTACTCTGGGATGATCCAGACTTACTGGAGATCCCAGCAAGGACAGAAGATGAATCTAGATTCATGGTGATCGGTAGGATCGGTGAAGCCCATTGGTCAAGCATCATCACCTACCGCAAAGGAGCCATCAGGATAATTTCAGTGCGACGATCCCGAGCTGAGGAGGTGATTCTCTATGAAGGCTAAGGACCTGGATAAGAAATTCGATAACGGCGAGGATGTTCTTAGATACCTTGAGCTCAGCAAAGCTCGTCGTGTCGAGCAGGAACAGAAACGGGTGAATGTTGACTTCCCAATTTGGATGATCCACTCACTCGACAAGGAGGCTCAGCGCTTAGGCATTCCCCGCCAGTCTTTGATCAAGATGCTGATAGCCAGGCACATTGAAGAAGCCAGGGTCTGATAGGGATTCGAATAACTGCATGAACCAGGCGTGGGCCAGATCTGATTGACCATGTGGTCCGTGCTGGTTATGCACAGCGTTCGCTTCAGAAAATGGGTTCACTCACTTGCGTTGCATATTGTTGCACTATGATGTATATATGCAATGCAGAAGTGGAGGTGATACGATGGCTACAGCTGTACGGATTTCTGATAAGCTTATGCGAGAGGCAAAGCTGATGAGTTCCGTAGACAGTCGATCTGCAACTGGTCAGATCGAGCATTGGGCGAGGATTGGGAAGTGCGCCGAGGAGAACCCGAATCTTACTTACAGCCTGATCAAGGATATTCTGATCGGTCTAGTGGAATTGGATCACGATGATTCCCTTGAGTATAAGTTCGGATAGCACTCTATGAGAATCGTCCAATCCCGGTCATTTGCGAAAAGAATCAAGCGATTTCGGAAGCAGGAAAAGCAAGTTCTCGATCAGCAAGTTCGTGCAATCGTGAATAATCCTAAAATAGGTCAGGAAAAACGCGATGAGGTACGAGGCGTCTTCGTGCACAAATTCAAAATGCATACTACTCAATACCTTCTTGCCTACCGTATCAAGGAAAACAAGATCCTGGAGCTCATCATGATTGGACCTCATGAAAATTACTACAGGGATCTGAATATATGCACCAAGGAGAGGAAATAATGAGCGAACAAAAGGCTACAGTGGAACAGCTTCAAGTTTGGACATCAAGCAATGCTGTCCACTGAGTCTTAGTGTTGGCCTACCAGAAGAAGATGAGCGAGGAGGGGTTGACGGCGTGTAGCCTATAGGCTACAGTATATGTGATGATTGAGATTCGGAAAACAGAGAACTTCGCCAAGTGGATTGATGGTCTGCGAGACATCTGAGCATGTGCGCGAGTCATGGTTAGAATTGAACGCCTTGCTCTCGGGCTTTCGGGTGATACCAGACCGGTGGGCGAGGGCGTTTCTGAATTGCGGATCGACTACGGCCCCGGTTATCGGGTCTATTTCTAGAAGCGGGGGAAGTCTCTAGTGGTACTGCTGGCAGGCGGCGACAAACGGACTCAGAAGAGAGATATTGAAATGGCATTGCGCCTTGCACGTGAGCTGTAGGAGAAATATGAGAAAGACAAGAACAACGCGTTACGATGTGGCTGAGCATCTTCGGACTCCCGAGGAAATGGCCGCCTATCTTGAGGCCTCTCTGGAAGAATCGAATGGTGATGCAGCTTTCGTGGCTAAGGCACTGGGAGACATCGCCCGGGCAAAAGGTATGACACAGGTGGCACGGGATGCCGGCCTGTCACGTGAAAGTCTCTACAAAGCTCTTTCGGGCGAACGCACACCTGGATTCGACACCATCCTTAAGGTAGTGCATGCGCTTGGCATTGAGCTACACGCAGCCCCACTTCACAGCTGAGATAGCGAGGCCAACAAGCGGCTGCAGCGGAATTGCTGGCAGCGTATTAGCCCGTCCTGGCGCAATCCGCTGAGCCTTAACGTCAGTGCCAGGAAAGAAGGAGATGACAATGAAGCCGAGAAATATCCGTAGTGGCGTCCAGTGGATGGGTGCAGTCGACTGGAATCGACGTTTGTTCGATTCGCTGATTCCACTGCCGGATGGCACAAGCTACAACAGCTACTTCGTCAAAGGTTCGGAGAAGACTGCCCTTCTGGACACAGTCGATCCGACCATGGAAAGCGTACTGATGCACCAGTTGAGCGATGTGGAGACAATCGACTACGTCGTCTCTCACCATGCCGAGCAGGACCACTCAGGCACGATTCCAACCGTACTGCGAAAGTATCCCCAAGCCAAGCTCGTGTGCACCCCAAAGGCTCAAGGGATACTTGTCGATCATCTCAATGTTTCCCCGGAGAGAATTCGAACCGTTGAAGATGGCGAGACCATCTCGCTGGGGAACAAGACACTGCAGTTCGTTTACACACCGTGGGTACATTGGCCTGAGACCATGGTGACGCACCTCCCTGAAGACAGGATTCTGTTCAGCTGCGATTTCTTTGGATCTCATCTGGCTACCTCCGAGCTCTATGCCGGTGATGATCCATATGTTTACGAGGCGGCGAAGCGCTACTACGCCGAGATAATGATGCCGTTTCGCAAGGTAATTCAGGACAACTTGACGAAGATTGCAGACCTTGAGTTTGACCTGATCGCTCCAAGCCATGGTCCACTCCATGACAAACCCGCTCGCATTCTGGATGCGTATAGAGACTGGGTGTCAGATCGCGTGTCGAATCTCGTCGTCCTCCCCTACATCTCGATGCACGGAAGTACCGAAACCATGGTGGATTATCTCGTGAGTGCATTGGCAGAGCGTGGCGTCAGTGTTCAGAAATTCGACCTGACCGTAACCGATATCGGCAAGCTGGCGATGTCGCTGGTAGACGCTGCCACAATTGTGATCGGCACCCCGACGGTCCATGTGGGACCGCACCCGGCAGTGTTCTCTGCCACGCACTTGGCAAACGCTCTGCGGCCAAAATTGAAATATGCTGCTATTATTGGTTCGTACGGGTGGGGTACAAAGGCAGTGGAGCAGATCATTGGCCTGATACCAAATCTCAAGGTCGAGGTTCTTGGTTCGGTGTTATGCAAGGGCTTCCCACGAGCGGAAGACTTTACCGCTCTGGACAGTCTTGCGGACGCGATCAAGGAGAAACACTCACAGGCCTAGACCGCGCGTCGAACCAGCGGATTGAGGCGATGCTATACATCGCGCTTTATCCTGGCCGTTCGCCGGAACAGAACCGAATTCCAGTATCAATCGAGGCACGTCAGGTATTACATGTACGGCGAACATTCGATCTGCTCAGGGAAGGTCCCGGGAACCTTCCCCGGGCCGGGCAGTGGCGGTATCTTCTCCCGTCGAAGCGGAAAGGCGGTACTGGAGTAGACCTCTTCGCCAGGGAAACCGGGATGCTCCACCGGCACGGAGCCCTTATCAGTCTGGGCACATCGGGCTACAGCTTCCCGGACTGGAGGGGGAACTTCTACCCCGAAGGCATCGCAGGCTCCAGGATGCTCGAGTTCTATGCAGGGCACTTCGACGCTGTCGAGATCAACAGCACCTACTACAGGATCATGTCGCGGAAGACTGCGCAGGGCATGGTAGACCAAACCCCGGACGGCTTCACCTTCACGATCAAGTTGCACTCGAGCATGACACACGACTCCACCGCTGGTGAAAACGAATGGAAATCGTTCATGGATATGCTCGAACCCTTCCGGAGCAGCGGGAAGCTGGGAGCTGTTCTTGCCCAGTTCCCGTGGTCGTTCCGTCCCGGAGCGGAGGGCATGACCTGCCTGGAGGAAATTCGAAAGAGGTGCGAGGGACTTCCGCTGGCCGTCGAGTTCAGGCACGACTCCTGGTACGACGGTTCGATAATCTCCGGTCTTCTGTCATCGGGTCTCAACCCCGTATCGGTCGACCTTCCCGAAATGGATCACCTGCCCGACCGAAGGCCGCTGGCGGGGAAAGACTTCGGTTACATCAGGTTCCACGGGAGGAACAGGGAGCAGTGGTGGGACGGAGGGCAGCTCCGCTATGATTATCTCTACACCGGCGGGGAACTGAAGTCCTGGTTGCCCGCTATAGAGAAACTGGCAGAGGAGACCGGCAGGATCTTCATGTTCTTCAACAACTGCCACATGGGGAAGTCAGTCCTCAGCGCCGGCTTCATGAAGAGCCTCCTGGAAGGAGACGAGTAGATGATCCGAATAGTGTTTCTGATCCTTTCGGTACTGTTTCTGATCGGGTGCGACTCGACCGGCCCCAGCTTCAGCACCGATTACCCGATATTCTACCTGCAGAACATCGACACCTCCGGGACTCCGGTAGCCTGCGACTTTTTCGGCAACAACGGAGATGGTCTCGCCGGGTCCGGGACCCACATCTACTTCATAGACAGGGACATGGGTTACGTACTGGCGGACATTGATCTCGGCCAGCCGATCAACGACGTCACAACCACCGCCGAGGGGGGGTATGGTGTTGCAGTCTGTGGGACCCTTCTCTACTACGTCAGCAATGAGGCCTACCATCTGTACGAAGCAATACTCCTTCCCGTCAACGGGCTCTTTGTGGTCACGAAACCCCAGTCCAACACCCTCTATGTAATTGGATCCGACGGCACAATCGCCGAAGTCGAGACCGTTAGCTGGACCGTCAGTGCCACACACACGACCGGTCTCACGTCCCCCACTGCGGCTGCCATCTCGGCTGACGGCCAGGCCCTCTTCGTTGCTGATGCGGCCGACAACACGGTCAAGAAACTGAGCACGTCCAGCTTCGAGGTCCAGGCCGAGTGCCCGGTCGAAGGCGGCACGGCCGACCTCTATGCGGGTTCGGGCAGCAGCATATGGGCGGCACCCGCCCAGAGATCCGAGCTCTGGACCATCAACGTGGGAACTGGCCTTCACGACGGGACCTACGACCTCGTGTCGTACCCTGTGTCCGTTGCGGTGATGTCCAACGGCCTCTACGTCTTTGCGGGATGTCCTGGTTACGGGACGATCGTCATCGACACACAGACGGGGGATACCGAGAGGAC
>SDBS01003372.1_pt1 | contig 15688 bp, 9 predicted proteins | sample 2277091 | NCBI WGS metagenome assembly SDBS01 (sample SAMN10404972, study PRJNA504765) | marine sediment metagenome | isolation source: marine sediment core GS10_PC15, 163 cmbsf | place: Arctic Ocean: Southern Knipovich Ridge | collected 2010 | reverse complement strand
AGCACGTTGTCTAAATTGGAGCATCTGTTATAGTATAGAGTCTATGAGATATTGTCATTTTTGTGGAAATCCTCTTGAAGAGCGCCTGGAGGTCTTTCGCGCTACGCTCTGTACTTCCTGTAACAAGGATCTGCGGATTTGCAGGAACTGCCGCTTCTACAGCCCGGGCGCTCATTGGGATTGCCGGGAGTCAATCAGCGAACCGGTGTATGAAAAAGAGAGAAGCAATTTCTGTGATTTCTTCAATTTCACTGAGTCTGTTCAGAAAAAACCCCTTGAAAAAAAACAGGGGAATAATGTTCGGAAGGATTTTGACAACCTCTTTAATAATGGCATGTAAACCGGTTATTTTTTTTGACTCCGGCATAGGCGGGCTTCCCTATCTGGAGATGGCCCGGCAGAGAGTGGCCGGAGAGTTATTCATTTATCTGGCTGATCGGAAGCATTTCCCCTATGGTGTCAAAAGACCTTCAGAAGTATTGGCCGGAGTTATGGAAAGTATGGGGCTGGCCATCAGGCGTTTTGATCCCAGGGCAGTGGTAGTGGCCTGTAATACAGCTTCAGTTATCGCGCTCGCGCAATTGCGAAAGAGATACGATATACCATTTATCGGTGTGGTCCCGGCAGTGAAACCGGCGGCCCGTTCTTTACCCGCAGGAAGATTGGCAGTGCTGGCCACAGAACGGACCCTGGCTGATAATTACCTTGCAGATCTTATCCGCAATTTTGCTGAAGGTTGTGAAGTTATTCGTTATCCCCTGGGAAAACTGGTTAACCTGGTGGAATATGATTATTTTTCAACCTCGGCCGCAGAAAAAAGAGCTATTGTTTCCAGGGAGATTGGTGATCTTAAAAATTCTGCTGTAAGCTCTGCGGTACTGGGTTGTACCCACTTCATACTGCTTGAGGAAGAGCTGAAAAGCGCAATGGGTGGTGGGGTAGATATCGTAGATTCCAGGGAAGGTGTAACCAGACAATTGATCAGGGTTTTGAAAGATAAGGGATCAGGTGAGGGATGTCCTGGTAGAAGGGATTGTTTCTATGTTACCGGAGAGGCGCCGGTAGAAGAGCGCTACCGTAAATTTGCCGGCAAATATGGGCTGGAATTTGCCGGTATTCTGAAATAAGGATACTTATCGGTTTATTGATGCCAGAAATATCAGGTCAGGTGCTTTACGGAATAAACAACATATACACTGTGGCAGTAGCTGATAAAAAGCTGCAGTGCCGGATAAAAGGTAAAGTCCTGAAAACAAAGAAACGGCAGTATAATCCAATTGCAGTCGGCGATTTGGTGGAAGTGGTGGCTGATCCTTTTTCTCAAGGTAAGGGTTGGATAATCAGAAGGAAAGAGCGCAGCTCAAGTTTGGAAAGGTGGAATAAAAAGCGGCGGGCATGCCAGGTACTGGCTGCAAATGCGGAGCTCTTGATCTGTACAGCCTCGACCAGCAATCCGCCCTTTCGCCCCCGCTTTATCGACCGTCTGATTATTAGCGCTGAGATAGGCGGTCTTATTCCTGTTGTACTGCTTAACAAGTGTGATTTAGGTGTTGAACCGGTTGTCAGGGAGAGAGTTGAAGTATGGAAAAAAAACAGTTACAGGGTTATTAGCTGCTCAGCCCTTACAGGTAAGGGAATTAGTGATTTGGAAGAAGTGATCAATGGTAATACGGTAGTTTTTATCGGTCAATCCGGGGTCGGTAAATCCTCAATATTAAATTCCCTGGAGCCTGAGCTTAAACTGAAGGTTGGGGAAATTTCGAGCAAGTATGACCGCGGGATTCATACCACCAATTTCGCTGTTATGATTTCTCTGAATAAGAACACACGTATTATCGACACTCCGGGTATACGTGAATTCGAGGTAAGCGGAATTACTCAAAGGGATCTTCATGGATTTTTCCCTGAATTTTCCCCGTGGAGTGCCGGGTGTGCCTACTCGAGCTGTCTGCATATTGATGAGCCCGGCTGTGCAGTGAAGCATGCTCTTGAAAGGGGAGATATACATCCGGATCGCTACAGAAGCTATGTGCGCCTTTTTAATGATTTAAGTGACTTTCAAAAAGGTTTTTATGGATCAGCATACAGTTAAACTGCTTGAATTCCAGGTGATACTTGAGGAGTTGAAGGATAAGTGCTTCAGCCCTGAGGGCAGATATATTTTGCAGAAACAGGAAATATTGACTGAAGCGCCGGAGGTGAGCAGGCTTCTCTCACTCTCCGTGTCCTTTCGCCGGCTTCTTGAATCGGGCCGGAATATGCCAGTCCTGGATTTTCCACAGTGGGAGGGGCGAAAACCAGAGCAGTGGAAAGAGGGGCTTTTGCTTGAAGCAGTGGAACTGACCACTATCGGGCGTACCCTGATCGGAGCGAGGAAGCTGAAGCGTTACCTGATCCAGGGTGTGGTAACAGAGGAGCTGCAGAGAATAGCCGGTGGGATTGTTGACCTCGACTTCCTGCCCCGTGCCATATTCAGGCTGTTGGACAAAGAGGCGAATATCAGAGAAAAAAAAATTCCGGAGTTGAAGAACATCAGAGAGCGCATCCGTACTCTGCAGAGGGAGGTGAGCCGTCTGGCAGGCAGCTACCTCAATAATAGTGATTTCAAGTCTTACTGGCAGGCTGACGTTCCCACACAGAAAGAGGGACGAATCGTGCTGCCCATGAAAGTAAACTTTAAGGGCAGGATCAAGGGTGTTGTTCATGAGATGTCCGCGAGCGGCGCCACTCTCTATCTGGAGCCCCTGGATATTATGGAGAGGAACAATGAACTGGTGCAGAAGGAGAATGAGTATAAAAGAGAGGTTGTGCGGCTGCTTAAAAACTTAAGCGCCCGGGTAATTGAATACACGGCAGAGATCGGGCAGACGTTAGCCAGTGTCGGCCTGCTTGACTCCATTTACGCCAGGGCCAGATATGCAATACAGCACCGGTGCACTATGGCTGAAAACAGAGAGCGCGAAGTAGACTTACGTCTTGCGCGCCATCCTCTATTGGGAACAAAAGCGGTGCCGATTTCACTGCGTTTGGCCCCGGGAGAAAGGATCCTGATTATTACCGGTCCCAATACGGGTGGCAAAACTGTTACTCTAAAGACCATAGGCCTGTTAGCTTTAATGAACCAATTCGGCATGGAAATCCCGGCCGGGGAGGGGAGCATAACAGCAGTCTTTGATAATATATTTGCCGATATTGGTGATGAACAATCCATTGAGCAGTCTCTTTCCACTTTTTCCGCTCACCTGGTGAATATCAGTAGAATCATTAAAAACAGCTCCGGTAATTCATTAGTGCTCCTGGATGAGCTGGGAGCCGGCACCGACCCGGAAGAGGGTGTAGCCATAGCAATGGCCGTGCTTGATCATTTCCTGAAAAAACAGACCCTGATGATCACTACCACCCATCATGGGATCTTGAAAAATTATGGCTACATCCGTTCAGGTGTTCAAAATGCAGCAATGGAGTTTGATGCCCGGGAGTTGACCCCAACCTTTCATCTATTAATGGGTGTGCCGGGTGAAAGCCGGGCTCTGGAAATAGCAAAGCAACATGGACTGCCGCCGGAGGTAATTGCCGATTCTGAAAAATATCTGCGGGATAAACGTAAGGGTTTTTCCAGCCTTATTGAAAATCTTACCTCCAGGCAGCGGGAATTGATAGAGGCGGAGAGAGAGTATGAGGTAAGAAAGAAAGAACTGGAAAAAAAGGACAGGGAGTCGGAGATTAGGGAGATGGAGCTACGGCGGCTGGATCATGAGCTCCGCCACCAGGAAATCAGGAAGCTTAAGCAATTCATTGCTGCCGGCCGCAAAGAGCTTGAGGTTTTACTAAAAAGTCTGAAAACCGGCACCGTCAATAGTGTTACCGCCGGGGAAGAGGGGCGCAACTACCTGGATAGCCTTAAAGAGAGAGTTGAGGCGGAAGAGAAGAAGCTTTCCCGGGAAGAGCTCTCTCTCAGGCCCGAGTCGGACCATGATATCAGGCCGGGCATGGAAATTGTTATTCTCAGCACAGGGAAGCACGGCCGGGTAATCCGAAAAGGGAAAAACAGCAGCTGGATAGTAGAAACAGAAACCCTGCGCCTCTCTCTGCTGCCGCACGAAATGCGGCCAGGGAAGCGGGACTACGACAAAGGGGAGACATTGATTTCCAGTGAGATCTCTGCCGGCAGCCCGGTCTTTGAGCTGCACCTGCGGGGGTTGAGGCTGGAAGAGGCCATGAAAAAATTTGAACGGCAACTTGACTATGCGGTAATGCAGGGTCTGTATGAGTTTCAGGTCGTTCACGGTAAGGGTGAGGGTATTCTGCAGCGAGCCATTCATGAATACCTGGCCAAAAACAGCTTTGTTGAAGATTATTTCTTTTCAAGCCCCAGCCAGGGAGGTTTCGGCAAGACAATTGTGCGCCTTAAGCGGGCTCAATAAGAGCGCCGTGAGCTGCCAGTATATCAGCTACCTCGGTGAGTTCCTCTACAGGAGTTGAAGCTCCGGCGGTGAGGGCAACCAGAGGGTACTGCAGAATTAATTCCGCTTCCAGTTCTTGCGCACCGGTTAACCAGAATACTGGTCCGTTTTTGGCGGCAATATCAAAGAGTTTGCCGGTATTGCTGGAATTCCTGCCCCCGATGATGATCGAGGCATCAGCGAGCAGCGAAAACCTGCGCAGCCAATCCTGCCTTTTCAAGACAAAGGGACAGAGCGTATTTATAGATGAAATCTGCAGCTGCTGCTCTTTAAGCACCGCTACAACCCGGTCATAGAGCTCCGGGGAAATAGTGGTTTGGGCTAATACCAGCAGCCGGGTTTTTGGGTTTTTGAAAGAGGCGGAAAATTCATGCGCATTTTTTACCGAGTCAATTACCCTTGTCGATTCCCCTGCATAGCCCAGATGCCCCTTTACCTCGGGATGATCAGGGTTGCCCACAATAACAATAAAATAGCCTGCTTCACGGTGTCTAATAATAGTCCGGTGTATCTCTTTAACGCGGCGGCAGGTGAGATCAAGATACTCCCGCTGATTCTTTTTCAGCCACTCCTCTTCATGGGGAGGGATGCCGTGGGCGCGGACAATTACAATTTCATGGCCGGCTATTTCTTCGAGATTATATTTTACTCTTATCCCCTCTTCAGCCAGGGATTTAATAACCCGGGGATTGTGGATAAGCTCGCCGTAGGAGACAACATTACTACGCTTACCGGCTTCATCTCTGGCCCCACGGATTGCTTTTTTTACACCGGCGCAGAAGCCTGCCCGGCGGTCAAAGAGCACCCTTGTCATAATTTACCTAACACAGTATCATATCTGCCTGTTATGGCGGTATGCTGCACCATTGCTGTAGACCGTGATGGGCAGTACCGCTTGAATTTAAAGTATTACAATCATAGTGCATTGCTGTTTAAGGGGCAACGGGAAGCGCAAAATCCATGAAAAGCATTATTATTAAAGGTGCCAGGGAGCATAATCTTAAGAATATAGATCTGGAACTTCCCAGGGATAAGCTGATCGTTGTTTCCGGTATCAGCGGTTCCGGGAAATCCTCCCTGGCCTTTGATACCATATTTGCAGAAGGACAACGCCGTTACGTAGAGTCTCTGTCAGCTTATGCCAGGCAGTTCCTGGGCAGGCTGGATAAACCAGATTTGGATTATATTGAGGGACTCTCGCCGGCTATCTCCATTGAACAGAAAACCACTCACCGCAATCCGCGTTCAACCGTGGGCACGGTTACTGAGATTTACGATTACCTGCGGTTGCTCTTCGCCCGTACCGGCACAGCCCACTGTCCCCGGTGCGGACGTGAAATCTATGAGCAGTCAGTTGACCAGATTGTTGATGCGCTTATCTCTCTGCCTGAAGAGAGCAGGATAATTTTGCTGTCTCCGGTAGTGCGGGGCAGAAAGGGAGAGCATCAGAAAATTATTGAAGATGCGCGCCGTGCCGGTTTCGTGCGGGTAAGGGTGAACGGCAAGATCCATTCTTTAGATGAAGAGATAAAACTGGACAAGCGCAAAAAGCACACCATTGAGATAGTTGTAGACAGATTAATCATCAAACCCGAAGTAAGCAAACGACTGGCGGAATCTGTGGAAACAACCTTAGATGTGGCTTCAGGTAAGCTGATTGCTTTGATATCCGACGGTAGCGGCGAGCGGGAAGAGTTTTTTTCCCAGTCCAGTGCCTGTCCTGAATGCAGCATAAGCATCCCTGAACTTCAACCCAGGCTCTTTTCCTTTAACAACCCTTTCGGCGCCTGTCAGGCATGTTCAGGTTTGGGGGTTTCCCTGGCATTTGATCCGGCTCTGGTTATACCGGATAAAAGTCTCTCCTTTGACCAGGGGGCGATCCTAACCAATAATCCCAAAGCCAACTGGCACCGCAGCCAATTCAGGTCGCTGGCTCGTCACTATGGCTTTGACCTGAAAACTCCTCTGGAACAGCTTCCCGAAAGGGTGCTGCACACAATACTCTACGGTACCAGGGAAAAGATTGAGTTTCGTTATATAAACCGTGACCAGACCGGAAAATGGGAGTATACTTCCGGCTTCAACGGCATACTCAATGATCTGAAGCGAAGATACCTGGAAACATCCTCATCCTATATCAAGGAGTACCTTGAAGGATTTATGAGCCGGGAGGTATGCAGGGAGTGCAAAGGCAGGCGCCTCAGGGCGGAGAGCCTGGCTGTTACCGTTGGCGGTAAGAATATCCATGAAATTACTTCACTGTCGGTTTCAGTCGCTTTGAAATATTTTGAAGATCTTAAACTTACTCCAACCCAGGCTGTCATAGCCAGGCAGATCCTGAAAGAGATAAAAGCCCGCCTCTCTTTCATGGTCAGTGTCGGACTCGAATACCTGACCCTGGAGCGGCGTGCCTCCACTCTCTCCGGTGGGGAAGCACAGAGAATCCGTCTGGCAACCCAGATTGGCTCTTCTTTAGTTGGTGTGCTCTATATACTGGATGAGCCTACCATAGGTTTACACCAGCGGGATAATAAGCGTCTTTTAGAGACTCTTGAACACTTACGTGATATCGGCAATACCCTGATCATAGTGGAGCACGATGAACAGACACTGCAGGAAGCTGATTATATTGTTGATCTGGGCCCTGGGGCCGGGGTACACGGGGGCGAGATAGTCTTTGCCGGTACCTATAAGCAGATATTGAAGTGTTCCGCTTCTCTTACCGGCAGATTTCTCTCCGGCAGAGAGAAAATTGAGATTAGGCCTGTACGCAGGGCGGTGAATGGCGAAAAGATAACTATTCGCGGTGCGGCTGAGCACAACTTGAAAGAAATTGATGTAAGTTTTCCGCTGGGCGCATTTACCGTGATAACCGGGGTTTCCGGCTCCGGAAAATCCACTTTGCTGACTGACTTACTCTACCCGATCCTCGCAAATTATCTCAATCATAAACGCAAAGGCTATATTCGCCGGGGTGAGGGCCGGTACAGGAAAATTGAGGGTGCAGAATATATAGACAAGGTTGTAAATATTGATCAAGGCCCGATTGGCAGAACCCCCCGCTCCAATCCAGCCACTTATGTCGGGCTCTTTTCGCCTATCCGTGAGCTCTTTGCCTCGCTGCCCGAGTCCAAAGCCAGGGGCTATAAACCAGGGAGGTTCTCCTTCAATGTCAGGGGAGGGCGCTGCGAAAACTGCCAGGGAGCCGGTACAATTAAGATTGAGATGCACTTTCTTCCCGATGTATATATTACCTGTGATGTGTGCAAGGGAAAGAGGTACAACCGGGAAACCCAGGATATCCGTTTCAAGGGGAAGAATATTTACGAGGTACTCTGTATGAGTGTGGAAGAGGCGCTTGGTTTTTTCAACAGGATACCCAGGGTTAAAAGAAAGCTGGAAACACTGCTTTCTGTAGGGCTCGATTACATCGAATTGGGCCAATCAGCGCTCACCCTTTCCGGGGGTGAAGCCCAGAGGGTGAAATTATCTCTGGAGCTATCCAGGCAAAGTACCGGCAAAACCCTGTATATTCTTGATGAGCCTACCACCGGACTCCATTTTGCCGATGTAAAGAAACTCCTTGAGGTTCTGGATCTTCTGGTGGATAGCGGCAACACGGTCGTATTGATAGAACATAATCTCGATGTAATAAAACAGGCGGATCATGTAATTGATCTTGGCCCGGAGGGAGGAGAGAGAGGGGGAGAGGTCATTTGTTCAGGTACCCCTGAGGGGATAATTCGCTGCAAAAGATCTTATACGGGCAGCTTTCTGAAAGACCTGCTAAATTCCGCTAATTGATGACTTGCAAGTATATTTACTTACCGCTGCTCATACTTTTATGCCTTTCAGACACCCTCTACAGTCAGGCTGAAGTTGACAGTAACTCTGAGCCTGAACACTCATCTTCATCATTATTGCAGGAAACACTGCCAAGGGATATCGAAACGGCAAGCTACTATGAGCTGGTTGCCTGGTGCCGGAAGCTGGAACTCGATGACAGCGGCAACCGCAAAACCCTGCAGCAGCGGCTTTTTGCCTATTTCCAGGTTGAACCGCCCCGGGAGGAAGCCAAAACCCGTGAAGAAAGAAGAAGCCTGGAGATCAAATCCGCCGGTGAGTCGGAGTATTTTACAATCGAAGAAATAGAAGAAGACTACATTATACTACGGGGAGGAGTGGAAGTAGAGCTGCGCGATAAAAATGTGCTCCACCGTATAAAAGCAGAGAAGATAATTTTAAACCAGAGCGCCAATATTATCACTGCCCAGGGCGGGGTGGAATACGTACTGGAAAGAGAGGACAGCACCGAGGTTTTTCGCGGTGAGAGCCTGACCTTTGATATCGAGACCTGGGAAGGAGTATTCTTTCACGGCGGCACTGAGACGGAGAGAGAGTTTAAAGGAGAAAAGACACTTTTCCATTTTTCCGGAGATGCTATCTCCAGATTGGAGAATGATACTATCATTCTAGAACGGGGTATTATCACTTCCTGCGATTTTGAGAAAGATCCTCATTACCAGATAAAAGCAAAAAAAATCTGGGTGCTGGCCCCTGGAGAATGGGCTATTCAAAATGCTGTGCTCTATATCGGCAGGGTACCGATGTTATATTTTCCCTTCTTTTTCCACCCGGGGGATGAATTCTTCTTTCACCCTGCCATTGGTTATCGGGACAGAGAAGGTAATTTCCTGCAGACAACAACCTACCTGATAGGCAAAAAAGAAAGAAAGCAGAGTCCCTTCTCCTTTTTATCCCTGACTCAAGAGGATGACCAGGAATACACCCGAAAAATAGAGGGACTTTTCCTGCGTAAGCAAAAGAGTGAAGCAAAGACCCAGGAAAATGAGAACTGGTTTCTTAAGGTTATGCTGGATATCTATTCCCGTTTAGGGGCAATGGCCGGGCTCCATGGTGATTTTTCCCCGCATATTACCTTTAAGGGCGGGGTAGGGAGAAGCAGAAGCTTATTCTTAATCGATACTCTCTATACGCCCTACTGGTCTGAAGGCGGCTCAGAGTATCGCTCCTACTGGAATGATTCCCGGTTATTCGGCCTGGAGATACCGCTGCGCTGGGGTATGGAAACATCCTGGCAAATAGGCGAGGGGAAATTTACTCTTTCAGGACTCTTTGAATATTATTCCGATCCTTACTTTACCAGCGATTTTTACAATCGCGCTGAAAATATCGACTGGTCAAGAATGCTGGGCATGGATGAAGAGGAGGAAAGCCTAATCTCTGAGAAATGGAATTTTACCTGGGAACTTAATGCAAAAGGCGATTTGGCGCCGGATAATCCGCTTTTTAGTACAGTGTCACTGCCATACCTGAAAAGCAAAGTCTTCTGGCAGAGCCGTGAACTGCAGAATATTGATACCTATCCCCTATCGGCCGATCCGGGCAGACACTTCTATTATCCGGTGAGTATGCAGGTGCCAAGCGCTGAGATCCATGTTGCGGGAAAAATCCTGGAGATGTCCAGCAGTAAGAAGGGCAGCCCGGCGGAAAATACGAAAACGGAAAAAACTGAAGGAGAAGAAGCCACTCTGCCAGAGGTCGAGGATCAAGATCCGGGAAAGGGTTATTTGATACCGGATTTCCGGCCGGCAGGGGGTTCAATGGCTGAAACTCTGTCAGAGGAATTCGCGGGAACCGCAATGCTGGAAGACCTGCGGCTGCCTGAGGCCAAAAAAGATCTTTATGTGCAGCCGGAAAGAGAGAATCTTTCATTGGTCCTTTCTTACGACTTACGCCCGGGTATAATTGTAGAGAATACTTTGAATTCGGAAAATTGGCAGACTCCTGAAGATGTTGACTATGAATCCCGGTACACCACAATGGTGGCCAGCGATACAACCACTCTGGATTATAAGCTGAACATGCAGGAGGGATGGATCACCCTGAATCAGGGATTGGCTTTTTCAGCCACTTATCAGACGCGCTACCGCGGTACATCTGAAACAATTGATAATTGGGAAGATCTGGTTATGAGTGATTATCAGCAGACAAGGTCGGATCTGGCCACCACTATGCTCGTAAGTTTTTATCCGCTAATGGATAGCCCGGATTTCAAATATTCATTTTTGACCTATAAGCTCAATTGGATTTTTTTCAGCACTATTCTCAATGAAGGGCTGAGTGCCTACGGCAGCCCGGTTTATTACAACCGGACCGGGGAGTGGAACTCTGATACGGTAAAGGAGCACAACGCCCAGGGCAGGTTTGAGTATCGTCCCCTGGAGCGTGCACATACTTTAACCCTGGGCGCCCAGCTGCCGCCGCTATTAGCCAGTATAAGCGGCGAGCTGATCTTTTACCTCTGGATTCTAAAAAACAGGATAAATTCAGCATATAAAGAAGTAAGCCAGGATAACTGGGAGCTGCAGCCCCTGGTGGTTGAGGAGTCTCTGGAGATAGGTGAAGAAGTATCAATTAGTGAGGAGTTGCGGTTTGACCTGGAGAGAAGCCTGCTTACGAAGAGTATTTCTACTGTAAACCTGTGGAATTTTAACGCCTCATTTACCGCTGAAAGACTGCTGCCGGTTGAGTGGAGCATGGTAAACGGTTGGCAGGAACAGGGTGGAACAGAGGAGTTTATGGCCAGCAATATACAATTGGGGTATACGTCGGATGCGGAGCCCCTATTCCTCTGGAAAAATCGTATCTGGCTGGAGAGCAACATGAATACATCCTGGAATATGAATCTACGCAGATTTACGGAGAACAGCCTGGACTTTACCTTTAAGGTCGATCTCTTTATCTATAAATTTCTGGAATTTTCCTTTTCTTCTGTTCATACAAACAACTTGACTCATCGATACTTTCCCGCCTTTACCAGGGAGCTCGATATACCCTGGATGAATCCGATCACTGATTTACTACGCTCTTTTAATTTCTGGAATATTGATGATCGTTACAGCTCTGCATTTAAATTGAAGAACATAGCTCTAAAAGCCATACACCACCTGCATGACTGGGACCTCTCATTTATCTATGAGGGAAAACCCATTCTGTTTACCGATTTAAGCGGCGACCTCAAGTATAGGTGGGAGAGCACCTTCTCGATTTTTCTGCAGTGGATAGCGATCCCGGAAATGAAAAGTACGGTAAGGGGGGATGGCAGTAGGTTTTATGTGCGGGGTTGACTTCCCTCTACTGTAGGGGTTAACATCACTACTTAAGGAGGGATATGGGGAAGCACTTGACAGTGGTGCTCCACGATAGAGATATTCTCAACGAGCTTTTAGGATACCATGACTGCAACCTGGCTCTTTTTGAGGAACTCCTGGGAGTGCGCCTCTTTTCCCAGGGCAATGAAATCTTTCTGGAAACTGCAGACCAATCTATCCACAATATATTTAAAAATATGTTGACTCAACTGGAGGAACACATTAAGTTAGGTCATATTCCCGGTCCCGATCTGATTAGATCCATACACAGCTCTATAAAGAATGGCGAGGGGGAAAAAACAGAAGACCTGAAAAATACCAGGGTAATAATACCCGGGGGCACTAAGAAAGTTTTTCCGCGCAGCTACAACCAGTCGGTTTATCTCAAGAGTATTAAAAAAAAGGAAATGATTTTTGGAATTGGACCGGCCGGAACCGGAAAAACTTATCTGGCTGTAGCCCAGGCATTGAAAGCGGTGGTCAGCCGGGAGAAAAGGAAGCTTATCCTTACCCGCCCGGTGGTTGAGGCGGGAGAAAGCCTTGGTTACCTGCCCGGGGATCTGGAACAGAAAATAAATCCCTACCTGCGGCCGCTCTATGATGCCATTGAATCTTTAATTTCTCCGGAGATGGTGAAGAGGTTGGAGGAGAACCGGGTAATAGAGGTAGCGCCTTTAGCCTATATGAGAGGCAGAACCCTGGCAGATTGTTTTATTATTCTGGATGAAGCGCAGAATACCACCCTGGAGCAGATGAAGATGTTCCTCACCCGCATCGGCGAAGGTTCAAAAACAGTTATTACGGGTGACATCACCCAGATCGATATACCGCGGAAAAATAGTTCGGGATTACTCAATGTGATATCTATTTTGAAATCGATTGAAGAGATCCAGTTTATTTTTTTTGTGGAAGAGGATGTAGTTCGCAACCCATTGGTGCGTAAAATAGTTCATGCATATGAAGCCGCAGAGCAAAAATAATCAAAATAATTATCATAAAACCTCAACAGCCATACTGAAAATATTTAAGCAGGAGCGGTTTCTCATTCTTGCCGGCTGTTTTATTATCTCCCTCGGAATTGTTCTCATTTCCACACAATTCGGCTCTCTTTTTGTGCGTATACCCGATTTTAAAATGGGCACTGTAGCTGAAAGAGACTTTGTAGTTGACAGGGATATTATTTACATAGATGAGAAAGCTACTGAATTGAAACGGCAGGCGGCACGCAGCCTGGTGCCGCCGATATTCAGGATCAATGAAGAGATAACCGGACGAAGTTTGGCGCAATTTGACAGTTTCAGAGAAGAATTCCTGAAGATCATGGAGCAGGAGAGTTCGGTTGAAAAGATTTTTCTTAAGAGTCAGCTCACCTTCCCCGGAGTTATTGATAAAGAAAGCACTGCTCTACTGGTGGAGCATACTTCGCTCTCAGGGTTATTCGATCAGGCTCGTGAGCTGCTTCTGGTAACCCTGACCAGGGGTGTGGTTAATCTGGCAGATAGAGATAATGATGCCTATGGCTCCGGTTCGATTGAGTTGTGGCGGTGGCATGAAGGCAGATTGGAGAAGGAGGAGTATCTTCTGGAAGAAGTTCTGACCCTCAGTAATCTCATTGACTTCCTGGAGCAGGAGAGCAGCCATCTTCCTGATCAGGAGACCAGCCTGCTGCGCAGGCTGGTAGAACCCTTTGCCAAAGAGAATAGTTTTTTGGACGCTGAACAAACCAGGAAACACCGGCAGAAGGCAATGGATGAGGTGGAAGGAGTGGTAGGCAACCTGGTGGAGGGACAGGTGCTGGTACGCCGTGGTGACATTGTAAGTGAAGAGATAGGGCACCAGATACGCGCTGTGGGTAAATACTCAACCACCCTTAACCTGAATAGTATTATCGGTTCTGCAATTTATTTAACCCTGATTTTTGCGCTGGCTGTATTTTTGCTGAATAAAAAAATAATTAAAATAAACTTGAAGCGCAGCCAGCTTATTTTCCTAGGGGCAACCGGCTGTTTTTATCTGCTGCTTGCTGCGCTGCTTTCCAGGTCATTTCAGCTACCGGAGTGGCTCCCTCTTTCGATAATGCTTCCTACAGCAGCAATTTCTATTGTGGCGGCAATTATTATTTCCACAAATCTTGGAATTGTTTTTACTCTGCTTATCTCACTTCTCTTCCTGCCCCTGGTTAAAATGGATATCTCTTCTTTTCTCTTTTCTCTGCTTACCGGAGTGGCCGGAACAGCCGTGGTTTTAAAACTTGAGAAAAGGATTGATCTGGTGTGGGCCGGGGCTTTCCTCGCTTTGGTGAACTCCCTTATCCTGATAACCCTGATGTTCCTAAAAGGTTATATGCCGGAAAGATTACTATTCGCCGTGGGCAGCGGTATTCTGAACGGCTTTTTTAGCGGTATCCTGAGCCTGGGCTTTATACCCATATTTGAGCACGCCCTAAATGCTCCCACGCGTTTTCGTCTGATGGAACTCTCCGATTTGAATGCTCCCCCCCTGAAAAAAATGCTCTCACAGGCGCCGGGAACCTACAGCCACTCTATAAGTGTTGCCAATCTGGCCGAATCGGCGTGCAACAGTATCACGGCCAATGCCCTGCTGGCACGGGTAGGCGCCTACTATCACGATATCGGCAAGATCGACCAGGCGGAGTATTTTGTAGAGAATCAGAGGTCCTATAATAAGCATGATGACTTGAAGCCCAGTTTGTCAGTAGCGGTAATCAAATCACATGTTAAAATAGGTATTGAAAAGGCCAAGGAATTAAATCTTCCTAATGAAATAATTGACATTATTGCCCAGCACCACGGTAAAGGAGTGATAAAATATTTCTATAACCTGGCTTTAGAGAAGAGCTCAGCCAGGAATGTTTCCTCTGATGATTATTCCTATCCGGGAAATCGTCCTAAGAGCCGCGAGGCGGCTGTTGTTATGCTGGCCGATAGTGTTGAAGCGGCCTCCCGGCTTTTAAAGAAACCTAATATGGTCAAATTAGAGAAGTTCGTGGGGGATTTGATTATGGAAAAACTTAACAACAATGAACTCAGTGAAAGTGAATTGACTTTAAAGGATCTGGAGAATATCAAGAAGAGCTTTATCCAGATCCTGGCCGGCTATTTTCATTCACGTTTAGAGTATCCAAAAACAAGAGAGGAGTTACGGTGAAGCAGGTGGATATTCCGGCAGCGCAGCTGAACGGCGCTAATGAAATATTTATTTCTCTCTCTTTAGTAGAACCGCCGCCATGGCTGGAGCGCTGCCGTGTATTCTGCCTGAAGGTTTTAAACAGGATCGGGGTGACAAACTGGGAAGTATCGCTGCTCTTCTGCAATGATGCGGTAATCCGCAGGCTGAACAACCGCTTCCGCGGTTATGATAAGGCTACGGATGTGCTTTCCTTTCCCCAGGCGGAGTGCCCTCCGGGTGCGGAGGTCCGGAATGCGAAGTCCCTGCAGGGGAGGGAAGAGTCCCCACCGGGTGCGCAGTCTTCGCGGGGTAAACCCGCAGTTGAAGGTTGTCCACGGGCTCCGGATTCAGCGAAATGGCCCGTAGGGGACATAGTGATTTCACTTGATACATTGCAGCGCAATGCTGAGGATAATAATATTTCAGAAGAAGAAGAACTCAAAAGGCTTTTAATACATGGGTTTCTTCATTTAAAAGGAATGGATCACCATGAAGAAAAATCAGAAATGCTGAAAATCCAGGAGGGTATTTTAGAGGCATTTATGGAGGAAAAAATAATTTGAAAAAGATTGGCTTTTTGGAAAAACTGTTTGGAAAGAGCAGTGAAGATGAAGAGGGTGACTTATATGGGCTGGATAAAAGCGCCCGGGAAATGATCGAGGGAATTCATGAGCTCTCCGGGACGACGGTAAAGGAGGTAATGCTGCCGCGTATCGATGTTATATTCATATCCATTGATTCGCAGGTGCAGGAGCTCCTCAATACGATTGTCGATTCCGGTCATTCCCGTTTTCCCGTGTATCACGAAACCCTGGATAATGTTGTGGGTGTTTTATATGCTAAAGACCTGCTGCATTCTAT
>SDBS01003371.1_pt1 | contig 15688 bp, 13 predicted proteins | sample 2277091 | NCBI WGS metagenome assembly SDBS01 (sample SAMN10404972, study PRJNA504765) | marine sediment metagenome | isolation source: marine sediment core GS10_PC15, 163 cmbsf | place: Arctic Ocean: Southern Knipovich Ridge | collected 2010 | reverse complement strand
CCGGGTGATTGTTCCTGATGATTCTGTAGAAAATGATAAGGTTATGAAAGCGGTCTGGGGAATCAAGTCAGGCACAGAAAAATTAATAAATGAAGACCTGCTGGCCGAAGCCGGACAACATCTGATCGACAAAGGTGCAGAAGTCATTGTACTGGGCTGCACAGAAATCCCGCTGGCATTCAACCCTGAAAGGTCAAGTGTTCCCGTTGTCAATGCCACCAAAGTACTCGCCGAAAGAGCTATTGAGCTTTATTATCAACTAGATAAAAAATAAGGTCGAAATAAGAATCAAGATTACTCGCCCTACTTTTAGTAGGTCTCGTGAGGTTTTCACTCATGCTGTTCGTTCAAACGTTCAAGAACCAAGAACCAGGAACGAGCGATCAAAATTGAAAACTGGACTGGTAGAGTGGTAGTACCCTCAGTATAAATCCATACAATTGAAGAAAGTATGATATTTATTTCTTATTCGTGCATTCGTCTTTAATTCGTGAATTCGTGGCCTTTTTAAAAACAATTATTAAACAAAAATTCCGTTTCTTTGCAGAAAGGCATGTATTTTCAGCCATTTAAAAAATTTCTAAAATGAAAAATTATTCCTCATTAGTTCTTATTTGCCTGATTATCCTCTCATTTGGTTTTATCACTACTTCAGCCCAGGAAACTGAGGAACTCTCCCTGGATAAAGGAACACTGAACAGCCAGTTTGAATATGTCATGAAAAAATCAAGTCCGTACCTTGAATTCAGGGTAGTGGAAGAGGCCTGGCTTAGGAAGCTGAATTCTCATGTCTCCGATACAATAAAAGAAATAAAAGAGGATCTTGTGCAATCAAACAAGATGATCTCTTCAAAAGAAAAAGAAATTGACTCCATTAATTCTGTACTCCAGAATACCAGGACAGAGCTTTCCACTATTGTCAAAGAAAAAAACAGCCTGCGTTTTTTCGGAATTCTAATGAGCAAAGCAGCCTATAACAGTTTAATGTGGCTAATAATTGCCGGACTGACAACAGCCCTCGTGTTTTTCATTATCTTTTTTAAAAGAAGCCATGCCATTACAGACCGAACAAAACAGGATCTTAAGGAAACCCGGGAAGAATTTGAAGAGCATAGAACCCGCACCCGCCTGCGCGAAGAAAAGATCGTACGGGAATACCACTACGAGCTGAATAAGTATAAAAATCAGTAGGAAAACCCGGTTTAGATGGTTGAGGGGTTTAGAAGTTTAGAAACTTCTCTAATAATATTAAATTACTTATCTCATCTCTCACTTCTCACCTCTTCTTAATCTTCTCTTGCACTTTTATCTTTTCCCTTTAATCTTGAATCTTTATTTTTTACATTCTACCAGCATGTCTTCCCTGCTCCACAATGGGCCGAAGAACCGGCAAACGAGTAACTAAAACTGGCTCCTCCAACTCCATTTAACAGTGTGCCACCATCCACAAAACTCCTTGGATCAAAATGAGTGGCACCATCCACATGGAGGTTAGTTCCATAAGTCCCTTGCAAAATTGGAGAACCATCATCGCCATCAGCTTTATTATGGCACCAGAAACAATTAACAACAGCCCAACCATTATCATTGGCTGTACCAGGTTTAAATTCCTGACTGTTTGACAAATGTGCTCCTCTTCGATGCGACCCTGTTTCAAGTGGAAGTGTTGGATTTAGACCTGGAGTTGTTATTGTATATGGATCTGTCATGTTACCGGTACCCGAATGACACGGCATACAAGTGGTGATCGTACCTGACCCCCATACCGGAGTAGTGGCATATACTGCTGTTTGTGATCCTGTTGTGCTACTCCAGGTATAGGTGCCATCTGTACCACGATAAGCAGATCTTCCATCGCCATCTGCAAAAGAATTAGTTCCCGTTAAAGTGGTAAACACTGCAGTTTTAGTTCCGCTGTTGGGAGTTACAATATTGTCCTTAATCATATAAATGTTTGCTTTATTCGTGTTGTGTGTCTGGTGACAGGTTTTACAACCCATACCATTGTGAGCACTAAAAGTATGGCATTCAGCACATAAAGCATCGTCATTTGTCTGCCTTAACAGGTAACCGTCAGTTGTTGTGGCATAATGTGTCTGGTGGCAACTGGAACATTCTATATTTCCGCCGGGAGTTGTAACTGAACCAGTTGGAGGATCATTATAATCGCTGTTTCCTGTTGGATACAACAGGCCCACCGGATGGCTTCCTTTATGATTGGTATTGTCGTCTACGTAACGACCAACGTCTCTTGCTGTATGACAATCTTTACACAATGCATCAACTGTATTATAAGACCTCAGGTAACTTGGATTTGGATTGTGCTGATCATGACAGGTTGAGCAAATAATATTTCCCCCATCCAGGCGTAATACCATCTCGGGATCTGAAGGATTAACCGTCTCATAGTTACTATTCGTCGCCAACACATCCCAGGCATGCGAAGTTCCGCCAATTCCCGGTACGGCTTTATCCGAATTATCAAGGGATAAGCTACTTGCCAGGCCGGAAGGATTATGGCAACTGATACATAAATTTGCATTCCCAAATAAACTCGTTAATGAACCACCTGGGGCATTGTGGAAAATATGACATGAATTGCAGCCGTATGTTATATGGCCCTGAGCCTTGACATTATAGCTTGTAAACAACACCAGAAAAAACAAGCCTGTAATAACTTTAAATAATTTATATACTCTATGAAATACATTTTTCATTCTAAAATTCCAGCTAAAAATTAATTAATCACCTATGATCAGTTTCCCTGATCGAATCCAATCCTTTGAAATCACTCTTACCAAATAGATACCTTTGGGAAAACGGCTTAAGTCAACAGACTCATGTATCTCCTGTGTTTTGAGCTCCACAGAATAAATTTTCTGTCCCTGGGTGTTTATAATCTCAACCAGTATAACCGATTGAAATGGTTTAATTATCTCTAAAGTTACCATGCCACTTGTGGGATTGGGATACAACTTAATAAGATCTTCAAGCTTTGTAATATCAACCGATACCTGTAAAACCGTAAGCGTATCTGCGTAGGAAACCCCACCACAGCTTTCATTGCTTGATATAAGGATTACTATATATTCTCCTGCCTCCTGGAAGTTATGCACCGGGTTTATATCTGTACTTGATAGTCCATCGCCAAAATTCCAGAAGTATGAATCTGCATGAAGGGAAGTGTTTGTAAAATTGACCTCCAGTGCATTTGAATTAAAAGTAAAGCCGGGAATAGCTACTTCATAGTATACAATATCGGGAAAACCGGTAGAATTAGGTGTTACTGCAATTTTGATCTGTCAGAAGCTTTACTTCATAGGTGCCGGGATCGGAAATCGACAGTATATATGGACTGTCATTTACATCATTGATAGTAACAGGATTCAAATCATCATTTACATAGGTAAAAGTCCAGGGAGCAACCCCGGTAAGTTCGATAGTGAGATCTGTGGTCTCTCCCGGGCAAATTAGAATTCTGGAATTCCCGTTTGTTATGTTTGAAGCAGGAAGGGGGTTTATAGTTATTTGAGTGCTTCCCGTAGAACTGTTTCCAACACAAGCTCCTCCCTCCAGGGCAATTACCTCATAAAACCCAGCCTCAGACACATTCAAAAGGTAGGGATTATTATTTGTGGTAATACTGACTGGATTCAATCCATCCTTTGTATAGCTAAAGGTCCATGGAGGTATTCCTGTAAAATCAATTACTATATCCGTGGTTTCCCCCATACAGATAGCCATATCACCGCTCGAGATATTGGATGTTGGCAACTCAGTATTTACTGTTATGCCGGTATTCCCGGTAAAGCAGGTGCCAATATAGTTTGCATCAGACAATTCAATGATTTCATAGATCCCCGGATTTGAAACAGTAAGGATATAAGGATTATCTACTGTGCCGGTTACAAGAGTAGTGTCTATCCCGTCTACAGTAAAGCTAAAGGTCCAGGGAGCCGTTCCCGTAAATATAATTTCTATATCCACAGTTTCTCCTGAGCAAATGCTGGTATTGAAACTCTCAATTTTTGCAGAGGGAAGGGTGTCGGAGATATGGTATACTTCAAGTGCACCATTGTTCAATGAGCTCACTAATATCTGGTCCTGAGAATCAAATACAATATCCATTGGGACATTCAACTGGCTTAAGGAATCCCCAAATTCACCAAATTTCATTATGAAAACTCCATTTTCGTCAAATATATTTACTTCCCCCTGGTAGGGATCTGAAACATATATATTTCCACATCTTCCTGTGGAAATTCCCTGAATCCTGTAGAATTGCCCATCCCCATTTCCGTAGCTTCCAAAACTTCCAAGCAGGGTTCCATCTAAATCAAACATCCAGACTTTCACGGTCGGACTAAAACCGGTTCCTATACCTCCGTGTTCGGCCACAAGAATCCTGTTGTTATTTTGATTAAAAGCTATTCCAGTAGGAAAAAGAAAGGTCCCCTCGCCAATGGTACGAACAAGGTTTGCCGATATATCAAGTACAAGGACTTTCTTCAGATCGCTGTCTACCACATAAAGCAAACCATCTGCATCAAAGGTCATGGAATTCGGGTATTGAACACCCGAATAAAAAAAAAATTTACTTCCGTCTGCTTCAAGCCTGTAAATAATCCCGGTTTCGCCATCACCAAAGAATACCTGGTTGTCCCTGTTTACAGCTATGGAAAGAGGTTCACAACCCGGATCAATGCTTTCAAGAAAAGTCCCGGAGGCATCATACTTTAAAATCAATTACTGGTCAAAGCCCGGGGAATTTACCGGGAAAGAGATTTTATCCGGATCGCTCACCGTATATCCAAATCCTTTTACCGACCAGGCCCGACTGAATCTTTCCGGAATTGAAAACATTCAAAAGATTGAACTCATAGATATATACAGCAAACTGGTTAGGAGTTATACTTCTGATAATGCTGAAGAGTTAATCATCGAAAGGGGAGAGCTAAAATCCGGAGTATATATCATCAAGGTTTACGCCAACAAGATTTTCACCGCCAGGATTGTTATCAGGTAAAATAATTTTCTGTCTTCTTTTATTTATGTCTTCGAAAATTGGAAGCAGTGATTATCTTTTAATCATGCTGAAGTTGAGAAGTTTAAGGGTTTAGAGGTTGAGTGGTACGACCCTGCAGGTAAAGAAGATAATTTTATTGTTCAGATTTCTTTTCGAAAGTCCTGGTAGGCACAAAAAATGAAGTCATTCGTCAGACGAATATTATTGCATACAGTTTTCCACAAAAATGAGAATGCCCAAATGCGTTGAAAATCTAAACCTCTCAACCCCTCAACTCCTAAACCCCTCAACTCCTAAACCCCTAAACCCCCTCAACCTTCTATATTTTAGTACTCCAAAGGATCATGATCCTCCCCATGACAACTTAGAAAACAACGACCCCGGAAATTTCCCAGATCTTCAAAATAAAGCCGGCCCTGACTGTCGGGACTGACAATATTCAAGTCAAAATTTATAAGGTGGGAATTGTTTGTGGTGTTTCCCTGGGTATTACTTATGCCATGAGGATCATGACAGGCATTGCATGGGGTATCCTCCCCGCGTATGTGCTTATCATGCCTCTCAAATGACTGATCATTCAAAATAGAATTTCTATCGTGGCAGGAATAGCAAAGCTCATAGCTAAGTGCAGATTCTGAAGTATTATCGACTTTATCGTAACGATACTTCAATAGTGCAGGATATATTGAACCATGGGGGCCTGCCGGGGAACCTGAACCATCACTGGAATGGCAGTCGGAACAATAGATCTGGCTGGCCTCAGTTAAGGGTGTAATAAGGCTGGGAACATTGAGGTTTTTCCCCGGACTCTCAACCGGATGAAAAGATGGATTGTTCACATCAAATTCAAGGCGAACATTATTTTGCTCAATTTGTCGTGCCGTGTTGCCGGCAACCTTCAGTGGACTATCAGCATGGCAGCGAAAACAAATCTCGTATTCATACTGTGCAGGGAATACAGGAATACCGGAACGATTCACTCCTTTAACCCCTTCCAGGAAACCATTCACATTGGGCGCCACTGCAGAAAGCATCCGCACTGCGTGCGGATTGTGACAATCTTCACATTCCACATGCTGGTTAAGGGAAATAACCTCCTCCACCGGGTCATGCTGCAGGTTATAAGCGTATACATTGTGGGTATAGGTCTTTGCCAGCTGGGTTTCTATGTTTGTCTCCGCAACATTTCCATTGTGGCAGTAAAGACAGTTGTGTTCTTCTATCACATAATTCATTAAGCGGGGTTTTCCTCCTGCCGTATGGGGATCATGGCAGGAGGTACATTGAACTTTTCCATGTTCAAGGGACACAGGTGGTAGAATAGTTGCCGGGTCTTTCAGCTGCCCGTCGGTGGCTGCCAGTGAAGCATTATATATGAAGGAAATTGGATGATCATCCGACAGGTCGGTTGACAGGTTGCTGGAGCCTTTTGGCATACGCACATGCCCACCCCCAAAACCAATATGTGCAAGCCTGCTGCGTACATTCCCCAGGGCAGTGGTCCCGTCGTGACAGGAAAGACAAAGAATAGAGCTTCCATCTGGCTGTCCGGGAACAGCATCTATTGTTGAGCTATTGTATAAAATATAGGTTCTCCCCTCATCCTTCCTGTTCCATAATGGTCCCTTAGGACCTCCACTGCTATGTGAAGTATGACAAAAAATGCAGGTTTGGGTTTCAGTTGTGGCCTTTACTTTTCCCCTGCCACGTACTGATAAATTATGCTTGCTGTTTTCAAGCATCTGGCCAAAGGATCCTGCAGGAATGCAGAACAATATTATGATTGATATGAACCTGAATATCTTCATTTCGAATCTACAATATAAATATTTCCGAAACTGTCAATCCAGATAAATGTAGGATAGTTAAACTCCCCCGGGCCACTTCCCCTGCGGCCTAACCTCCTTATCAGTTCACCTTCAGAGTTTAATATTGCAACACGGTGTGCATGGGTTTCAACTACCCATATCTCCTGCGTTGACTCTGACCATGCAATGCCTGTTGGCTGATCCAGGGAATCATTCAGCATCCTTAACTCTTTTTGATCGGCCGAGAGCATAAAAACCTTGTTCTGCCGTGAATCGGTAAATAATATTTGATTATCCTGGAAAAAACACATTCCTGCCAGGGATGGATATTCTTTATTTCCTTTCCTTAAGTGCCGGTGGAATTTCGCTTAGTCCATCTATGTTTTTTACAAGCGTTCCCAATCCCTGGTCCAGAACCAGGAAATTTTCCGGATTTTCGGCAAGAATAGCAAAGGGCTTGATCAGCTCTATATCCTTCTTACCAAAAATTATCCCCGATATTTTTTCCCCAAATCCAGTTTTTTGCTTGCTCTCACTGGATGGGAATTCATTAATCCACTGTATGGTAAAGGATTGTTCTTCCACTTTAAGAGTTCCATTTTGCTGGGCATGGATGACAGAAAAAGGAAGCAGAAGAAGGAAGGTAAGGATACAACAACAAATCCACCTGCTTAAGGTACTGGTTTGGTGTTTCTTATACAAACAATCCTGTGTCAATTCAAATCTCATTATCCGGGTAATAATTGAGGAATTGTAAAAATAACATTCTTTGTCCTTATTGTGCCCTGAAACACCTGTTATTGCTATAATTTAAATTTATAATAAATACGAAATACAAAATTTAGGCAAACATATCGACAAAGCTGGCATTTCTTATTTATACTCTGTATAATTAAAGTTTCCAGGGGCTTTTTTGGTACAGATTTTGAACATAATAAAATAATTATGGATATTTTTATCCGACTTGACCAAAAATTTTAAACTTAAAAACTAAAATTATGTTAATTAAGAAATCATTGTTAATTATCGGACTGGTTTTATTTATGGGTGGTGCCCTGTCAGCCCAGGACTATAAGTACATTGGAGCTGTAAAGTGTAAAATGTGCCATAACAAACCCGATAAGGGTGAACAATACAATAAATGGAAAGCAGCCCCTCACGCCAACTCCATGAAAACACTGGCCGGTGAAGTGTCCATGTCTTATGCTAAGGCAAATGGCATTGCCGATCCAACAAAAGAAGCCAGTTGTATTGCATGTCATTCCACTGCAGGTGCCATTGATGCCAGTGTAAATTCAGGTGTAAAAGTTGAAGAAGGTGTTTCGTGCGAATCATGTCACGGACCGGGATCTGTATATAAAAATATGGCAATCATGAAAAGTCGTGAGAAAAGTATGGAAAAAGGTTTAATCCTCCCTGACAAATCAGTTTGTATAGGATGTCATAATGATAAAAATCCTTTCCACAAGCCATTTGATTTCGATGCAGCATCCGCAAAAATCGCCCATCCAAATCCTGCAAAATAAATTTTTAAACAATTTCATAAACTAAAAAATCCTTTGCTCCGGCAAGGGATTTTTTTTAGCCATTAAAAGAAAGCCAATAACCTTTGAGACCCGCCAGGGGATCAAAGCTCTTCGGGCATGAAGGTTCGTGGCTACTCCTCTTAAAAAGATTAATTTCTCCATGCATCTGCTATATTTTTTGTAACTTATAAAATCAGGACTTAATCTAAGTTTTCATGACTGAACTGATTTACAAAGAAGAAAGTTATAAGATCATTGGCACTTGCTATTAGGTCCACAATAATCTTGGAGCAGGATTTCTGGAAATAGTTTATAAAGATGCTTTACAATATCATTCCCTCTTATTCGTCTTTAATTAGTGCATCAGTGGCGATTCTTAAAAACTATTTTGAATTCAAATAAATAGCTGGATTTCCCCTAAAATAAGGGAGCCTCACGTACTCTATTTCATTATTATTCCGTATTTTCGCCTCAATTTATTTAACCAAAAACAATCCAAAAAAATGAAACAAATACTTACTATAATCGCAGTGGTTTCTTTACTCGTATCCTGCGGGGGCAATACAAAACCAAATTTTGTCCAGGACCTGCAGCCCGGTGTTCACCAGGTACAACTTGTTAAGGTCCTGCAAACCAATAATTATACCTACCTGCTGGTAAAAGAAAAGGGACAGGAAATGTGGCTGGCCGTGCCAAAAATGGAAGCAGAAATCGGATCAACTTATTATTATAAGGGGGGAATGGAGATGCGTGACTTCCAGAGTAAGGAACTGGACCGTGTTTTTGAATCAGTATGGTTCCTTGGAGGCATATTTACCACACCCGACCTCGGAGCAAAGCAGGATATCCCGGCTACCACACATTCAGCCATGGTAAAGAAAGATGTCAAAATGGAAATTGCCGTTGAGCCCGTTGAAGGAGGAATTAGCATTGCCGAGCTATTTGCCAACATGGAAAAATACGATGGTAAAGTCATTAAGGTTTCAGGTCAGGTGACCAAGTTCAACCCCCAGATAATGGGTAAAAACTGGATCCATATCCAGGACGGAACCGACCATAACGGACTCTTCGACCTGACAATTACAACAACACTTGAATTTGAAATAGGTGCCATCGTAAACCTGGAAGGCAAGATTGCCCTCAATAAGGACTTTGGTTATGGCTATAAGTATGATATAATTCTCGAGGAAGCTGTGCTGGTAGAATAGTTGAAGAGTTGAGGGGTTGAGGTCCCTCGACAAGCTCAGGACAAGGTTGAGGGGGGGAGAAACAAACTGGTGATGAGACAGAATAAATAGGCAAAAGGCGCAGGGCGCAAGGCTTAAGGTAGAAAAAATTAGTTGTATTTATTTCACAACGAGATATTCACAGCCCTGAAGGGGCGTAATATAATAGCCAGGGGCAGTGCCCCGGGTAAGATGGAACATCATAAGAACGGTCCGGCATAGTTGGTTTAATTAGGCTGAAGGATAGTCCGGATCGAATGGATGGGGTTATAAATAAAATTCCAAATCACAAATTACAAAATTCAAACAAATCGAAAAGCACAAACTTCAAAAACCAAAAAGAAGAAGCTACGAATGCACTAATGGAAAACGAATACACTAATAAATATAACTACAACATTCAAAACTCACAACTGCCTTGCCTTAGCCAAATAAGAAGGAATAAACTATCAAAATAACCAGGGAAAAACCAATGGCAAGGAAAATAAAGCCAACGGTTTTTATTAATCGTATCCATTCTTTATTATAGTCTTTCTCTGCCGTCAGTTCTTCAAGTCTGCCTGACTTTTTCAATTCTTCATATTCCCTGGGTCTTTCGTGCTTGAATGTTTCCAATGGTACATGGCCGGTAAAGATCACCGTATCCATTGGGAAAGCCTCAGGGCGAAAATGGGTGTTGAAAAAATGAACGGTAAAGATAAATCCAACTGCCAGAAGGGCTTCATCACTGTGAATGATCTGGGAAACATTGATAGCCCATCCGGGGAAGAACTTTGTAAAAAACTCCGGGAACCACAAAATTAATCCGCTGAAGCCAATTATCGCCACACCCCAGAAGACAGCCATATAATCAAACTTCTCCCAGTAGGTCCATCTTCCGTATTCAGGGCGCGGCCCCTTTCCTACAAACCACTTTATGGTAGCCAGGAAATCCTTTATATCCTGCTTGTTGAACATGAGAGAATCCCTGCCAAATAAAAAATCAAAAATGGGTTTGCGCTGTTGGATCTTTAAACGAGCCAGATTAAAAAGATGATAAAGAAAATATCCGAAAGTGATGATTGCTCCGAAACGGTGAATGACTCCTGCTCCATGAACCCCTCCCATGATATTTGCAAGGCTTTTGGCCCATTCCATATGGGCAAATTTCAGCATCATTCCGGTAAGGGCCAGCAGTATAAAACTTAAAATAACGAATATATGGGTCAGCCTCTGGCTTTTGGTAAATCTCCTGATATAAGTCACCGGGCCCTCTGTCTTAACCGGTTTATGCTTTCTTCTTTCTTTAAATGACATGGGTAACCAGAGGAGTATATGCAATCCGAAAAAACCAAACACTCCCAAAAGCAAAGATGTCATAAACCAATAGACAATATTCAGTGTTGGGTCGTCACTGTGGGTTGCATGATTCAGATAAGTTGTAAATTTTTTATTAACACCCTCATGGCATTTTGAACAGGTTGCAACTATATTGTTTACCCCAACCATGGAATTGGGATTGTCTACCTTTAACATATTATGTGCTCCATGGCAATCGGAACAGCGTGCAGACTCAAAATATCCCAGTTGATAAGCTTTGCCGTGATAAGTATCCAAATAGGTCTCAGACAGTTCTTTATGACAGCTTCCACACTGAACCGTAACCTCGGTCATGAATTTATCCTGATCACTGGGGGAGATGACATGTGCCGAGTGACAATCCACACAGGTGGGCAGGGGCTCCAATCCATATTCCCTGGTGATGGAGTGATCACTCTTTATGTATTCGTCATAAATTCCTTTGTGACAGGCAGCACAGGTAGTGGGAATATTATCGGGATGAACCGATGAACGCTCATCCTCCTCCTTTAGCATAAAGTGGGTGCTGTGGCAATCGGTACAAATGGCACTTACCGTCAATCCTTTTTCCATTAAACCCTTGCCATGAACACTCTGTGAATAATCGCGGTAGGCTGTTTTCTCCTTCAGGTCGACATGTGCAGTAGCTTTTCCGTCTTCCTTATGACAGGTGCCACACAACTCGGGTATGGCAGTACGGTAGATTGGGGATGTGTCATCGAATCTTGATTTCGCTTTGTGTGTTCCATGACAATCGGTACAATAGGGAGCATTATCTTCCTCTCTATAATGTGCCTGTCCGTGTCCACTTTCAAAATAAAGTTCAAATACTTCAGCATGGCAGTTTGAGCAATCCACTTTACCAACTGCTTCAGTGGGACGTTTTATATGGGCAGAATTGTTGGTATGGCACTTTGCACAAGGGATATTCCTATGAACAGAATTCGTAAGATCAGAACGTTTCACCTGCATGGAGACCTGCTCTCCATCAACCATCATATGAATATCCTCCTTATCATGGCACTTTAAGCATGCCCTGTCAGCGATATTGGCTTCCACGAAGTCAATATTTTCACGGTGCGGAGGATGGCAGTTGTTACAGGTAGGAATGGCACTTGGTTCTTTTTCCCATAGTTCGCCTTTTATTACTTTCCTGTGAACCTCCTCAATTTTTGTGTGGCACTTAATGCATGTTTTTGCAATATTGTTAGCAGATATCGTGGAGTTCCTGCTAGTATGGGGAAGTACAAGGTGGTTCCCATGGCAATCATTGCAGGTTGCTGTTACAACAAGTCCCTTATTAAATAAACCCTCTCCATGAATTCCCTGAGTATAATTTTCAATAATATTGTGTTCGGAAACATTATAGCCTCTTGAAACCGGCGCTCCTTCTTTATGACATTTGCCACATAGTATGGGAATGTTTGATTTATAAGTGCGGGATCGCGGATCTGCATAATGGAGAATATCATGTCTGCCATGACATTCCTTACAATCCGGGGCATTACTATCACCCAGCTTAAAGGCCTGGCCATGTATTCCTGCATTGAATTTCCGGCCAGGTTCAGCATGACAGGTTTCGCAATCGACCCGTGCCAGGTTCTCGGCATGAGGGAAATCTCCTGCGCCGGCCTCCTTATGACACAAAGCACAATCAACATCCCGATGAACCGATTTTTCCAGTATGGAGGTATTTACAAACAGGGAAACGGTTCGTCCATTTCTTTCGGTGCTTAAATCCGGATCCTCATGGCACATGAGGCAGTCTTCATTGGACTGGGCATTCAGGTTGTTTATAAATAATAAAGAAAAAATAAACAGGGTTATTAGTTTGCTAACCAAGACAGGAATATGAATTTTTCTCATTGGTATTATACGTTGTTTCTAAATAAGGCTTAAAAATAATCAGGATAAATATAAAAGCCACTTGAATTCGTGAGAAATTCAAAAAAACACAGGATGTTATTTGACATAAAACCACAGGATCTGAAACAGCTACAATGACTTAACAGACTCATGTTGTATTATTTGGCAGTAATATAAAAGCTCTTTGAGTTCCCAATGTTTGCTGAGTACCCTGTCCTGGACAGGTCTATTTTAAGTTCCACCAGTTTTAAAAATTAGAAATGAAGTTTAGGATCTTAGCCTGATCTCATTCAGCCTTCGCCCTTAATGCTTAACAGCTTGCTCGTAACCGAAAGCGAAAATAAAAACCGCTCCACGGTAAAAATGTCAGGACTAAAGCGTGAAGGTTTCGATCATTCAAATTTCATTATTGGGGATTCCCGGGCTTTAAACTAATGCCTTTTGCTTACTGCCCGGCTTAGTCTTTTTTCTGAAAAATCTTATAATTATAATCACCCGATATTATTGGTACCGCAACTTTAAGCATCAGTGTATAAAGCAGGAATCCAATAGAAAAAATACCCATGGTTACAAAGATTTCAATCTTTGAAGGAAAATATTCATATATTTCTCCAAGTGTATCGGGAGTGAACCCGGGAATGATCAATCCAATACCCTTTTCAATATAGACACCTGCATATATCAGGACTGCACCAATATTTAATGTAATAAAGTTTTTCCGGGTAGCAGGTACAAGAAAAAGAATAAAGGCTATAAAACTAAATAATAATGCCATCCAACCAAACGGGACTATAGTATTGTGTCCATCTACTCCAAAATACAGATACTTTGTATAAATAAAATGTTCAGTATCAGAGTAAAATTCTTTAAATATTTCCGCCCCGATAAAAAATAAATTAAAAAACATGGTATAAGCCATAAGTTCAGCCAGGGTCCACAAGGCTTCATTACTTATTTTCAACTTGGTTGTTTTTCTTAGGATCTGGAAAAGTATAAGCATTATGGCCGGGCCTGAACAAAAGGCCGAGGCAATAAATTTTGGAGCAAGAATGGCGCTATTCCAAAACGGCCTTGCAGCAATGCCGTTGTACAGGAAGGCCGTAATAGTATGAATTGCAATACCTGCAGGGATTGAAAAAAGTATGAGTGGTACAACATACTTCTTACTATATTCTCTCAGATTAAACGTACGAAAGAGAATATGAAAAACAATGCCTGCATTCAGAATCAGATACAGCACTAATGCAAGTGAATCCCAGGCAAGAATAGATCTTTCTAATTGTAACCAACCAATAACTGGTAACATGTGCCAAAATCGTTCCGGGTGCCCCATGTCAACAATAACAAACAACAGACACATTATTATGGCACAAATAGCGAGCAGTTCACCCAGTATGACAATCTCCTTTATAGGCTTCCAATTGTATATGTAGGCTGGTACAACCAGCATAATTGCAGCAGCTGCAACTCCAACAAGAAAAGTGAAATTACCAATATAAAAACCCCAGGAAACCTGGTCTCTCATGAAAGTTACAATCAATCCATTTTTGAGTTGATATATATAACTTACAATTCCTACAAATATAAGCACCATCAATAGTATTACCCAGGCCCAATAGAGTTTTGACCCTTTAAAAATCAGTTTAAGATTTGCTGATAAAAATTTCGTTAAATGCATATATTTCCTCCTTTATTAGGTGCCATAGAAATAATAAAACTTTGGTTGAGTATTTAGTTCTTCCTTAAGAATAAAAACCCTCTTATGCTTCATTATGAGACGAATTTCACTGTTTTCATCCAATAAATTACCAAATTTCCTGGCTCCAACAGGGCATACTTCAACACAGGCCGGATATTTGTTATTTCTAACGCGCTGAATACAAAAAGTACATTTTTCAACCACCCCTTTTGTCCGGGGTCTATTTCCAAGAAATTCAGTATTGGTATTAATCTGATCACTGTCAAATGTTGGCTCGGCCCAATTAAAACGTCTTGCCCCGTAAGGACAGGCTGACATACAACACCTACATCCAATACACCAGTCATAATCAACAACAACAATTCCATCGGGTTCAATCCAGGTGGCATGGACAGGACAAACCTTTGTACATGGAGCATTTTTGCAATGCTGGCATTGTACCGGCATGTAAAATTGGTCTTCTTCAGGCACTAATTCTGCATCATAATAGGGATTGGAATGCAACAGATCCACACCCCCTTGTTTTTCCATCTCCAGAACCTTAATCCATTGAACCTGAGGACTCCTTGATTGATTATTCTCTTCTACACAAGCATAAACACACCGTCTGCAACCAACGCATTTGGAAAGATCCAGTCCATATCCGAATAATACATTTTTTTGAGGAGGTGTAGCATGAACTTTGATTTCTACATCAAATTTCTTACTATACTGCCTCTCCAAACGGGCCAGCACCTCTTTTAATTCATCGGGATTTAACTCCTTAAAGTTTTTCTGGAAAAAACTTTCAATCTTGTCCGGATCGCAGCTGGAAAAAAGAGATAAACTTCCAATTGCAGCAGTACCGGCCAACATCCATTTCATGAATTTGCGACGTTCGATGGCGCTTCCCGGATGCTCTAAATTATTTTTATTATCCATCTCCATATCATTTTATTGAGTCTAAACGAATTTTATCAGGCTTTATGGGTGGTGGCATGGGTTCCAATAATTTAAATTTCGGAGAATGCGGATCATGACAATGAACACATAGGGAATAATTTTTCCTGCCATTCCATTCTCCGGTACGTTTTCCATGTATTCCAAGTTTCCAATCTCTGATCTTGGGACCATGACATTGACCGCATAATTCATAAGATTTTTCAAAACTGAGAAGTCTCCCATCTGCAAGTCTTAATGAATCACGATTTGTCGCATCA
>SDBS01003369.1_pt1 | contig 15690 bp, 13 predicted proteins | sample 2277091 | NCBI WGS metagenome assembly SDBS01 (sample SAMN10404972, study PRJNA504765) | marine sediment metagenome | isolation source: marine sediment core GS10_PC15, 163 cmbsf | place: Arctic Ocean: Southern Knipovich Ridge | collected 2010 | reverse complement strand
TATTAATTAAAATGCTCTCAAACCGGGATCAGGATAAAATAGATATACAGATCATTATAGAAGAGAACGAGGATAATATTGATGAGGAATATATTAGCACCTGGAAGAAATTCATTTAATTAGGTGATTAATCGATGAAGTGTCCCCCCATGAACTATTTTATGAGGTTTTCTTGGAAATATAGTAACACATAAAAAAATATGTATAGCAGTCTACCTGATCAATATTTCCGGTCTTTTTATAATTACCCCGTTATAGTCATACTCCTTTGACGGCCATTTATCGGAAAGTGTTAAAACATCGTAGTTTCCACCTTTCACCAGAATAGAGTCCTCTATTTTAGTACCGGTTATTGACGGGTTATGGGCAAATATTTCACCTTCCCGGACAACATAATCACTGTCCGGGCTCAGGCCCTGCTCCCTTGTAAGGTACCCGCCGGTACCCCCCTGGAAGTGTTTCAATTCTTCATTTTCATAGCCTGCTTCCCTGTATTCTCTTTTTCCCGCCTCAAATACATCACTCAATTTCTTACCTGGCCTTGTCATCGTTATGAGTGCCATATCTACCCTGTGAAGCGCTTCATACTTCTCTTTAATCACATCCGGCAAGGCTCCGAAATGAACCAGCCTTGTCATGCTGAGAATCAGTCCCCACTTTTGAGCGCATATAACAACCATACAGTATTTATCAAGTTTCTTTTCTGTCGGCATGGGATGCCTGAAGTTGAAAATCCGTTCATCCGTCCCAACAAGGAGGACAACCGGATAAATTCCTCCGGCCATCAACTTTCCGCCGATAATTCCCTGAATTTCATACTCACTCAACCCGGGCTCAACAGCTTCCATTGTTTCATCCATTGCGTCAGTGCACATCTTAGCAAGCTCTCTATAACGGCTCACTTCATTATCCGTAAGCGGAACACGTAATAAATTAATCCTGCCGGCTTCAGGAGTGCCGAATCTATCCGTCAGGTCCGCTGCGAGACGCCCGCCGTCTATGATATCCTTTATCAGCCCCTCACGATTATCCTCAGTCCAGTTGTACTCAAGTGTCTCAAGCCCCAATCCCTCACACTCCTCTTTAAAAACCCGGGGCATTTCAATATTATTAGTTACAATGAACCCCTTATCTTTTGTAATCAGGACATTTACAAACCCCTCTTCAAGCCCGTGGATTATCGAATCATCACCGCCTCCCGTGATCCATGAAAAATTATGCTGTGCCAAAAACAGGACACCCGCATAATTATTCTTTTCCATAAAATTCCTGATTCTCTTTAACTTAATATTTATTTCTGAAAGCCTGTCGTTATTAACTCCCATATCTTTTAAACCCCCATTTTTAAATTATTCCTGGTGACCGCCGTGCAAAGCGGCAGTTACAGCTAATATTGAAAAAAAGATCATGCACTTGCTGATTAGCAGCAGTACCGGCTAATCAACATCAAGTACCGGTTTAATGTCAAGCAGGTAGCACAGGTTCAACAGCTCCTCAACATAATCACCGTATACTGCCGCAAAATGCTGCGAAAGCACGTTATCAAGAATACTTCGGACATTTCCGTCAGGGAACAATTTTACACTTGGCCAGGCTGGAAGAGGCACACCCATTTCAACCCACTGAGGCGGCTCCTTGCCTTCACCTGTCACAATGTGCATCCGGTACCCTTCTCTGTCCTCGGCAAGGCTCGCGAGAGTCATCCGGCCTGTCTTCATCCTTGAACAGTGAGCTATACCGCCGAGAAGAGCGGTTGAAACATCTTTTATCTGCGGCTTCCCCTCGATCATTTCATCCGGTATGTATCCGTCTTCTCCAAGCAGTATCCAGTCAGGATGATGCTCATAGTGCTCCACGAACATTACCTGCCTGCCGGACAGCCATTTTAGCATTAACTCGGCCACCAGATTGCATATATCATTTTCATCGATGTATGGAAAACCCGCGGACGCTATTAGAGCTGAAGGAACCGCATGTGTAGCGTTCATTTCAAGGTCAATACCATCCACACACTTGTAGGAGAAGGCACTGAAATTCTTATCCCTGCAGATCTCAACTGTTGCCATATATATTTGTACGGCCCTTTCAATCACTTCGTCCTTTGGTTTTCCTAAAGGATACTCCCAGTCCTTTGTTATCTTTTCAATCTCTTTCTTTATCTCGCCGCTGTCAAGCCCTTCTATTTTTCGTTCAAGCTGCAGCATATCTAAACTTTCAACTTCCGGGCCGATCATGTCTCTAAGGCGTGTCGGATTAAAGCTTGTTGTGTAAAGACCCATGTCGTTAAAGCCGATCATTCCGATACGGCTGTACCGGAGTTTGTTCATAACCTGTGCTGCCCTGCCGAATTTAATAATTGATTCCACATCCATTGGTGAGTCAGGGCCATTAAATAGGTATTTAAATTTAAATCCCCACATCTCAAGAGGATAGCGTAATGCCGTTGTTCCCGCTCCAGCTGCAGGTGAGATGAGCGTGTCTCCCTCCGTGAACCCGCCATAACTGTAAAGGACAACCGGCCTGTCACGGAATTCAAGTAAAACCCGGGTGACTCCCCTTACCTCAGTCCAGTTTATCACGTTTGCGATGAGAAAATCCCACTCCTCCGATTTAAGCTCCTTAATAGCCCTTTCCGGTTCTTTCCCTTCTCCAAAAACCGGATCAGTGCGGACAAGCTCAATGCCGTTATCAGTTAACTGCTTTTCCGCCCCGGCGCTGATTTCCTTCAGTCTCTCAGGCACATAAAACTGGGTGCCAAACGATACGTAAGCTGCTTTTAATTTTTCCATCTTTTACTCCTTTTAGTAAAGAAAATATTTTATTAACAACGTTCATAAATTCCACTCCCCAATGCATTTCTCCAAGAATTTATAACTGTATCTTTTAGGCATTTCAAACTTCATGCCGGTAAATCTGTCTGGCCGGAAAAGATCAATTGGAATGGATGTTACACCATTATTAAGAATATATTCGGAAGTCAGTTTTGCACCGATTATACAGTATCCAATTCCATTCGAATATCCTGTATTGACAAAATAATTATCATAACCCGGCATTGGTCCGATATAGGGTAAACGGTCAGGTGTCATTGCAAAAGTCCCTGCCCAGATACGGAGGAAAGAAACGCCTTTGAGTGACGGATATAAAAAAATGAACACTGAAGCCAAACGTTCAAGGTCCTCAAAAGCAGCTGACTCTTCAAATCGCTCCTGGTCTGTTTCAGGTTCATATGTTGGATGTCCTCCTATAATGAGACTCCCATTTTTTTGTGAGGTTCCATAACAATAATATCCATTATAAGTATATTCCCACGTTGGTATCGGGATAAGGGGTACCTTCTCTGTTACAGATACTACGTTGAGTACGGGGAAAACTGTAATCTCAGGTGCGATCTGAGGTGACCAGGCGTTTGTGCAGTTGATCACCCAGGAATTGGCCATAATCTCACCATTATTTGTCCTGACTCCAACAGCTTTACCGCCTCTGAAAATAATTTCTTCTACCCTTGTTTGAGTAATAAGCTGCGTTTTATACCTCTCATTAGCAGTTAGAGCGAATGCCCAGCACATCTTTATCGGATTTACACTTCCATCTATCCTGCAGAATTTACTGTCAAACAATATATTTTCTGCGAGAAAGGGATATTTTTCTTTGATTATATATTTATCGAAGAACTCTGTTGCATCATCACCCCCGGCTTTCTGAATCTCCACCAGGTTCTTCAGCTCTTCACTCTCCTCTTCACCTGATGAGAGGTCAATACTGCCAAATTGCTGAAACTCTATATCTCTTCCCAGCTCATCATTTAATCCGCGAAGCAGTTCTATATCTGCACGAACAAAAGGGAGACGTTTGCGGACTCTTTCAATGGTCATTTCCCTTCCATCAAGCTGAGTCAGGCATGACCCCATCCTCCCTGATGCTCCTGATGAAATTGAACGCTGCTCCACCACTACAACATCAAATCCGGCTTTTGCAAGATAATAAGCAGTTGCACAACCACTTATCCCGCCACCGATTATTATTACATCAAATGCATGAGGAATATTCAAATCATGCTCACAGAGTGGATTGTTTTCTAAAAAACGTCAATTCAGGCTGTCCCTTAACATAAATAATAGCTATTTAGATATCGTAAGTGGTACTACGTGCCTGTATAATATATAGCATCAAATTTTTATTCTGTACGTATGGGACAGCTTAATATGAGGTTGTGTGACAACCTCAATTATTCTGACAGCACCCCAGCGGAAATTGGTCTTACTGGAATCCGTATTCGTATCGGTCGAATCTCCTGCATCGGTATACCACATTCTTCATTCAATATTCTGGCAATATTTAAAAAACAGGTCTTTGACTGGCACAACCCCATACCCGCCCTTGTAGCCCTCTTTACTCCGTCAACTGTACGTGCGCCTGCCCGGATTGATTCTCTCACCTCATCCTCAGTAACCTCTTCACATCTACAGACAATTAAACCCCTGTCACTCAATTCTTTATTATTCATTAAATAACTCCATTCGAATAATATTTTAATATTTCCCTCTTCCCTATCGCTCTCATTTCCCCATAGCTTCCTATACGAAGATCCTCTAACCTATTTTTTATTTCATCTTTTATTTTTCTAGCTTCTCCCCCTTCTATATATCCCAACTTCTGAGCAACAACAACTCCAACAAGCCTTCCTTCATCCATAGCAGTATTAGCCTCCTCTGTACCGCACACATCACCGGCAACATATACGCCGCTTTTTAATGTTTCCAGATCTATATTATGTACAGGAATAAAACCACCAAGATCTTTAATGTACTTCATCTTTAAGTTAGCAGCCCAGCATAGTTCATTAAACGGTCTCAGACCTACTGCAAGGCAGATAAGGTCACATGCTGCTTCTATCTCTGTCCCTTTGATGATATTTCCATCCTTTCCTACTCTCGTAATCACCGCACTTTCCACATTTGGATTACCACGAGCCTCCACTATCGTATGGCTTGTCAGAATAGGTACCCCTAGTCTCCTGATCTTGTCAGCATGTACTTGATAACCTCCTACTTTTGAAAGAGCATCTATAACTCCAACAATTTCCGCTCCTGCCTGTATCATTTGATATGATACGATAAGACCTACATTTCCTGTTCCAACCATGAGAACCTTCTTCCCTGGAAGCACACGATTGATATTCATCATATATTGTGCAGCACCTGCACCCATAATTCCCGGCTTTGTCCACCCTTTAAAATAAAGAGCTTTTTCCAAAGCACCGGTAGTTATAAGTATATTTTTTGCGAAAATATAATCCTTCTTTTTTTCTTCTGAAGTATAAGCTACCCTCATATCAGGATATATGCCCCAGACAACTGTGTTGAGGAGCATACCTACATTATACTTTTCCGTAAGTCTTAAAAGATCATACCCAATTTGAAATCCTCTAACTCCAGCCCTGTGCTTATGTGACCCGAAAAACCTGTGTGTCTGAAGGAAAAGCTGTCCCCCTGGTCTGTCATTTTCATCAATGACAAGAACCTTAACACCATATCTCGCAGCTTCAATAGCAGCTGATAAACCTGCAGGACCCGCTCCAATGACAACAAGCTGATTGTTCAACTGTATTACCCCCACCTGCCAGTTCCTTCAAGCGTTTCAATGACCATTCCATCCTGAACTTTCGTTATACAGGTCCTAATATTAGGGATTCCGTTAACTTTCATTATACAATCAGTACACCTCCCCCGGTTGCAGAAAACGCCCCTTGGCTCATTATATTTAGAAGTTATCTTGTGAATCTTAATACCTGCAGCAAACATTGCAGCTGCAATCGGCTCACCTTTAAAAGCTGCAATCTTTTTTCCATCAACAATTATAGTAACTTCTTTCCGGTTTTGAATATCGTCAAGTATCGGATGCCCAACGATTCTCATTATACACTCCATTTAATAGATCTCTTAAAAACACTTTTACTCAGTTTCTATTCTTTTATTGCTCCGAAGGACAATCCGCGTACGAGGTATTTCTGCATCAGAATCGCAAAAATGATCACAGGTACTATCATTACTGTTGAAGAAATTCCAAGCATGGAATAATTGACAATGAAATGCTGATAGGTAGTATATGCCGCCCAGACAGGAAGTGTCCTGCATGAAGAAGTTGTTAACACCGATGCAAACATATACTCATTCCAAATAAATATAAATGTAAGTATTGTAATAGAGAGAAGGCCGGGAGCTGAAAGAGGAACTATTATCTTAATAAGCTCCATTCCAGGACTGCAGCCATCTATCCTTGCTGCTTCTGTTATTTCATTCGGCACTTCTTTAAAAAACCCTTCTAAAAGCCATGTAGCGAGCGGAATATTAAAAACAATGTAAATAAGTATGATCCCGGGCAGGGTGTACAGCAGGCCTATTTTTTTATAAACAACAAATATGGGGATTATTACAGCAATCCCGGGAAGCATCCTCATGGCAAGAAACTCAAAAGATAAATTCCTCCTTGTTTTTTCACCCATTTTCAATTTAGCAAGGCCGTATGCTGCCGGGATCGAAAAAACCATTACAGCAGCTGTTGCCGAAATGGTGGCTATTAATGAATTCTTTAAGTAAAGGAAAAATTTTTGATGTTTTACCGCATCAACCCAGACCTCAGTTGTAAGGTTCTTTAATGAAACGATCTGATCGGGATCATATATTGTACCAAGGGATTTGAAACCTGAAACTATCTGGAAAACAATCGGGATTAAAAATATTGCCAGTAATATAAAAATCAATGTAAATTTGGGAATTTGTACGATGCTTCTATATTTCAATGAAGTTTACCCCTTTCAATACTGAAAATCAGTACGTTCTCTGTATCACCCTTATTAGAACTGTTCCCAGAAGGATCATAACAATCAGGATTATTATCGAAAATGTTGACCCCAGCCCTATATTAAACTCCTTAAATGCAATGGTATAATTCCTTACTGTAATTAGATCAGTCGCGAAGTTCGGCCCGCCCTTTGTCATGATATATACTTTATCAAATTCTTTGAATGTATCAATTATCCTCACAAGCATAGCAAGCAGATAAACATTTCTTAAGGTAGGCAGTGTTATCCGGAACAATGTACTGAAATAACCGGCCCCTTCTACCTTTGCAGCTTCATAGTACTCTGATGGAATTGCCATCAAACCGGCAAGAATAATGAGAAACACAAAGGCGGACCATTCCCATACATCCAGAATTATCATTGTAATAAGCGCGGTTTTAACATTACCATACCATATAATCCTTGGCAGATTCAATAGTCTAAAAAACCAGTTTACTATACCGACGGCATCATCGAATATATACCTGCCCATAAGGCCAACAGCAATGGGCGTTATAACCATCGGGATCAGAAATAATGACCTATAAATATTTCTTCCTCTAACAACATTAATAAGCAAAAGGGCAATAAGAGTACCGAAAATAAGCTCCAGGGATACAGAAGCCGCAGAAAAGATAATCGTTAATTTAAATGAGTGCCAGACATACGGGTCTGTAAATATTGTTGCGTAATTCTTCAACCCGACAAACTTGAACGGTATCTGTACCTTCGCAATATTGTACTGATGGGTGCTTATATATAGAGAATAAATGAGGGGAACAATTCCAACGAGTAAAACCAGGAACAGTGCTGGAAAAACAAACCATTTCCATATATTTTTTTCATTTTGCCTGAATTTCATATTGTTTTACTTTCCCTATATTATACAGGGTCTGACTTTATTTACAATAGTCAGACCCTGAAAAAATAAACATCCGGCCATAAAATAATTCTTATATTCTTGCCGGTTATTTTATCTCCGCCCATTTCGCTTCTGTTTCTTTTACAACTCTATCGAGAGCCTGCCTTACGTCGATGTCTCCGCTTACAAGCGCTGCCATGGCGTTTGACATAATCAGTATCTCTTCTTCATAGATCAAATGGTCAGGCGTTGTATACAGGTTCTCTGCATATTCGAACTGGGCCGCAAATGTCGGATTTACCGCGATAACTTCAGGGTCTTTATAGGTAGCCAGCCTGATAGGGTTGTGAAGGCTGGTCATACTCATTTTTTTATCGATCTCTTCGGATGAAGCCCAGACAGTAAACAGGTAAGCTATATCCGGTATATCGGTGTTTCCGGTTATAAACGATATCCAGCCGCAGTCCTGTGTGCTCCTGGGTTTCCCGTCGATCCCGGGAACATGGGCAAACCCGACCTTATCGGGACCGGAGATCTTAAATTCGGATGACCCAGCCTGTATCGGCGACCACGTCGGCGCGTACTGAAAAGCTGTAGCGCTGCGCCCCGAGCTGAACGTACCGAGTATGGATGCCCAGTCCGTGGTGAGGATTTCAGGAACCATGTGCCCTTTCCGCTGAACATCATACAAATCTGAAATCGCTCTGAAGCCTGCATCATCATTTATGGTAGACTTTCCCGTAGCAGGGTCCGCAAAAAAGATCTTATCACGATCCCAGTAGTTTAGATATCTTGACATAACGGTATCAAGGGTAGCATAGGGAGCGAACATCTCCGCGTCACCCCAGAAATCTATTTCACCATCACCGTCAGTATCCCGTGTGAAAAATTCGGCTAAATCTTTGTAGGATTTATCCCATGTGAGGTTGTCGATATCATAATCATAGCCGTATTTTTTCCTGAACGCGGCCTTTTCTTTCGGGTCGTTAATCAGGTCTGCTCTATATACCATGATATAACTGCACCAGTAAAAAGGCATGGCCCTGTGCGTACCGTCATCGGCAATGCCCCAGTCTTCCAGCCCCGGTATCATGGTGTCGAATTCCGGATCATATTTCGCTATATAGGGATCCAGGTTGAGAACCCCAGGGTTCTCGAGAACAGGTTTGTGAATATACCGGTCATACTGAATGATGTCGTATTCCGGATCACCTGAAGCCAGCTCCAGGTTTACCTTTTGTGACATTTCAATCGTGGACAGCGGTTCTGTGAAAACCTTAATCCCTGTGGCATCTTCCCATTCCGGTATAACTTTGATCAGTGCCTGACCCGGCGCGTCCCAGGACAAAAGGACATACAGTTCTATCTTTTTTCCCTTTGCCAGTTCCTTCGAAATCCTGGTTGCCATTTTATCCATCGGTTCTCCGGGCAAGGGCCCAAGCTCAACTTCTTCAACAGCCTCTTCCTTTACCTCTTCTTTTTCTTTTCCTCCCTTAGCAAAAACAAAAGTTACAGTTAATATCAAGCTCAATAAAATCACAATAAATAATGTTAATCTGCCTTTCTTCATAACTAACTCCTTATAGATTTTTTTAAAAAAATTAAAAAATAAAATATTCACCTCCTTTTGCTGGTTTTCTAAAAAATTCTTTCTCGCAATGCAGGTTATTTTCCGCAGGTATAACCGCCATCTACACTGAAAATAGCTCCTGTCGCATAGGAAGAATCATCACCTGCCAGAAACAGTATCGCTTTCGCTATTTCTAAAGGCTCAGCGAATCTGTTTAATGCGTGCATCCTGTATATTTCCTGCTTAAACTCTTCGGAAGCATGTTTTTTGAAGAATTCCGTTACCATCTCCGTCCATATGGCCCCCGGAGCTACAGCATTGACCCTTATATTTAACCCGGCATAATCCATTGCCATGCTTCTTGTAAAATTGATAACCGCCCCTTTTGATGTAGTATAAGCTATTCTATCGGCCATCCCCATCAATCCAATGCTGGAGGAAACATTTACTATCGACCCTCCGGCCTCATTTGTTTTCATGAGCGGGATCATATATTTTGTGCACAGGAACATTCCATATACATTAACATCCATTATTCTTTTAAATTCTTCTTCCGTTGTGTTTTCAACATTGCCGATGGTGTCTACCGCCGCATTATTCACCAGTATATCTACCCTTCCAAACCTTTTTTCAGTTTCTAGGACAAGCTCCTTTACGTCACCTGAACTGGTAATATCTGTTCTTTTATAAAAAACATTATCCGCACCGCCGAATGCATCATTTATCTTTTTCTCATCAAATTGTTTATGGTAAACACCCACAATGGAGGCGCCCTCTTCAAAAAACAGTTTTGCGGTTTCAAACCCCAGCCCCGTAGCAGCTCCTGTGATTACCGCGACCTTATTCTTTAATTTCATAAAACCCCCTTATTTGTTAAATCTACGGGCCCTGCTTATTTTTATAAAACTCCCTCGCCTTTTTAAGTATGTTTTCAATTTCTCTGTCCTGGTCTTCCGGAAGCGGCTCACAGCGGTGGGTACGAAGTATCTCAGCCATTCTTTCCTCCGCGAGTTTTAGAGCGTCTTTCTTCCCCTGAACTTCCCACTCCTGATAGGTCAGCATGTCAGCCGCCTTCGGTATAAAACCTTCTTTATCAAAATATTTTCTCGTGTGAGCAGTGTTTAAATAATAGCCGGGTATAGGACCGATCTCTTCAATTAAGCCGGCAGCAAGTGTTTCATCGTCCACGGTAAACCCTTCAATAAAAGCCCCCACCATGCCTGCAACATCATCATCAAGAATTGACTGCAGGGGGTGATAAGCAAGCTCACCGTATACACCGCCGTTCAAATTCGCGACATTACATCCGGATAATGCTATGACAAGAGTGGTTATTGCTTTTTCATAACCATCCTGGTAATCGATTTTTTTCGAATTAGTCCATCCGGAATCGGCAAACGTTGGTACTTCATATCTCCTCCAGACCTGGCTGAACGCGGCAATATGCATGCAGGTCTTGATGCTGCCGAAGACAGGCGAGCCTGACCTCATGTCCATAGGCAGTATCGTATCTTCTATCACTATTTTAGTTCCGGGTTTTACCATTTGAGCTAGACAAATTCCTCCGATAACTTCCGCGTCAAATGAGACCAGTGTTCCCGCAATTGTGGCAGGAGATGTGCCTCCCATCATGCAGCCGCTCGCGACATTAATAGGAAATCCGGCCTCAGCATACCGGATAGCGGATTCACAGGCATCTGTGTAGTACGTTAGAGGGGCGGACGGCAGAGACAATCCCATAATATCCTGGTCTGTAATTTTTGCCATTTCTATATTGTATATTTCACAGTCATTCTGATAACCTGTCCACTGTACTTTCGTTGAATATCTCATTTTTGCAGCCACGCTCTCCGGAATCGACATAGCAGGTGATACACCCTCGACTTCAAAATACGGCGTATAAGAACACAGAATGTGAAAATTTTCGAGTGCGTCTAAAACACAGAGGGCCTGCCTGTTCTCTTCCCCCGTGGCTTTCCTGACCTTCCAGGTCTTTAAATCCAGAATTCCCTGGCCGGGCATGTCTGAAAAATAGAGTGTATTTCCGCCTATTCTGACATTATGCTCAGGATTTCTGGACCTCATTGTGAAGCTGCTTGGACATCTTCGCAGCATCTCTTCAACGATATAACTCGGAAACCGGACTCTTTTCTCATCAAAATCCACATTGCAGCCATTCTTTTTAAAAATATTAAGAGCCTTTTCACTTTCGAATCGGATACCGGTTGTCTCAAGCACATCAAGTGTGCTTCTGTGTACCGCTTCAACCTGTTCCTCAGTTAATATATCAAGGGGCCTTATGTTTCGAGTAAAGCCTTTTAAAGGCATAAAACCCTCCTGTTATTCTCATTCCTTTCTCAGCAATCTCTTAATTTGCAGCATCACAGCAGCGCCAGTCCGCGTTATGTTACGTTCAGGCTATTGCATTATCTCAACAGTCTTTTTAACAAAACGCCCGCTGAAGGGGCCGTGCCGGAATATCCATCAGCACCAATCTCATCCGCAAACTCCTGAGTTATAGCGCCCCCTCCCACAATCACCTTTACTCTACCTCTGAGATTTCTCTCTTTTAACATCTCAATTACCTTATACTGCTCGGGCGCGGTAGTAGTTAAAAGAGCCGACATAGCCAGCACATCTGCCTCACCCTCTTCAACTACTTCCACAAATTTCTCAGCAGGAACATTTATTCCAAGATCATTAATTAAAAACCCATCAGCAGCCAGCAATGTGGCCACCATTGTCTTGCCAATACTGTGGATATCCCCGAATACAGTGCCGATTGCCACTGTCCCAAGGCTCCTGACCTTTTTTCCCTGTTTTTTTATTTCTTCTATAATTACAGGCATCCCGCCTTCCATTGCGTCAGAGGCACCAACCAGCTGGGGAAGGAAAATCTCCCCTTTGGAAAAGGCCTCGCCTACACGTGTAATCGTATCTTTCAGTTTACCAAATATAATAACCGGGTCGACTTTCTCTTCGATCGCCTTTCTGGTTAATCCCTCAACACCCTTTCTATCAAACTCATTAACCGCCTTTTCTAATTCCCGCAGGATATCCTGCATATAATGGGTCCCTCTACTTTCACGAAACTTTAACGAACAACTTTACTTTACTGTCTCTTTACCGGCTGATTTTTATCTCTTTTCCTCTGGCTGCTGATTCCCCCGCGCACACAGCCACCCTCAAATTTCTCAACATGTCCCGATTTTCTTTATTAATATCTTTTTTCCCATCCAATTCATCCAGAAGGGAGCGAAGGTCCTCTATAAATGTGTTTACCGGCGTCAGCTTGCCTTCTTTTTTAATTTCTGCTGTATGAACAAGAAATCTTTCACAATCCACTTCTATTGATCCATTACTCCCGCTCACAAGCGTTGTATTAAATGCCTTTCCATAAATTGGCATACCCCACTGAATGGTTGAACTTGCTTTATTTTCATGGTTGAGTATCACCGATGCTGCCGCGATATCCTTATCGCTCGTGTCAAAAGCGCATACAGAGCTCACTTCACCAAACACGTTTCTGAACAGTTGAATTCCATGATAGTGCGCCGATACTATCCACCCTCCGTCTTTATTATCATCCACATACCACTTTCCCAGGCCTCTGTAATTACCTTTAAACCCGTCGAGCTCAAACCATGAGCCGAGCGTCCCGAAACTCATATACTTATAACCCACAACCAGCCTGCCCAGATCTTTTCTATATGATTCGATCAGCTTATAATCAGCGTCATAATTCATTGTCTGGCCAACATGTAAAAACAGGCCTTTCTTTCCGGCAAGGCGGACAAGCTCTTCTCCCTTTTTATATTTATCAAGAACAAGGGGGTATTCACATAAAACATTTTTACCGTTCTCCAGGGCATACTTTACTATTTCATAATGATATTTATTTGGAACCGCGACTGATACAGTATTTATTCCTTTGTCTATGCACATTTCTTCAATAGAGGTATACGAATTGATATTAAACTCCTTTGAAAACTCAGATGAATGTTCAGTATTCTTATCATAGACCCCCTTTATGACCAATCTTTTACTATCAAGCTCTCTGATCGCACTGGCCCGTCTATGAGCCGCGTATCCGGCACCAATCAAGCCTACCTTAATATCTCCGGTCATTTCTTTATCCTTTTATAGAAGCTCAGGGTTGCTTATCAAATAAATAACCTCATCCCGGCAATTTTCAGATTTTAGCATGTATTGATCTTGATATAATGTCTTCCTGGACCTCCGGGTTAAGCTCGACGAAATACGCGCTGTACCCGGCGACTCTTATCATGATACCCCTGTACTGATCGGGATCCTTCTGGGCTTTCCTCAGTATTTCACTGTCAGTCACATTAAACTGGATATGATAACCATTGAGGTCATTGTAAGACCTCAACAGGTCTACCAGTTTCAAGATATCTTCATCTTTTTCAAAAATTGAGGGGCTGAGCCTCACATTTAAAAGCGTGCCGTTTGTAGCCAGAACATTATCTATCTTTGCCGCGGATTTTATTACACCTAAGATACCTGCCTTCTCAGACCCCGCAGCAGGAGATAACCCTCCATCTGCCAGGGGCTGGCCGGATTTTCTTCCCTCTGCTGTCGCTCCTGTGGTTAAACCAAAAGGTACATTTATCGAAACCGCGAAAAGCCCGGGTCTGAATTTAATTCCAAAAGAACCGTTATACCTGCCAACTTCACGACAGTAATACTGCCCTATCTCCCTCGCAATTGTATCTGCAAAATCATCATCATTCCCGTATTTCGGAATCTTATTCCACAGCTCCTGTCTCAATGTTTCACTTCGATTAAAATTATTTTTCAAAATTGAGACCATTTCCTTCAGGTTCAGCCTGTTTTGCTCATATACGACCTTTTTAAGGGCAATCAGTGAATTGGCAACATTCGGTAAACCCACGCCTGTAACACCGACAAAATCATGCTCGGCGCCTCCTTCAGTAAAGTCCAGCCCCGATTCCATACACCCCCCTATTAAACTTGAAGTAAAGGGGCACGGGTATAACAGGGCGTGAGACTCGACTACAGCATTCATGATTATCACCGCGTTTTTAACGGCATAGGAAAGCTGTTTTTTAAATGCGCATACCAGACTCTCATAGTCCGTCATATTATCCGGAGTGCCTGTTCTGACACCTATATATTTATCAGTTAAAAAGCATTTACCGTCATTCAGGGCTATTTCCAGGCATTTAGCCATATTAACAAAAACTGCTCCTGTGTAAGCTGTCGTGTTACCCGAAGGAGTTAATTCAACACAGCCTACAACTGAATAATTTCTGGCCTCTTTTAAGCTTACACCAGAATTCCGGATCATAGAAACAGCGGCATTGTCCATAAAAAACTTGGGTTTACCCCGGCCGATTTTAACCTCTTTCATCGCCTCAAACAATAATTTTTCCGGTGATTGAGTATGTACCCTTACACCAAGCTCGGGCTGCAGCAGGCCTGTATTCTTATCCGCTTCAATAAGCAAATAGGATAGTTCATTTGTCGCGTCATTCCCGTTCTCATCAACACCTCCCACAACCATGCACAGGGTCATTGAAAACCCGGACCAGTACGAAGAGGAGTCAAAGTCCCACAATATACTCATCTCCGATAACTTGATAAACAGGCATTGAATCAATTCAACTGCTTTTTCTCCTGTTATGACGTTATTTTGTAAGTCACTTTGATAAAATGGATACATATATTGATCAAATCTTCCGGGGGACACCGCTGTGCAGTTCTGTTCAAGGCCGAACAGTATGAGCTGTGCGAAAAACCAGGCCTGAACAGCCTGCCTGAATGTTTCAGGAGGGTTTTCAGAAATATATGAGCAGTCCCGGGATATTCTCTGAAGCTCATCAGCCCTTTTTTTATCATTACATTCCAATGCTTTTTCTTTTGCTAGTACAGAATACCTCCCTATCCATTCAGTTACAGCTTTATACACTATGATGATGGACCTGTAAAAAGTTCTTTTCCTGATATCTGCCGGTCTCGACAGGTCAAGCTCTTTCAGTTTGCTCTCGGCTTCAGACGAAATGCCATTGAAACCTTTTTTTAACAGTTTCGGGTAGTCGACAACCACATGCCCGATGCCGTTCCTCAGATAGCACTCAGGGGCCACCGGAGTGGTATCCACCCTCCCCAGTGAAGCAATGCCGTGCTCGATGATTTCTTCTGGAAGCAGGCCTGTTACCCTGTCTTCTACCGTCCTCCCGGACCAGTAGGGAAGAATCTCCCCTTTCAGCATCTTCTTCACTTCATCCGATACGATGTGCCTGTCCTGGTTTCTCCTGTCAGGAGCTTTTACAGGGTCATGCAGCTCCTTTTTCAGCCAGTTTGAGCTGTACTCCGGTGCCACAACGGACCCGCGGGGGCCGGATGAATTATTACCGACTATCAATTCAT
>SDBS01003368.1_pt1 | contig 15694 bp, 15 predicted proteins | sample 2277091 | NCBI WGS metagenome assembly SDBS01 (sample SAMN10404972, study PRJNA504765) | marine sediment metagenome | isolation source: marine sediment core GS10_PC15, 163 cmbsf | place: Arctic Ocean: Southern Knipovich Ridge | collected 2010 | reverse complement strand
TATATGTTTGCTCGTTGGATAAAATCTTGGCGAGACCTACCTTTAAAGATCAATCAGTGGGCTAATGTTATGCGTTGGGAGCTACGCCCTCGGCCTTTTTTGCGTACTACTGAGTTTTTCTGGCAGGAGGGTCATACCGCTCATGCAACGAAAGATGAGGCGCATGAAGAAGTGATCATGATGCTTCAAGAATATACTAATTTGGCTCAAGATTATTTGGCGATTCCGGTAGTAACCGGCCTAAAGTCTGAGAGTGAAAAATTCCCTGGGGCGGAAAAAACGTATACTTTTGAGGCGTTAATGCCCGATGGCAAATCCTTACAGATGGGAACTTCGCATCTTCTTTCTCAGAATTTTGCCAAAGTCTTTGATATGAAATACCAAGACAAAGATGAAAAACTTTCCTATCCCTTTCTTACTAGCTGGGGCGTTACAACACGCCTCATTGGCGCAGTTGTAATGACACACGGGGATGAAAAAGGACTTGTGATTCCGCCAAAAATAGCACCAACCCAAGTAATAGTAATTCCTATATCGAAAAAAGGAGTGGACAATCGTATTATCCTAGAAAAGGCCCAAAATTTGGCGGTAGAGCTACGAAAGTCAGGGGTCCGAGTAGAAGTGGATGCAGATGAAAATAAGACCCCAGGGGCAAAATTCTATTACTGGGAATTGCGCGGAGTTCCAATGCGGAGTGAAATTGGGCCACGAGATTTCGAAAAAGGACAGGATATTTTAATTGATAGACTAGGGCTGTCAAAAAAGGCCATTTCTTTTGAGCAGCTGCCGCAAGCGGTTATCGATCTCGCTGCTACGGTTCAGAAAAAATTATTTGAGCGAGCTCTTGAAAAACGTGATTCTCAGTGGTTTAAATCGGCAAAACTTTCAGATTTTGCTAAAGATCTTGAAACCAAGGGTGGCTTTTATCAGACCGGTTGGTGTGGAAAAGAGGTATGCGAGCAAGAGCTTAAAAAACATAAAGCCACTATACGCTGCCTTCTTGATAAAAAAAGCTTTGAAACATGCTTTAATTGCCCAGAGGCAAGTAAGCAAGATGTGCTTGTAGCTCGATCGTATTAATAAAAAAATGCCCGTTGAAAGCGGGCATTTTTTTAGATTTGTTCAGTTATCGTATCTGGGGATAGGCAGTTTTTTCTGCTATTTTTTTCTTAATATCGGCATACTGCGGTCCAAGTTTATGTATGGCTTTTTTAGCATCCTTGGTTATTTGAGCACCTTGCAATATAAGAAAGTTAATTACTTGCGGATCCAGTTGTTCATTCAGAGCGATTTCGAGAGGTGTTCCTAAGCGAGAGGTTTTGTTGAGATATGAGCCATCTCTGTCGTAATTTACTAAAATCTGAAGTACTTTAATAACATTGTCCGCTTTCTCATTGATTCGTTTTGGCAATAATACGGCATAATGAAATGGATTAAAATCTGCAAAGGGACTTCTGCTTGTAGTCATTTGAGCCCCATTTTTTAGCAAGAAATTGACAGCATGAAAATTACCGCCTTGTGCAGCTTTAAGTAATGGCGTTTCATCGAAGCGGTTTTTGCTGTTAATACCAGCTCCCCAAGCGAGCAATGTTTTTAAATCACCTACATCGCCTACTTCTGCTGCATAATGGATCGGAAGATTCGAATTTAGATCGCGACCGCCGATTGGTTGGTTAACGTTTTGATCAGTAAAGTTATATATTGTGCCTTCATAGATAGCATATACTTTTGGTTTTTTATCAAAATGATATCTACTTTCTAACTCTTCTGATACCAATTTTCTGATTATATTCCAAACATTTCCCGCACACTGTGCTTTATTTGCGAGGCATGCCGCCTGAACGTTTTTTAGCGCTTGGGCACGTTGTTCTAAAAAACCTGCATGGATAAAGCTATGGGCAATGCAGAAAAGTACAAATATAGATATTACTATACGCTTCTTCATAAATACTCCTTTTGATTGGTCCTATTTTATACCCTTATTTTAGCAGATGTAGGCAACCAAATACAAGAATTGGGCCTTTAGCTGCTTTTTTGGTGATCGGCTATTCCTATGGTACACTCCTCTCTGATAGAAGCTAGCAAGAAGGGAAATGAGTGAATATAGGCGAGTTTATTACCAAGTTTGAGTCTTATTTATTGACTGAAAAGCGAGTATCTGAGAATACATTTATGGCTTACAAGCAGGACTTGAGCCAATTCAGGCAGTTTTGTGTGAGTAATGATCTTTTGCTTGAAAATATGGAGCTTGCTGATCTCAAGCAGTTTCTAATCTCTTTGAAAAAACGTGGTATTTCAGCTCGATCTCGGGCAAGAAAAATTGCAACGATCAAGGGGCTATTTGCTTATGGAGCTTCTCGGTGCGGCTTCACTGATTATGCGCAAGATCTTCATTCGCCCAAATTGAAAAAAGAGCTTCCCGAAGTGCTTTCGGAAGACGAGGTAATGCACTTGTTTGTTGTCGCAGAACAAGATGGTTCTCAAAATGGCAAGCGTAATTCTGCCATGTTGTATCTCATGTATGTAACTGGGATGCGGGTAACTGAGCTTATTTCTTTGAAAATTACTGATGTACATCGCGATAGTGCAGTAGTTTCGATAGAAGGAAAAGGTGGCAAGCAGCGGATGGTACCTATTCCGGAGGGTATGATGGAGTTATTGTGTCATTATATCGATGAGACGCGGAGAGATATTCTCAATCACCTGGGTTCCTCGGATTATCTTTTTCCGGTTTGGTATGGTAAAAAAATCAAAGCGCTCACCCGACAAGGCTTTTGGTTAATCGTCAAACAGTTATGGAAAAAAGCGGGTATTGCTCGCCCAATGTCTCCCCATACGTTGCGCCATTCATTTGCAACGCATATGTTACAAAAAGGAGCTAATTTACGCTCATTGCAAATACTTCTTGGTCATGAGCAGTTAACTACCGTACAGATATATACCCATGTTGATACCAGCTATTTACGAAATATTTATGACAAAAAACATCCTCGTTCAAAATAGGTAATTCTAGTTGAGAGTTTTGAGTAAAAGAGGTATCTTTGACTATCGTCTTTTTGTCATATGAATCTTTGTTTGATTGGAGTTTGTATGGATAATCTATTTGTTGTCGAACAAAAATCGTTACTCTCGGTACTTTCCTCAATGCAACCAATTTGTACCAAAAGAACAACACTCGAAGCAACCTCATCCATTTTATTTCATGTTGGTTACAAGGAGCTTGTATTTAAAAGCACTGATCTCGAAATTAGCTTGCAATCAAGTTATCAACTAAAAGCAAGCGATATCTCTGAAATTAAAACATTTCTCGTTTCAGGAAAGCGCATTTTTGACTTGGTGAAAGAGCTTGAAGGAGATATTGAATTTACCTTAACTGATACACAACTGTGTCTTAAAGCTGGTGTGGTAAAATTAGCTCTTAATATTAAGGACCCGGAGCAGTTTCCACCATTTCCAGAGCGCATTGAAAATCTTATGCAAGTTGAATCATCATTTATGCTTGAGATGCTTAATAAAGTGGCCTTTTTAATTCCTCAAAATAACGCAAATCCAGCACTTAATGGCCTTCTTTTGGAAGTGACAAAAGATAATTTTAAGCTAACAACGACGGATGGCCATTGCTTGGCACAAATTCAATCTGATAAATATGCTCTTGATGAGCCAAAAACATGGTTATTACCACGTCGTGCTGTATTTGAAGTGAAAAAAATTTTAGAAGCTACTGATGAAAAGGAAGTATTTATCGGAACGTGTGGTAATCAGTTAGTTTTTTCAGGAGAGTCTTTTAATTTTTTTACCAAACTATTAAATAATACCTTTCCTGCATATGAATCTATTTTGGATAAGACAGCATTTTTACCGGCAAAAGTAGATCGTACTCATTTGGTGAAAACGCTTCGACGTTCTTCTTGTCTTTTATCAGGCCAGTTCATTGCCACGCAATTTGGTTTTTCTTCAAAAGGACTGCACGTTTCCATGCAAAACAAGGAAGTGGGTAAACTGGACGAAGAAGTGCCTTTAACGAATTTTAAAGGGGATACCTTAGATATGCGTTTTTATGCACCCTATCTTTTGAGTGGATTGCAGGTATTTGGTGAAGATAAGGTGCAATTCTATCTTAAAAACAATGCCAAGCCAATTATTTTTGAATCGAATGACAAGAATTATAATCTTACTTACTTAGTCATGCCAGTAGCACAGACGAATGGATAATAGAATACAAGTGTCGTCTGTGGAGCTTAAAAATTTTCGATGTTTTTCACATCTTCAGCTTGATTTTTCTGCACCATATGTACTTCTTGAAGGTATGAATGGCATTGGTAAAACGTCGGTTCTTGAAGCATTGTATTATACTTGCTATCTTCGTTCATTTCGTACTTATAATCCGAGGGAGCTTATTGCCTTTAACGCAGAAGAATTTTTTATAAAGGTTACTATTAAATCGTTGGATGGTCTTTCGCATGATATTCAGATTGGGATGTCGAAAAATAAGCGGTTGGTAAGGGTAGATCAACGACCAATATCTTCCTACAAGGATCTGATGTCTTATTATCGCACTATCAGTTTGACAGAGGATGACCTGGCGCTTATTCAAGGGAGCCCACAGTTTCGGCGACTTTTTTGGGATCAAATGCTTTTGCTTCTAAATCCCGATTATGGTCTTACACTTAAGAACTATCGGCAAATTGTTGATCAAAGAAATGCTTATTTACGACAGCCAAGGCGATCAGATGAAGATACCTACAAAGCACTTACTCAGCAGATGTGGAAACAGGCCAAGTATATTGAGAAGAAAAGAAAGGAACTACTTAATCGGCTTTATTCTGTTGTGAATGATCTTAATGTACAGTTTATCAGCGATGGATATAAGATACTATTTTCATATCGCCCAAAGAAAGAATTGTGTGATAGCTTTGATGAGTTTTATAGGGGTAATGCGCTCTTAAAAGAGTCAGAATTTCGGTATGGCCGATCGCTTTTTGGGGCCCACTTGGATGACATTACGATAACAATAGAAAATCGCTTTTCTCGAGCCTATGCCTCTCGCGGGCAGCAAAAACTGATTCTCTTATTATTAAAGATTGCCCAACTACACATCCTGAATGAGATGGGAAGCCCAAGTATATTTTTACTTGATGATTTTATGACGGATTTTGATGAAAGGCGCTCTCTGGAGCTTATTTCAGCCCTAAATTCGCTCAATTCTCAGTTGATTTTTACTTCCCCCTTGGTGGGTGGGATTGTGTCTCAAAAAGTAAAAAGTGAGGGTGGACGAGTATTGAAATTGACAATGTGAAAAGATTGGCTTAATCTAGGGCATTTTTTTTCTCGTTGTTGTTGACAAGGATAAAAAAAATAACTATAGTTATAGACATATTACTTTTTATAGCATTGAAATATAGATAAAAAAATTAAATAAAATTTTGACATTTTAATAATTTTATTTAGAATAGTGAATGTGTCAGGGATCACACAAAAAACCCTAATTTATTTAGGCTTCATTACTACTCTCCTTTTTTCCATCGCATTGATCTCTGATCAATGCGGTGGTTTTTTTAGGCCTTTTCGATTCTAATGATTTTTATTGTATTTTGTATTTGGTCTGACTAGGATAGTAGTGATGGAAAAAAGGAGTAGTTGATGAGGGTATGGTGCCTAGCCTTTCTGTGCTATTTTTTTTCCCTTCACGCAAAAGAATTTCTATATCCCGTAGGGTATCATCCTGAGCGGGATACTGTTTTTGTAATATATCAAAAAACGTCGACCCATTTGGAACTCTGGGAATGGGATTTGCGCACTAAATATGCTCATCAGCTTTTGCTTTCTCGGTATTCTCCTGCTGGATTTACATTCCTGCCTGATTATTCCGGATTTAGTTTTATTGATAACGGCATGTTAAAAGTGAAACAATTGTTAAAACGATCCCCAAGAACCATCGAATATGATGCTCCAATCTATAATGTGGAGCAGGTCAACTGGATTGATAGTAAGATTTGTTATACTTCTGGAAAGTACCAAGATTATTTTGGTATTTTCCAAATTGATTGGGATGGCTTGGTGCAGCCGATACTTTTTCAGGAAGGCGTTGATTATCAATATCCTCAAAAAATCGATCAATTACTTTTTTTTATAGAGCGAACAGAGGAGGGCTCCTATCGAGTCGCTTGCACTGATTATTTTGCCAATTATCAGAAAGATGAATTTAATAACTGGATGGATTCCTACCTGAAAAGTAAGCCTCTCATTCAAGAAATACTGCATTTTGACAAAAAGCCCTTGGCGTTTTTACGTATGATTTCTGCCTACGAAGGATTTGTTCTGAGTCATTCAAAAGTACTGAGCAAAAATGATCCATCGGTTAGTTTTGATTATTATCATTTTACTCAAGATGATGGGCCCTGGAACGTATCGCTTCTTTTTTCCTTTACTGTTCCTACACAATTTTTGGTAACGGGCTATGACCGTTTGTATGAATCAATTCTACCGTTACTTCCGAATGTTTGCCAGAGAGGTATTTATTATGTAGATTCTTCTGCGACGTCGTTTCTAGCTCTTTACTTTTTTGAGTTTTCTACAGGAAAAAAAAGATTAGTTACTCAAGTAAATCAGCATATTTTTGGAGTAAGGAGTTATCAGGCAGGCATTATTTACGGAGGGGAAATAAAGGGATCGATTGAAATGACTGAGGGGGTATGGATGAAGTTAGGATTTGAATAGTTAGGAAAGTTTACATAATAACCCTTATCGGAAGTTTTGCGCTTACAGCTCGTAAACGCAAATAAGTATGGGAATATGTTGATCAATAGCTGAATGGATAAGGATTTTCTTAACCTCTTCAAACCACTGGCTCATCAGCATATCGGTAGTGGCTTCCACCCACATAAAGTCAAAATAAAAATACTCGATAAAATATTCTTCCAAGTAATACTGTTCAAACGAACTTAGATAACCACCTCCCTCGAGCAATGCATACATATCGGTTGCTTCTTTTAATGGGGGGTCTTTGACGGTCGTGAGACAAGCCACGTCATGATAAAAGGTCAACGTTTGTAAAAAAGTTTCTATAATCGATCTCCCCTCTTTAATCGATTTAACTTTGAGGTATTGAAAACCATTAACCAAGAATTTTTCTTGAATCTCGAGAATTGCTTGCTCTGATAACGGCTGATGCACTCCATTGATTTCATGAATATAGTTTATAAGCTGGCGTGATGATGCATGATGAAGCCAATCTATCTTTCGCATTGTATGCCTCCCTATTTCAATAGTTCCCCTAATCGGAGAAAACAATACGAAAAAAAAGCGTATTTTTTCAAGAGTTTACTTAAAAATCAAGATCAAACTGGTAATCATATTCTTCAAATGGTGCCGAATGGTCCTCAAGATCATAATCCTCATCCTCAAAAGATGGATATTGAATATCATCATATTCATCAAATTGAGGTTCTTCTGATGAAGGAGAAACCTCGGATTCAACTGTTTTTTCTGGAGGTTTAAGCATTTCTATTTTATCTAACACCTTATCCGTTGCGATACTTTTACCATACAAAGAGGTTAGGTTCATAATCTGCGGAATAGCTTTCTGTACTTTTGATACTATTGTATCCGATTCTTTATTGAGGCTTGCAAGAATATCAAAAAGTTCTTTATTTCTTCTTAGCTTCTCAACTAATTCGCGATTATTGGCTATAATTTTCAGCTCAGAGGCCAATTTTTGTATATTGCCTTTTGTTTGATTCCATTGCCCTTCATATTGTATCTTCCCCTCTCTTTTCCACTTATCAAAAACTCCTGCAAGCTTTTCACTATATTCAGAAATGTTCTTTTGTAAATTGATCAACTTACGATCAATACTTTCGAGTAATTTTTTAGCTTCATCAAATGAAGCTACCGGTTCAGCCTCTTTCTTTTCAATTTGTTTTTCATTCTGACTTTGCGTATAAATAAACATACCTAAAATTGCTACTGAAGAAAGGGCCACTAGTATATTTTTATTCATATCCCTACCCCGTCCTAATAAAAAATTAATATATATTCAAGATACGCAGATAGACGATAAAAAAACAACCCTTCTATTTCTATAGTGGCTATCTCGGTAGCAAAGAAAGACTTTTATTGCGCCATAATGCGCACAATGTCACTGCCAATGCGTCAGTAACGTCCAGTTTGTCAGGGAGCTTCATACGGGGAAAAAGTTGCAGCATAACTCGGGCTACCTGCTCCTTACTTGCCCCTCCATACCCAGTTACTGCTTGCTTAACTTCTCGAGGTGAAAACTCATTAAGTGTCAAAGAGTGTCGATTAGCCAAAAGATATAATATTCCTCGTAAATATCCGAGCTTTAAAAAATTTTGTGCATTTTTTCCAAGAAAGGGTGTTTCTAGAGAGATATCGGTTACATTCCCATCTTTAATTTTATCAGTAAAAAAGGTATAAAAAATGCCAATACGCTCCGATAAGTGTTTTGATGAAGACATGCGTAAATAGCCATAATCGATCAGATATATTTTACCCTGCTCTTTTTTTACCAGACCAAAACCGGTTATGGTAAACCCAGGATCAATCCCGAGAATAACCACTCTATCTCCTTTTAAGGTTGCTAACTCAAACGCAATACATGTGCTTTTTCTTCACATCCTTGTAATATTACAAATCCTTGATAGAGAAAACCTGAAAAAAGAAACAGGCAAAATAGCCCGAGTACTATGTCTCTTCTACCGACCTGTACTATTCCAATATTATTCATACTGACTGTCCTCGAATTTAGTCAACTCTCGCACAAAATCAAGATATATAGTGCCAGTGGGGCCATTTCGTTGTTTACCTACAATAAGCTCTGTAAGTGCGGGGTTTTCTGTTTCTGGATTATACACTACGTCACGATACAAAAACATAATTAAATCTGCGTCCTGCTCAATTGCCCCCGATTCTCGCAAATCAGAAAGCATTGGACGCTTATCCATACGGCTATCAACGGCACGAGAAAGTTGTGAAAGCGCCAATATGGGAATATTGAGCTCTTTTGCAAGAGCTTTTAAGGATCGAGAAATTTCAGATACTTCTTGATGTCTATTTTCATGTTTTTTGGTTGAGTGAAGGAGCTGGAGATAATCAATGACCAAAAAATCTAAACTTTGCTCAATTTTTAATTTACGTGCTTTTGTACGTACATCCATGATACTTACCATAGGAGAATCATCAATGTAAAGTTTCATTTCAGCCAAACGAGCCGCAACATTAGTAAGCTCAACCCACTCTTGAGAACTGATGGTTGCATTCCGAATAAAATGATGTGGAATGCCGGACTTGCTCGAAAGAAGACGTAAAGTAATTTGCTCTGCAGACATTTCAAGCGATAAAAATCCCACTGATGCACCTGATTGAGCAGCATGTTCAGCCATACACAGCGCAATACCGGTTTTTCCCATAGAAGGTCGTCCCGCCAGAATCAGTAAATCTCCCTTTTGAAACCCACAAGTCATCTCATCCAGTTTTTTATATCCAGCAGGGATTCCAGTAATTCCTTTACTGTTTCCCTTAATATCAGAAAGATGTTGGAAGGTTTTTCTCAACCAAATATCAAGCTGTATAAAGCTTTGATTTGATTTTTTATTCGATATCTCGAAAATCGTTTTTTCAGCTTCATCCAAAACAGCCTCAATATTCTTATCGTCTTGGCTATAACAGTTGCTAATTATGTGAGTTGCTGATTCGATAAGTTCTCGCAGAATAGCCTTTTCCCGTATGATTCCGGCATGCTGTTCTATCATTCCCATAGCAGGAATATCCTCCTGAAGTGACATTAAATAGCCAATTCCCCCCACCGAGTCTATTTTATCGTTTTTTGTAAGTTCATCCTGAACGGTAAGCAAATCAACCCGCTTTTGGGCCTGTATGATTGAAAGAATGGTAGAATATATTTCTCTATGGGCTATTGAATAGAAGTCAGCTGGGCGTAATATCTCCGAGACGGCATGGACTAATTCATCATTTAGAAGGAGTGCGCCAATGACCGAACGTTCTGCTTCAAGATTTGCAGTAAGTCTTTTGCCAAGAACAGTTTCAGTGGCATGGGCAATAGGGTATTTCCTCTCCCGAGAAATCGGCATTAATTTTCACTTACTCTGGCAATATAAGGATTTTAATACGTGGTTGTAAACGAGAGGTCAGCTTGATGACGGCTTCATGAGTGCCCTTTGTTTTTACCGACTTTGCAAAAACTACCTGGTTTTTGGCAATCCTCACACCTTCTGCTGCCAACGCATCAACTACTTCTGATTGATTAATTGCGCCATATAGCTTGCCATCATCGTGCATTTTACGTTTGATTTTAATGATTATAGAGCTTATTCGCTGGCCGAGCATTGAGCTTTTCGTTGATATAACCTCTTTGCGATGTTCAACTTCCTTGAACTGCTTTTGGTAAAATCCAGTATTTTGTGGGGTGATTTCGACAGCAAGTCTCTGAGGAAAGAGAAAATTTCGGGCAAAGCCGTCTGAAACTCGAATGATTTCACCAGCCATACCAACTTTCTCAATATCTTTTTTTAAAAATACACGCATAGCAACCCCTTTGTATTCAAAACTTCCAACTGATTTTAGTGATAGTATACTTCAAAATCCGAGTTAGGCCAAACAAAGCTGTCCGTAGTTACCGGTAGGTCCAATCGTCAACAAAGGCTTCTTTTTCGCTAGAAATATGGAGCGAACAATGTATTCTTCCAAGCAACTGCTTATGGTGAAAAATAGCTGAATCTATGCGATAGACCTTATCTTTGATGGATATTTTGAGGGCCCCTTGATACGGACCGTCTGGAGGTGGCCATTTTTCAAATTGCCCCTCCCACCCTTCGTTCGAGGTTTTCTTAGGAGCAAGACAGCGGGCAATCCCATATTGAGCAAGTGCGTCGAGGGCGTATTGAGAACGTATATACTGTATACGCTCAATGGCAAAGCCATAATAAAGCATTGAACTACGGGTAAACAGAATGACGATGATACCTACAAATGTCATGAGTAAACTTACAAAAACGAGAGCCGAACCAGATTTATTCATGAATTACCCTATTATGTAGTGCAATAGTTTCTTGTATCGTGGTGATACCATCCGAAAAACACACATTGACGTAAGAAATATGCTCCTTCCCACTACATGAAAACTGAGCTTTGGTAATGTGTGCCACGCTACTGCTTGTTTTCTTCTTCCACTGGGCAGATGGCACATGATACACGCCATCAATGCGGATCAACTTGTTCTTCTGTAATGCCCATCCACGATCTTTTTTTTCTTTATTTTTCAAGGACCAAACGAGAGCGGTTGGTGAAATAAGTTTCCACTTTTCACGTAACGACGGAGCAGAACGAATTTCTTTTGCAAATGCATCGAAGGCAGAATATAAGCTCAAGTTGGATCGTTCAAAAGTTGCACCTTCTATGCAAGATTGCCAGAGGCGTGCCACGATAAACATGCTCGAACTTGCAATAAATGAAAAAAGCGCCAAATATACTAAGCATTCAAATAATGTTACTCCCCTATTTTGTTGCATCATACCGAGCCCTTCCGCCCACAAAAGTAAATGTTTTCTGCTTTCCCCTAAAAGGCATTGTCAGCGATACTTTGATGGTTTCATAGGGAATACTTTTGAATGGTTGCAATACTTCTTTGTGAACGGTAATTGATGTATGATTTGAGAGCATCCGCTCGCTCTTATCTCCATTGATTATCGTACCTGCTAAGGTAGATGCCCTTAAATAGGCCGATGCTTCTTGGTGCCACATCGCGACATTTGCTTTAAGTCGACCAATGATTAGTCCCATAAAACTTATGAGCGCAATCGAAATCATGAGTTCAATCAAAAAATATCCTCGATGATTACGTATTCCCATGTGCTTAGTATCCAAATGGTAAAGATTATGATATGATCATGCGGTTTCTTTTCATCTGAGATTGGTGCATAAACAAAGCCATTTGCAAGGTTTCGTCTTGAAAATGTAGGAAAAATCTATGAATACCTATCGATACAGAATATTACATTTTTTAACGGCAACAGGAATTGTCCTCGGTGGAGGATTAGCTATACAAGCCCAAAATTCTTTTCCATCAGGGCCAATCGGTACGCCGGCAGGAATGCCTCCAGCAAAAGCACAACAATTTCAAGAAGAAATGGCAGATTTTCAGAAAGAATTCGAGTCACTGTCTCCAAAAGATCAAGATGAATTTTTTAAATCTATGGACGATGCCGTTAAAAAAATCGATGAATTATCAAAAACCCCCGAAGGCAAAGAACTCCTAAGTAAACTTGAGAAGGGTACGATTTCAGATGAGGAGCTTGATAAGCTCATCAATCAATTAGTAGAAGAAGAAGCTCCTCAGAAAGAACTAGAGGAGAAAGAAGAAGAAAAAGAGCCGGAGCTGCCAAAACAAATCCTTACAACCAAGCATGAAAAGGCTATCGATGCCATCAACTCATTCATTGCACATACGAATGCTTTTATTGTAAAAGCAGCTACTATACCGGAACTTCCAAGTAAAATTAAGCATTGGGCACGGAAAAAGAATATAACATTAAAAAGTGGGCAGACTTGGAATTCCCTCAAAACAGATATTGAGCGTCTCGTGGAACAGCTTAATAAGCTATTGGAACGGGATCCTAAGACAAAAGAATATTACCATATTGATGAACTTCTTAAGAACGAAACAGTTCACAACAATATACTTAAAGTACAAAAAAATATTGCCAAAACTGAACCTTTTGCTGAAGAAATGCCGCTTTTAGAAATTAAAAAAATGAAAAAGGATTCTAAAAAGGCATACCAAACACTTCTTAATGAATATCATGAAGCGTTGTATATTCTGAATATTACTGATGCACTCAAAAAGCTTTTTTTGCTTTTTGATCCAAAAGCAAAAAAATATCGTGAAACTGAAGAAAAAGCAGTTAAGGAGGCAGAACGATTGGGAAAGCCTTCCGCTGGTCCAATGTATCCTACTAGCAGACCAACGCCTGGGCAAGCATATTCACCTCCCCCAAGATATACTCCAACCCCAAGCTATGAGCCCCCTTCTGCGTATATACCGCCATCGAACGGTTACTCTTATGGTCCTCCAAGAGGGCAAACACGCAAGCCAACAATGCCAAAAAAACCTATTGCTGGAGCTCCAAAAAAGAAAGAAACCGACGGAAAAGAAGTCGAGAAAGATAAAAAAGAATCGGGCATTATTGGTGTAGGTGGTCGTTTACAAAGAGAAATTGATTATGCACTATCTAAAATTGAAGATCAATTAAAATCAGCCGCTCAAATAATACAAGATAATAATCTCATTAAACAGTTAGAGAGCAGCTTTATTGACAATTCTCCTATGGACATCTCTTTGGCAGTTGAAGCGCTTCCCGAGCTTAATAAGACGCTGAACATTCAAAAAGGTCTCTTGGGGGATTTGTATCAATTACATCGCAAATTTAAAAGTGCTTCAATGCGTAAATCGATACAGAAAAAACTCAATAATATCTATGATAAAAAGAAAAAAGATCTTACTGAACTTTATGACAAATTAGATGACCTTCAAGAAGACTGGGACAGCAAACAGGGTAGCGTGCCTGCTGATAAAAAGTATGCCTATTTTGGCATGACAGATATCGAAATTCCTGTTTTAGATGAGGCTACTGAGGAACAACTTCTTGTGATCAATGACCAAAAGAAACGTCTTGAGCAAACCAAATCAAAAGTCCTTGCTCCATATTCATTATTTGAAATCAAGGACTTATTGAAAAAGGTTAAAGAAGCGATAGATGATTTTGCCAAGGAAAAGCTGACAGAAGAGAAGAAAAAATAACGACCGCCATAATTAAAGGAGGGTTTTTAGGGAACGCAGAAAGTTTACATATTAGATTTGAATTATCAGAACTATCACAAAGAAGAAAGATCTGCTATCTCAGCGGATCTTTCTTCTTTGTTCAGAATTTATTTCAGCACTCCAAGCTTTTGATATAACAGCTTTGCTGATGTATACATTTCTTTCGGATCTGGATTGGTTCCGTCATAGAGATTTGCCATTGCAGCTCCAAGCTCAACCATCCGGGTAAAATCTTTTCTATCGCCTGATTGCTCAAATGAGCTTTCTAACCTTCCTTGACGAGACAGACGCTCTGTTCTTTTGCCAAATTTTTTAAATAGCCCCTTTAAGCGCTCCTTCCAATTAACTCCAAATCGCTGCGGATAATGCGCTTCAATTGCGTCAAGAAAATTTTTTGGCTCCTGACGTGCTGCGGTAATAAGAAGATCTTTATATTGTGAGGCATTAATACCGTAATAATAACTGAGTACTTCAACGCGCTAACTTACACCATGTAACTTTGCAAACACACGGATAGCAATAGACTTTCCTCCTTTATACCCCACATACCCTCCAGCTCCTAATCCGCCAATCCCTCCAATAACTATTCCTGGTAGCGTTTTTACTGCTTGCATTTTTGCTTTTTTTGGTGAAAATGGAGTTGGATCAACCAGAGGATTTCTCAAAATATGAGCTGCTTTTTCACCCGCATACACTTCAGCCATAATCCCTCCATATCCCCCAGCTGCTGCACCAACCGCTTTTGCTACACCTAAAGCAGCTCTTTCCGCCCGGGTAAGTGCCGGTTTATCATCAAACGTTTGCTCTTCTACTGCCAATAATGAAAAAGTTGCTACCAGTGAAACTGCGGAAAATACCGATTTAAAATACTTCTTCATACTATGCCTCGTATTTAAAAGGGTTATTACTACCTCTTCCTTTCTTTTACCCTAACATAATCTATGCCCCAAAAAAAGAGCTTTGCCTATTTTATAGGGACTTTCTTATACCATCTTATACCAAAGCAGCACATCGAGGACAAAGATCTCGTTCGTCATCGGTTTCAGCCCATTGCCAGCAGCGGGGGCACTTTTCCCCCGTCGCCTTTTCAACTTTGAGAAATAGACCAGGCAATGATGATTCAAGTAAGCCATCCTTTTCTTGAGCTAACTGAAACTGAGAGACAATTGCAAAGTCTTTGAAAAATGATTCAGGTGATTCGCCTTTGTTGGTAAGATGGCTGAAAAATTGCTGAATTAATTGGCTGTATTCTACAGAAGGATCAATATACACATTCACTTTTGCATCTAAGGAGCTTTTAATTTCGCCTTTTTCTCGCAATGTTTCTGAAGCTTTTAATATCGCAGCTCGCATTGATTTGAGTGTTTGCCAAAGAGCTTCTTGGCCAGCTTCAAATGCGTGCTCTTCGATAGTAGCAAGTGCTTCATAACCTCCTATTTTAACACCCTCTACGCGTCTTAACTCATCCATTAAATCGCTATTATACTTTGCAAGGTATTCCCATACATTTAAAAGAGCTGGAAAATCTTGCAGATGAATAGATTCGGTTTTATCTTTTTGATACAAATCAGAAACCTGCTCTGCGGTAAATGATAAAATGGGAGCCATGAGGCGCGTTAAGGTATTCAGCATATACCAACATGCAGTTTGCACCGATCGTCGCGCATGCCCATCGGCCTTTTCTACATACAAGCGATCTTTAACAATTTCAAAATAAAAAGTGCTCAAATTTACCGAACAGTAGTCCCCAAATTTGTGAAAAATAGCGGTAAAATCATAGGCTTCATATGCTGATAAGACTGCATAGTTAAATGCAAAAAGTTCCTGCAATGCATATTG
>SDBS01003367.1_pt1 | contig 15696 bp, 15 predicted proteins | sample 2277091 | NCBI WGS metagenome assembly SDBS01 (sample SAMN10404972, study PRJNA504765) | marine sediment metagenome | isolation source: marine sediment core GS10_PC15, 163 cmbsf | place: Arctic Ocean: Southern Knipovich Ridge | collected 2010 | reverse complement strand
AAGGAGTAATAAATAGATTGTTTGAGTTTATTACCAAGTGTTATAATTAAATCGGTAGTAGATAGTCCATATTATATTTAGCTGGCAATTCATTGTGGTTGTCATCTGGAAACAAAAGGAGGGCAGCCTATGTCAAAAAATTTGACCAAGGAGGAACTATTAGCCAAGGCGAAGAAACCTTCGGAAGACGCTATGAAGTTGCATTCATTTTACAGGGGCAAGCTTCAGGTGATGCCGAAATGCCAGGTACGTAACCTGGATGATTTCTCAATCTATTATTCTCCCGGTGTTGCTGCACCCTGTAGAGCAATAGAGGCTGATGAGTCAAAGATGGAGGAATATACCAATAGAGGGAATACTATCGCGGTAATATCAGATTGTACCAGGGTACTGGGACTGGGTGATATAGGTCCCAAGGCTGGTTACCCGGTAATGGAAGGGAAATGTCTGATATTCAAATATCTGGGTGGAGTGGATGCTGTGCCTATTTGCCTCGCTACCAAGGATCCAGATGAAATAGTTCAAACAATTAAGATGCTGGAGCCGTCATTTGCAGGTATTAACCTGGAAGATTTCTCCTATCCTAAATGTTTTGGCATACTTGACCGTTTGAGAAATGAGATGAATATTCCAGTCTTTCATGATGACGTGCAGGGTACAGGAACTGTTGAGCTAGCTGGCCTGATAAACGCACTGAAAATCGTTGGGAAGAAAATAGAAGACTGTAAAATAGTTTTTAATGGTATGGGAGCCGCTAATACAGGCGTCTCAAGGCTTGTTATTGCTTATGGAGCTAAAGAAGGCAATATAATTGTAGTCGATAGTAAAGGCATCCTTCATAAAGGGAGGAAGGATCTGGAGGAACAGAAAGAAGCATTTGGTTATAAGTGGGGGATGTGCCAGACCACCAATTCTGAACAACAGACTGGTGATTTGGGAGTAGCCTTGAAAGGTGCTGATATACTGATTTCTTGTTCGAAATCTGGTCCAGGGATAATACTTCCTGAGCAAATAAAAAATATGGCAAAAGAAGCTATAGTTTTCCCCAGCGCCAACCCTATCCCTGAGATCTGGCCATGGGAGGCAAAGGAAGCAGGAGCCAGGATTGTAGGTACCGGTCGTTCGGACTTCCCTAATCAGGTAAATAACTCCATGGGTTTCCCTGCTATTTTCAGAGGGGTACTCGATGTAAAGGCAAGTACTATAACTGATGAGATGTGTATCGCCGCTGCTGTATCTCTTGCTGAATATGCAGAAGAGAGAGGTATAAGCGAGGAGAATGTGATAGCCAAGATGGATGAACCGGAAGCCTTTATTCGTGAGGCTGTAGCCGTTGGAATGAAGGCTCAGGAGCAAGGCGTTGCTGCTGTGAATATTAGTGCTGAAGAGCTTCGTAAAAAGGCTAAGACAATTATAGAAAGTGCCCAAGGGCAAGCTGAAGCCTTGGTGAAGGATGGCTTTATTGCTCCCGCTGTAACCTAGAAGAAACCCACAAGATTGATTCAAGGAGGAATATATGTAAATGGCCAGGCTATTTGAATACGAAGGAAAAAAATACCTTAAGGAAGCTGGTATTGCGATACCACAAGGAGAGGCTGTCTCTACGGCCAAGGAGGCGCGGGAAGTTGCTGCTAAGCTTGGAAAGCCTGTTGCGGTAAAAGCACAAGTTTGGGTTGGAGGTAGAGGGAAGGCGGGAGGTATAAAGCTAGCTGATACACCGGAAGAAGCAGAGAAAGCGGCTAGCACTATTCTCGGCATGACGATAAAAGATTTTCCTGTACGCAGGGTACTGGTAGAGGAAAAGCTGGACATCGAGAAGGAGTATTATGCAGGGGTGGTTCCTGATGGGTCATGGACCAGCAGGTGCCCCGTGCTTATGTTTAGTACTGAAGGGGGGATGGATATAGAATCGGTCCCGGAAGATAAAATATTCCGTATTAAACTTGATTATCTTAAGGGATTCCCTTTCTACGATGCTTTGGACCTGGCGAGTAGTGCTGGTGTTCCGAACGAATTATTAAGAGGCATGGCAACAGCCCTTTCCAACATGGTGGAAGCTTTTAAAAAATGTGATTGTAATATTCTTGAGATAAATCCATTAGTTGTAACCAAAGAAGGCAAGGTCATAGCTGGTGATTGCCGCATGGGAGTTGATGACAGCGCCAGTTATCGCCATCCAGAAATGAAAATTGATATTCCTAGAGAATTTCCGTGGGAACCCAGTGAGTTTGATATTATTGGGTGGGGTATTGAAGAGACAGACCTGCGTGGCTCAGGATTTGTCATGAAAATGACACTGGATGAAAGTAGTACTAGATATATTGGCTTTCACGCTATTGGCGGAGGAGCAGCCATGATAGGCATAGATGCGCTCAGTCGAGTTGGCCTCAAAGCAGCAAATTTTGCTGACACAAGTGGTAATCCGGTAGCTTCCAAAGTCTATAGAGTAGCCAAAACAATCTTTGCTCAAACTAACATAGAAGGCTACCTCTTAGCAGGATTCATGATCTCAAATCAGGAACAATGGCACCATGCACATGCCTTGGTTAAGGTGTTGAGAGAAGAACTTCCTAAACGACCCGGATTTCCCTGTGTGCTTCTCTTGGCTGGCAATAAAGAGGAAGAGTCCCAACAGATATTGAAAGAAGGCCTTGAAGGTTTGCCTGGACGCATTGAAATCTATGGAAGAGAACATGTTGAAGATAGCGATTTCATTGGGAACAGGATGGTGGCACTGGTAGAAGAATACCGTAACGAGAAAGGAAGCTAAGGGAGGTTCTGTATCATGGAGTTTAAAGAAAGAACAATAAAAATATTTATTGATACGAGCAAGTGCCCTGATTGTGAGAGTAAAGCTTGTATTACGGCCTGTAAAGTCTACAGTCGAGGGATTCTGCAATTGGAGGATGGAAAGCCATCTGTAAGCCATCTATCTCCTGAGGAGATAGACAGGAAAGGTACGGAATGTTTGGCATGTGAATATCAGTGTCAGAAAAATGGTAAAAATGCTATCCGTATTGAGGTTCCTATTAAAGGTCTCAGTGAATATGTGGCGAAACGTAATCTCAAATAAGGGGAAGAAATGGCTATACTAATAGATAAAAACACAAAAGTGATTGTTCAAGGAATAACGGGAAGAGAAGGGTCTCTTCGATCTAAGTACATGAAAGAGTATGGCACCAAAGTTGTCGCGGGCACTTCTCCTGGTCGAGGAGGGGAGGAAGTGAATGGAATTCCTGTTTACAATACCATTAAAGAAGCGGTGAGAGATCATGGCTCTATCGATATGAGTGTTACGTTTATCCCTGGTCCGGGGGTTAAAATGGCCACTTTGGAGGCTATCGACGCTGGTGTTAAGACCATAGTTGGACCTGTTGAAAGAGTGCCCCTACATGACATTATGGTGATGATGGCCGTAGCCAAAGAGGCAGGGGTAACTATCGTTGGCCCAGGGTCCATAGGCGTTATAACTCCTGGACAGGCTGTTGCAGGTTGGTTAGGCGGTAACGTCGAGTGGGCAAATGAATTGTTTACACCTGGTCGTATTGGAGTTCTATCACGGAGTGGTGGAGAATCTGGAACAGTGCCATGGGTTCTTCAAAATGGCGGATTTGGAGTAAGTACAGCTATCCATACAGGAACAGAACCTATTCTGGGGATGTCCTTTGCTGACTTTCTTCTTCGCTTTGAAGAGGACGAGGAAACTTTAGCCGTCGCTGCCTTTGGAGAGATCGGGGGTAGTCAGGAAGAGGAGGCAGCAGAAGTAATTATGTCTGGGAGGGTGACTAAACCATTTGTTATCTATATCGCTGGTGAGGCAGCACCTGAAGGACAACGTTTCTCTCATGCATCGGCTATCGTAGAGAGAGGACGCGGTTCAGTAAAAGGGAAGGTGAAAGCACTTGAAGAAGCTGGTGCCTATCCAGTAGATACACCCAAAAATATTGTTCCTACCCTTAAGAGACTGTTGAATAGATAGCATAGGAGGTATGTCGTATGTAGAGAGGGTCCTTTTGATGCTATTGAAATGGTTCCAAAATAAATAATATTACAAGGAGGAGATATGCCAGTTTTACGTTCCGTATTTTATGTTCCAGGAAACAAAGAGGAGATGATTGCCAAAATTCCCAAAATAACTGCCGATGTTATTACATTTGACCTTGAAGATTCGGTACCCCCAGCCGAAAAAGATAAAGCTCGTGAGTTGAGCCATAAGAATCTCAAAATGGCAGCAGCAACCGGCGCAGAAATATATTCTCGTCTGAATAACTGGGAGACCGGGATGACTAATGCAGATTGTGAAGCTATAGTAGATGTAGGACTCACTGCTGTATGTCTTGCCAAGTGTGGAGGAGCGGATGATGTCAAGCGCCTGGATTGGAAATTGGAGGAAATGGAACAGAAGAGAGGTTTAAAACCAGGCAGTATACAGATTCAATTACTAATTGAAACAGCAAAGGGAATGATAAATGTTTACGAAGCCGCCAAGGCAAGTCCCAGAGTAAATTCTCTAATCTTTGGTGCAGTTGACTATACCAAAGACATGAGAGTAGATTTGGTTCAACCAAATGGACATGAACAGGATTGGGCGAGGGCGCGTATGGCGTGTGCAGCTAGAGCGGCTGGTATCGTAGCTATTGATTGTCCTTATGTGGCATACAAAGATACTGAAGGTTTTGAAATTGATACTAAATATGGACGTCAGTTAGGGTTTGAGGGTCGAATGTTAATTCACCCAAGCCAGATTGAACCTTCCCATAGAATCTATACTCCTGCTCCAGAAAGACTGGTATGGGCAAAAGCAGTGGTCAAGGTCTTTGAGGAAGAGGGCATTGCCAAGGGCTCAGCTGCAGTCGTATTAGAAGGACATATGGTAGATACCCCGGTCTACATGAATGCTCTGCAGATACTTGATACAGCAAAACAGATCGAAGAGAAAGAAAAGATACGTAGCGCAAAATAGGCTGAGTATCGGAGATTATAAACCAGGTTTATTAAAAGAGAGGTAAGGCAACTACCCTAATCAATGGGTAGAGGCCTTGCCTCCTCTTTATTCTTCAAGATATTCTACTATGAATATCGAGGATCACAGCTACTACTGGTCGGATTAAGCGCCCCCCGCTGGTTGGAAGCTTTGCGGAGATGGAAGAGACTTGTAGAGATGCCTTGTCTCGGCTTAGCGTGATTGTTATACTAATCTCGCACTTATGGATTACGAAACTATAATCGGATTAGAGGTTCATGCACAATTGTTAACCAAGAGCAAGATGTTTTGCTCTTGTGGTGCTGATTATACCAGTGCAGCTCCTAATACACATGTCTGTCCTGTCTGTTTGGGTATGCCGGGAGTTCTTCCTGTTATCAATCGGAAGGCAATAGAATACACGGTGATGACTGCCCTAGCCTTGAACTGTACTATTCCCCAATATACAAAGTTCGACCGTAAGAACTATTGTTATCCGGATTTAATGAAGGGATATCAGATCTCTCAGTACGATGCTCCTATTGGACAAAATGGGTGGCTGACTATTGATAGTAAAACAACAAAGAAGAGGATAAATATAACTCGCGTGCATCTGGAAGAGGATGTGGCTAAATCATGGCATAGAGGCGAGTATAGTCTTATTGATGTTAATCGCGCTGGCGTACCATTAATGGAAACAGTTAGCGAGCCGGATATTAGGTCTGCTGAGGACGCACGAGATTACTTGATTAAATTGAGGAATATCCTTCGTTACCTGGGAGTGTCTACAGGGAATATGGAAGAGGGAAGCTTCAGATGTGATGCTAATATAAGCCTACGCCCAAGTGGATCTAATGAACTATTCACCAAAGTTGAGATTAAAAACTTGAATAGCTTTAAGGCCGTCTATCAGTCTTTGAAATATGAAGCAAAACGGCAAAGGAAAGTGTATGAAGAGGGGGGCGAACCCGTTCAGGAAACAAGGGGGTGGACAGAGCAAGAAAGAGTAACGGTTGTCCAGAGAAGTAAAGAATATGCTAATGACTATCGGTATTTCCCTGAACCTGATTTGCCTCCTGTGATATTTGATAAGATTTGGATTGAGAAGGTCAAATTAAAACTTCCTGAATTGCCTGAGGCTAAGAGGGAGCGTTTTATGCTACAATATGGGTTGCCGTCGTATGACTCTGGCGTGTTGACTGCTTCGAAAGCGGTGGCTGACTATTTTGAAGATAGTCTAAAAGTAGCAGGTGGTGATAAGGCGAAGACAGTAAGCAACTGGCTGCTGGGTGATTTCAGCAGGTTACTTAATTTAACAGGGACGGATATTGAGAATACTAAAGTAAGTCCCGCAAAGCTAGTTGAGATGCTTGAACTGATAGATGAAGGAGTTATTAGTGGACCGGCTACTAAAACAGTTTTTGAGGAAATGTTTCAAAGTGGCAAGCATGCTAGCGAGGTTATAGAAGACAAAGGACTAAGTCAGATTAGTGACGAAGGTGAGTTGAGGGCAGTCGTGAACAAGGTAATGGAGAGCAATGCAAAATCGGTGGCTGATTTTAAAGAGGGTAAACAACAGGCCTTGATGTTCATTATAGGACAGGTAATGAAAGCTACCAGGGGAAGGGCCAATCCTGCTATGGTAAAAGATATTCTTATGGAAGAGTTAGGAGAAAAGTAGATGCCAACGTATCTGGCTATTGCTCAATTAATGGTCGCTATAGCGCTAATTGTAGTCATTATGTTTCAGCTCCATGGAGGTGGTATGGGAGGTATATTTGGACAGTCTGATTCTGTCTACCGAACACGTAGAGGGATTGAGAGAAGCTTGTTCATTCTCACTATTGTTCTGGCTGTTGTATTTGTTATAGTGGCAATAATCTCGGTGCTGTATTCATAGTAACTAAGAATGTCTTCAATAATAACTCTAACAACAGATTTTGGGTTAGCTGATGCTTATGTTGCTGTTACTAAAGGGGCCATCCTCAGTGTTAACCCTGATGTTAATATTGTCGATATAACACATTCTATCGAACCACAGAACATTGTACAGGGTGCATTCGTCCTTAATAACGCGTATCACTACTTTCCCAAACAAAGTATTCATATAGCTGTTGTTGACCCAGGCGTGGGCAGTAAGCGTTGTGGTGTGATATTAAAAACCCCATCTGCCCTGTTTGTTGCTCCTGATAACGGTATTTTAAGCTGGGTAATTAATGAATTGTCTTTGAATGAGGATTCTTCGAACCAGGGGCCCCTGCCATTTACGAAGCTACTTTTAGGCGAGGGGATTGAGGCTGTGGCTATCACTGATCCACGTTTTTGGCGTCAGCCAGTCAGTTCTACTTTCCACGCCAGGGATATATTTGCGCCTGTTGCTGCCGGACTTTCGCTGGGTATATCACTTTATGAATTTGGAGAGAAACTGAATTCACTTAATGTTTTTCCTGCTCAAAGGCCTTCCGCTGACCAGGAGGGAAGCTTATTGGGTCATGTTATATACGTTGATCATTTTGGCAATCTGATTACTGATATAAGGAGCACGGATTTGCCAAGGAAAGCCGTCGTGATTGAGATAGCCGGGTATCATATACAAGGATTGATGCGCTACTATCAAGAGACAAATGGGTTGATGGCTATTCTGGGTAGCAATGGCTATCTCGAGATATCTATACCAGGGAGAAGTGCCTGCGCTTACCTTGGGGCCCAGGTGGGCGATGAAGTCACTGTATCAGCTCTCCAATAACATTTATTATTTTATTGAAGTTATCTTTTCTTATCCAAATACGCCAAGCATTCTCAGTCCAAGATATATCAAAAGAGCTATAAAAATATACTGTAGTTGCTTTGCTGGTAAGGCATGTGCCAATTTTGCTCCCAGTTGGGCCATAGGAATGCTGGTTACGACAAGGCATAGCCATATTAGGCCGTTTATATAACCTAACGAATTTGGTGGAAGCGTTTCTGTTATACCCTGTGACCGTATAATCCATGTAACAATGGCCCCCAGGCTGATAAACATCACTGCGCCAGTGGAGGTTCCTACAGCCTTATGCATAACAAAGCCGAGGGCGAGGACCATTGCAGGAACCATTACTGCACCGCCTCCAATGCCGGCCAGTCCCGCTAAAACCCCGACGGGAAAACCCAGGGCTGCCATAGTGGCTGGATTTATTTTAGTATTATCGTCCTCAACAATCTTTGCTGTTTTTAATGCCCTTGCTTTTCCTAGACCCATCCAGGCAGCAATAATAAGCAATAATATTCCGAATCCTGTTTGCATGACGTTACCTGGTAGTTGGATGGCAATGTTTGCTCCGATAGCAGCCCCGGCAGCACCGCAGGGACCCAGAATCAATGCTGCTCGCCAGCGTATTGCATGTTTTTTATTATGTCTCCAAGCTCCACTCATAGCTGTGGGCAAAATCACTGCTGCACTTGTAGCGACAGCTATTTTCATGGCACTGACACCGAAGCCCATCAAGTCAGCTATCCAAAATATTGCGGGTACCATGATAATTCCCCCGCCGATTCCTAGTAACCCACTTGCTAAACCAGTGCCTGCCCCGGTGAGCAATAGAATAAGGATGTATGCTGTAGTCATATTATTCTCACTTTCAATTCTGCTATATTCGATATGTTAAGGTTATTAAATTATACTTTATCATGTAGTATGGCAAGCAAATTGCTGGTTATAGAAGACAGGAAATCGGAACGATACTGCTCAATTTTCCCCTGGTCACACAGCCGAGCCAGTTCGGGGTCGATGGGTAGTTTCCCCAGAAGCGAAGTCTCTGCTTTCTCTGCCATTTCTTTTCCCTTGCTTCTACCAAAGACTTCCATTTTTTGGCCTGTTTCCGGTATCAGAAGGTAGCTCATGTTCTCAATTATACCCAGTACACGGACATTCATTTTTCTCGCCATATTTATGGCTTTCATCACGATCATTTCCGTTAAATCCTGGGGAGTATAAACATTGATTACACCTGAAAGGGGAATAGTCTGCATTAGCGTTAGAGGGATGTCTCCTGTACCGGGTGGTACGTCTATAATCAAATAATCGAGTTTACCCCATAAGACCTCTTCCCAGAACTGCGTGACAGCCTTGGCCATTAGTGGTCCTCGCCAGATAACAGCATCATTCTCATTGGGCAATAGCAGGTTCATGGACATGATTTCAATACCTGTCTTGGAGAGCACAGGGAGGATGCCCCCATTATCACCACCTGGATGTTCGCTCAGACCAAACATCTTGGGTATACTTGGACCTGTAATGTCTGCGTCGAGGATGCCGACCTCATTGCCTTCAAGTGCAAGGGACATAGCCAGTAATCCTGCCATTAGAGATTTACCTACTCCGCCTTTGCCACTCATCACAGCTATTATCTGCTTTATCTGGTTAATCTCGGTTGCCTTGCCTTCAACAAAGTCAAGATCCACTTCATGGATTTCTGGAATACCCTTGATAGTTTCGCTCACCTTATTCTTAAGCCAGTCTTGAGACTGGGCAGAGATCGCGGTTGATGATAAACTGATATTTACCTTGCTATCTTCAACTCCAATTTTCCTTACCAGGTTCATCTGAAGTAAATTACGCCTGACTCCTGGTACAAGCACCTGCCCAAGGGTTTCCTCGACTTGTTTTGCTATAGACATAGACATCCTCCTTGACAAATTGTGAAGTTAATTTACAGCAATCGGGCTGTTTACACGTAGACCGCTATATTCTTAGTGGTCACATATATCGGTACCTGTTGTTAGTGTGCCACTTAGATAATCCAGTACGGCTTTTTCAGGGTCTTCTGACAAAGCATTGGCGATGACCTTGATATTATTTTCACTGAAGATTGCTTGCGCCCTGGAACCTATGCCAGCGGCTACAACAATAGACACTCCTTGCTCTGCTAACCAGACAGGAAATACTCCTGGTTCGTGCTTTGGGGCAGCCAATATCTCTCTTTTAATAATATTTCTTGTTGTTTCATCTACATCGAAGAAAGCGAATTCTTCACAGTGGCCAAAATGTCCGCTTAACTTCCCTCCAACCAATGGTACGGCGTATTTCATCTATCTCTCCTTTTCAATCCAGTTGAGGCTATTTAGTACAACTTTACTACATGTCGACTCACTTAACCGGGACTAACTTGTATTATAGGGCCTTCTCTCATACATCATGAATCTGATATCTATCTTATTGAGACGCAGCTTTACAGTTGCACTAATACTTTCGCATTCGCTGGAAAACCCAGTCTGATATAGGACACTCTAATTTATAGCACATTTATTGATACAAACTAAAGTACGAATTCCTGAATGTTTGAATTTGTAGTTGTTTAAACATGGAGTGACAGGTGTTAAATGCCTGTAGGCTCAAGTATTTTTATTCGAGCTTCAATCCGAGATAGCTGGTCTCGTATGACCCGAGACTGTTCTCTTAGCACGTCAATCTCTTTTTCTTGAGTCGTCTGTCATTGCTCCCATTCCTCTGGGGCTTGTTCCATCAAATCCTGGCATGATTTACCTCCTATTATTAACTTATGCGTTAGAATTATCCTTATTTGCTTCTAATAGCTCTCCTATTAAAGAAATATCAGGTATCTACTGTCCCAATAATCTTTTCCCTCTCTTGTCACCGACTTCTAGCACTTTCTTCCTCTGCGAAACCCTCCCTTTCCCCTTCTGCCACAATTAAAAGGAGGGATAGGATAATCAGGTTTAATATTGGCGCTGAAACAATTAGGGCAGGATATGGGTTCTTCGCTTGCCAGGACATCAAATGGCACATTCCACTTGTGTCCGTCTTCATTACAGGTAAAACGACTTTGCGGAAAACCATAGTTCCCACCATCAATTTGAATCGCTTTACCAGTTACCAGTGCTTCGGCAATTTTATTACGCGCCGATTGCAGTATGCGATGGAAGGTTGGCCTGGAGACACACATCATTTTAGCACTGGTCTCCTGCTCTAATCCTTCCATATCTTTAAGCCGAATAGCCTCTATTTCCTCGACTGAAAGACTCACTTTACTTAGGATGCGAGCCGGTACACCTAACGGTTTGAAGTAACTGAATTGCGGCATTTGCGCTATACAACGCAGCTTTACCGGCCTTGACATTGACAAACCTCCTTAACTTGCATCGTTATGAACATATGTCAATAACTATTCTATTAACAAGATGACTTTTTGTCAAGCGCACGTTAAATTATGTTCAGAGGAATAAAACAATGCTTGTTTGAAGTATGGGGGACGGTTAAAGTTAGGGAGATTTCCAGATTAGAGCTATGGAGTGAGAAGCTATACCTTCTCCTCTGCCCGTAAAGCCCAAGCTATTAGAGCTACTTGCCTTGATAGTTATCAGGGTTGAATCGATATTTAGAACCTGGCTGATGGTGGTACGCATTTCAGGGATGTATGGAGAAAGACGTGGCTGTTCAGCGATAATAGTGCTGTCAATATTAATTAGCCCGAAGCCTTTTATTTTAAGTAATTCATGTGTTTTACCAAGGAGAATAAGGCTGGAGATACCTTCAAATTCTGCATCTCCCGGAGGAAAAAGAATGCCTTTATCGCCGAGGTCTGCAGCCCCGCATAGGGCATCAATAATGGCATGGATAACTACATCAGCATCGCTCCACCCGGAGAGTCCTTTATCATGTGAAATACTAACACCCCCCAATATGAGCTTACGCCCTGGAACAAAGGGGTGGCTATCGTAGCCAATGCCGACTCTTAAATTAGGTTTTTCCATATGCAATTCACCATAGCGGCTAAGCGTGATGTTTGTTAGTCCATCGTTAGAGAAAGGACCTCTGCTGTCAGTAAATCCTCGGGTGTATTTATTTTTATATTACTATAAGAGCCAAAGTAAATCTTCACACTATGTCCCAGTTGCTCTATGGCGGAGGCATCGTCGGTAACCTCGCAAGTAAGTGTTTCATATGCCCTGGTTATTAGCTCGGAGCTGAATATCTGTGGTGTTTGTGCTGCCCATAATAGACTACGCGGTAAAGTTTCCACAATTACCCTGAGATCGTTTGCGAGTTTTATTGTATCTTTAACTGGTATCGCAGCTATAGCAGCACCCTTGTTTTCAGTAGCTGTTTCGATGCCTCTCTGGATTAAGTCTATAGTGAGAAAGGGACGAGCTCCGTCATGAACCATGACCCAGTTGCAGCTACTCAGTCTACACAGGCCTTCTTTCACTGAATCTTGTCGTCGATGCCCCCCGGCACATATTGCTGTAACCTTGGACCAGTTTTTTCTTTTTGCTAATTCCTGTCCCGTCTTTAATTTGTCATTGTCCAGCACAATAACTATTTGTTGGATAAGCTGACATTTTTGGCAGGTATCCACTGACCATTCCAACAAGGTTTTACCTGCTAGGGGTGTGAATATTTTATCTACTCCACCCATACGTTCACTCTTGCCAGCGGCGACAATGATAGCTCCTAATCGGGGTCTGTTATCCACTAACGACTTTCTCCTTCTTTTTCTCTATACCCAGATGCAGAGCTTCAACCAGAGTCCTTGCTTCGAGGAGCTTGGGAGCATTAGCCATAACTGAGGGGCTTGACACAAGTTTGGGAAGCAGGCACGACTTAAAGCCCAATCGAGCTATCTCTGTGATTCTCCTCTCAATCTGGGGGACAGTCCTTAATTCTCCACTTAGCCCTATTTCTCCCAGGACAACTAAGTTTGGGAGAAGTTTCCTGTCATAAAAACTGGATGCTATGGCCAAGGCGACCCCCAAGTCTACTGCTGGCTCGCTTATTTTTAATCCACCAGTCACGTTAACTATGATATCTTGGCTGTAAAGGCGCAGTCCTGCACGCTTGCTGAGCACGGCACTGATGAGTAGAAGCCGATTAAAATCAATGCCATTGGCAACGCGCCTGGGAGAACTGAAGGTTGTAGGTGTAGTTAGAGCCTGGATTTCTACGAGCAGTGGACGGCTTCCCTCAAGTGGCGGGACGACGACTGAACCAACGGAGGAGTCATTGTATTTGGATAAAAATACCTCGGAAGGATTATTCACTTCTTTCATTCCATCATGACACATCTCGAATATACCTACCTCATTGGTAGAACCAAAGCGATTTTTTACACTTCTCAATATTCGATAGTTACTGAAGGCTTCCCCCTCAAGATAGAGCACTACATCGACAATATGCTCCAATGTTCCAGGTCCGGCGATGGAACCATCCTTGGTTACATGTCCGGTTATAAATGCTGGAATATTCTTCTGTTTGACCCAATGCATTAATTGCAACGTGCACTCGCGTATTTGACTGATACTACCGGGTACTCCGGCGATATCTTCCGAATACATGGTTTGGATTGAGTCTATTACTATAAGTTGGGGAGACAGTTTCTCTAAATGCTCCAGTATTGCGAGTAAATTGGTTTCAGGAAGAACGAACAACCCTTGATCATTTATGTTTAAGCGTTCCGTTCTAAGTTTAATCTGGTTTACAGACTCTTCTCCAGAAATGTAAGCTACAGGCTTGTTAGTCTCAGCGAATATTGCCGCTAATTGTATCAGTAGCGTAGATTTACCTATTCCCGGCTCTCCTCCAATAAGTATTAATGAGCCAGGAACTAAGCCACCTCCTAGAACACGATTCATTTCGGATAAACCTATGGGCAATCGAAGATGCGTGGAAGTCCTAACTTGAGAAAGCTCCATTAGTTCGCTTGTAGTGGATTTCGGACGGTTGGATGAAGGTAAGGAACGGCTGACAGTAGTTTCTACAAATGTGTTCCATGCGTCACAATTTGGGCACCGCCCAAGCCACTTGGTACTTTCTTTGCCACATTGCTGGCAAAGAAAGACTTGCTTTAGCTTTGCTTTATTGCCGCCGTTGGATTTCAAATCGGTTATCCGATACTTTTAACTGCACTCCTGGTGGTGATTAATGCCTTTGTTTTACTAATCAGTGCTATTTTATTGTTTCCCTTTGGCTATGTAGGTAAAGCTTCCTTAACCAGTGGTCTGATTACTATCTTTTCATTATCAGTGTCTATCATTACACTGTCTCCAGGGTAGAATTCACCTTGTAACAATGAATCAGCGAGAGGATCTTCAACCAAATTTTGGATTGTACGACGTAGAGGACGTGCGCCAAAAACGGGATCGAATCCTTCTTTACCCAGAAGATCTTTTGCAGAGTCGGTGATTTCCAAAGAGATATCCTTCTCCTTAAGGGATTCTGTAACCTGAGATAACATTAAATCAACAATCTTACGAATATGCTCTCTGGTTAGAGAGTGGAATACTACCATGGCATCAAGGCGATTAAGGAATTCAGGGCGGAACCTTTTCTTCATCTCTCCAAGGACTTTCTCTTTCATTTTTTGATATTCCGCCTGCTGGTTTTCCTTGTTTTCAACGTGGGTAGTGAAGCCGATGTTCATTTCTCGCCTAATAAGTTCGGCACCTATGTTACTGGTCATAATGATAATGCTATTTCGGAAATCAACCCGGCGACCTTTCGCGTCTGTTAAGTGCCCGTCATCAAAAATCTGCAGTAGTATATTGAATACATCATCGTGTGCCTTCTCAATCTCATCCAGAAGGATGCAGCAGTAGGATTTACGTCTGACGGCCTCGGTTAATTGACCACCCTCTTCGTAGCCGATGTAACCTGGTGGCGCTCCAACAAGACGAGCTACAGAGTGACGTTCCATAAACTCTGACATGTCTATCCGAACCAAGGTGTCTTCGCTACCGAACATGAATTCGGACAAAGCCCTGACTAACTCAGTTTTACCGACACCTGTTGGCCCTAAGAATATAAAGGCCCCAATTGGACGCCGCACCTCTTTCAATCCTGCTCGTGCTCTCCTGACTGCTTTAGCTATGGCGGTTATGGCTTCATCTTGACCGATTATTCGTTTGTGTAACGTTTCTTCCATCTGGAGTAGACGTGCAGTCTCAGCACTAGTTAATTGTATTATTGGAATTCCCGTCCACATGTTACAAACTTCCGCGATGTCATCTGCTGTAACGGTAGGTTTACCTTCCTCCTGTTTGATTTGCCACTCTTTCTCCATCATGTTGAGTTTTTCGATTAGCTGAACTTCGCGCTCACGTAGTTCTGCTGAATACTCATATTGCTGAGCAGCAATGGCAACTTCCTTTTCCTTTCGCATATTCTCCAGAGCATGCCTTGATTCAGTCAGTCCCATGGGAGCGCTGCCTCGCTTGATACGTACCCGAGAGCTTGCCTCATCTATTAAATCAATGGCTTTATCAGGAAGGCGTCGATCTGGTATGTATCTGGCAGCCAGGGATGTTGCTGACTGTAAAGCTTCATCACTTATGGTCAAATGGTGAAATTCCTCATAGCGGGAGCTTATGCCTCGAAGGATAGCCAGGGTTTCTTCAGCACTCGGCTCAGCGACCAGAACACTCTGAAAACGTCTTTCCAGGGCAGGGTCTTTCTCAATATATTTACGATAGTCATCAAATGTGGTAGCACCGATACACTGTAACTCACCTCGTGATAGGGGGGGTTTCAGAATATTGGCAGCATCAACGGCACCTTCAGCGGCACCGGCACCTACAATCGTTTGCATTTCATCAATGAATAAAATGCAATTTCCAGCAGCTTTATCTTCCTCAATAACTTTCTTTAATCTCTCTTCAAATTCACCACGATACTTTGTACCTGCCACAAGGGATCCTATATCCAGAACAATGATTCTCTTGTTTATTAATGGCTCAGGGAC
>SDBS01003366.1_pt1 | contig 15697 bp, 13 predicted proteins | sample 2277091 | NCBI WGS metagenome assembly SDBS01 (sample SAMN10404972, study PRJNA504765) | marine sediment metagenome | isolation source: marine sediment core GS10_PC15, 163 cmbsf | place: Arctic Ocean: Southern Knipovich Ridge | collected 2010 | reverse complement strand
TCATGCCTATTTTGCATTGGTGTTTTTTATATCGTTCGTGTGCCTTTTTTTCCTGTTCTTTATAGGCGTTCAATCTTTTCATCATCAAGTCGAAGTTGACTTTGTGCCCGTCGAATTCAGGTCCGTCAACACAGACGCATTTTGGCTGACCGTCAAATTCGATTCGGCAGCCGCCGCACATACCGGTGCCGTCAACCATAATGGTGTTGAGCGATACTTGTGTAGGTATATTAAACTGTTTTGTTACCTCGCAGCAGAACTTCATCATTATAGCCGGACCAATCGCAAAGACCTGATCCGGCTTTGGGCTGCGTTGACAGAGCTCTTTCAATGGTTCGGTTACCAGTGCTTTTCGTCCGTATGAGCCGTTATCGGTCGTAATTATCAATTCGTCGCTTATCTGTGCGAATTCCTCTTCGAGGATGAGCAGCTTTTTGCTTTTTGCCCCGAGGATGCTGATGATTTTGTTGCCTTGGGCCTTCAGGGCTTGTGCGATAGGCAGCAAGGGCGCATTGCCGATACCGCCGCCAACGCAAACAACGGTGCCGAAGTTTTCGAGATGAGTTGGCTTGCCCAACGGCCCTGCGACGTTAGTGATTTCGTCGCCCTGCTGCAAATCAGCCAATTCGGCGGTGGTTTTACCGACGCGTTGCCAGATCAGGCGGATGGTGCCCTTTTCCGGGTTGGCTCCGGCGATTGTCAGAGGGATCCGCTCGGCGTATTCGTTGTTTATACTGATAATGACAAATTGGCCCGGCTCTCTTGCCCGCGCAACCAGCGGAGCTTCGATTTCAGCAGTGAAAACATCTTCTGAAAGCTGCTTTTTGGATATAATTTTGTGCGACACTTTTGATTCTTTCAGCTAAATACTGTAAAAGACCGAGATTATCGCACACGCAGGCCCGTATGTCAAGAACAATCGTATGATGTAACATTTTCGAAGTGCGTATTGAGGATTGATATTGCGAGAAGTCCGGTGTTATATCCGGCCGAGCTGACCGGCTCCATTGTGCCCTTCTGAGCTTGTTAAGGCTGGTTTGCTTGTTATATTACTCGTGCCAGTTTGTTATCGTGAAGGACACAGCTTCGTCACTTATACTTACCTCTCTCAGGGAGGTATCGTAGTAAAAGGTGCCCGTGTTTTTCTGCTCAAAGCTTTTGGCTGTAACCGCTCCGTACATATCGGCGGAATTGAACATTACTACATCTGCATTAGGGGCATGAATTGCTCCGTAAAGGTCGGTGCTGTTCTTAAATCCTATACTTGTGCAACTATCAAGGCCATATATCTTGAGTTTGTGTGGGTCCATGTTCAGATTATTGACCATGCTTGAGTTTTTACCTTCAAAATCCCCACCTAAATAAAGGGTCAAAGATGCATTCTCAGCTATCTGCAGCTCAGCAGAATTACCGAGGATTACATCGCCGGTTATATAAAGTGTAACGTCACCTTCAATTGTAATCTTTTTATTGGCCGGGAGCCTAATGCTGCTATACTGCGCCGAACTGTTTATCGTAATATTTTCTCTTATAGTCCCGAGAGAGGGCGAAGACTCCAGCGATTCAGGCACGGTTACTGGTAGCAGCTCATATATCTGTGTCAAGGTGAAAGTCTCGCCGTTGATAGTAGCGCCATTGTTGATAATAACATCATCCGGATTTCCACCCATCCCCACGACTATATTGCCATTTATAATTGACGTGTTTTTAAGGACAACAGAGCTTGGAACGGTGCTGTTCGTGCCGATTTGCATATCTCTATCGTCGGCGTCGTAATTGTACCAGTCCACTGTGGCCCCACTTTTCATATACAGGTGTTGTTCAGTGAAGATCGCCGCTTCAAATGGTCCCTGCAGTTGTAAAGTGCAGCTCACGGTTCTTTGGGCCTGGTCGGAGTTTCCAGTAGATTGAATGGTATAACCGCTGCCGAGATTACCTGTAACTGTGTAACTATAGACCGCGTCACAATTAGGCAGGCTTATATTTGTTCCAAGCGGCATGGTGCTCTCGTCCCAGAGTTCAGCTTTCAACTTCCCGTTCATTTCAAAAAGGGCTTTTGTCAGCCCGGCGTCGGCAGCACACTGAGCTGTGATATCCGAGGCGGTTCGTATGGAGGAGATACGGCTGCTCAGGCCGAGCCTCAGCAGACCTGTACCCATTGCAAGCAATATTACGACGACAAGCATTGCCAGCGCTATTGCAAAGCCGCGTTTTTTTGATTGCAGCAGCTTTTTCATGTTTACCTCTCTCTCTTTTTTAGGAGAAGATTTTTTTAATTGTGCGTAACCGCAGACATGACGATGGTATTCGTCTGTGTGCCGTTATCGAGTGTAAGTATCATTTGGGCGGACCGGCCGACCTGCTCGAACACGCAGCCGGATACATTCCTGCAGACAGTCTCAATGGTTAGCGTTGCTTTTGGATTCAGTTGGCCGTACTCAACATTCAGGGCATCGTTAGCCGCATAGAAACGTGCATAGCGGTCAACAACAGTAGATGTGTCGTCTGCATAGTAATAAACCTCGATCCAACTGCCGGCGTTGTCGAGCAAGAACCTTTCCCCACTTGCCCTGCGCATTACCGCGCCAAACTTCTTCCTTGCTACGTAGCCGTCTATAATGACATCGGAGTATATACGATCGTACTGAATGCTCCAGCCGCGCTGGCCGTCAACTAAGGCCATGCCGATAGCAAGTACGACAATAACCATAATTGCTGAGGCTACTATCAACTCTATAAGTGTAAAGCCCCGTGGAGTTGTAAGTCTTTTGTTAATCATCGTCATCTCCATGGTCCGTTATAAGGCGTAGGTTGTGAGCTTAAAAGATTTATCTGCATCGTTAAGGCTGCTCGTTCCCTGCTCCCGCTGAGCCCAGGCTACAACGATATTCAAGGCCCTCAATCCGGTACTAACGTCTTTCCACGATAAAGTCATATAGTAGTTAGCGCCATTTAAAGTAACGGTGTAGTTTCCCAGGAGGGTAAAATCCTCGGGTTTGTCGGGACCGGCAGCGCTCTGGGTGATTGTCAGGGTTGAACCAAAATGGGCTGTTGGATCATAGGTCTCGGTGCCTTTGACACCTCGCCAGCTTTCGCAAAGCATCAGTCCGATTCTGGCGGCTGTTATCTTGGCGGTAGCTTTTTGTGCATCCAAAGTGGAATAATATCTAAAATTGGAAGTTCCGATAAACGCTACTAAGAGAACAAAAATCGAAATCATTATATCTACTAACGAGTATCCCCGGCGACAACGAATTTTGCTTGTTCTTGGGACCATTTTTGTTCTATTCAACTTGGGAAAAGGGCCGGCTCATTGAGACAAATCCACACTTTTTTCACCGCCAGAGTCGATTTCTTAGGTATCGCGTATCTTATTATTATCGGGCGATGTACCTATGTTTAGTCTCAAACTCGGCTACTTTAACTACGGCCACCCCATACCAGGTTTTAATCGACATAAAATGCCATTAAGTTTACGAAAACCATGGCATTCAATCCCCCTCGACAGCAATCAATCCCACAAGCTGTTCGAGCAATCGCTGCTAAAGATCTGTTCGAGTTAGTATGGTATTAGGAAAAATCCGGTATTACGGTGCTGTGCTTTTGTAAGTTCCGTTTGTTAAGAGCGAGCTGTCCTGCCGAGAAAATCATTGTAATCTTATCGCAAAAGTTGATACTACTAATTTGCCGTCTGTTGATTATGGTCTTCGGCGGATTGGATTTCTTCTCCCTGTTGGAAGGGGTCTTCGACTTGGAAGGGATCTTCGACTTTTTCCTGTATTTGGTGCAAAACCACAGACCTGATTTTTGAGGCAAATTCAGAAATCGTCAGAGGAGGTTGTTTTTGCTGCTCGGCCTGAGCAGGCTTGCTGTCGGCCTCGACGGCAATGATGGCCTTTTGCACCGCCTGCTCGGCGGGTTCATCAGTTAAGGACCGTAAGTATATGGAAGAGGAGGAGGCCTGCTGCTCGGCCCAAATCAATTTCTCTCGAATCAGTTCCAAAAGTGCCAGGAATAATCCGATCATTACCAGACGATTGGTTCTGGACTCGAAGAGGCGCTCAAAGGTCACCGGGCCTTCTGTCTGCAGCCGATGCAAAATCTCTATCTGGTACAAATCTATGGGCGTATCGTCCTTGATACGGCTGATATCGCCGATGGTTCCGGTGGCTTTACATATTGAATCAAAGGCTTCGAGCAGGTTCCAGATACTGACCTGTTCAATATCAATCTCAGGCTCGGTGGTGGGCTTCAACTGCTCGACAATAGTAGCGGGTCGCGGGAAACGTTCTTTTTGCTCGTCGGCTGCGGCATTGAGTAGATTGGCGGCATCCTTGAACTTTTTGTATTCGAGGAGCTGACGGATAAGCTCTGCGCGGGGATCAGTCAAATCATCCTCTCCGAGCAGAGCGGACTCAGGATCTGCTTTTGGCAGGAGCATTGCCGATTTTATTTGCATCAACGTTGCGGCCATTACCAGAAAGTCGCCGGCAAGGTCAATGTCAAGGATTTTGAGCATTTCGATATAGTGGATGTACTGGTCGGTTATTTTGGCGAGGGAAATATCGTAAATATCCACCTCCTCTTTGCGGACCAGATACAAGAGCAAATCCAGAGGCCCTGCAAAAATATCAAGATTTACGCGGTAATCGGCCAATTTATGCCCTCGGTATTTATGCCTTCGGTATTCATGCTCTCGGTATTATTGCTCCTGTCTCTCTTGAGGTTCCTGAGATTCCAGGATTTCCTGTGCTTGCTTAGCCTGGCTTTCGAAAACCTGCAGTTTTGCTAAAGAAGGAACCGGATAAGGAAGTACCGAAAACTTCTCGCCCATTACAACCGATTTGATTCCAAAATCATCGAGCAACTGTTTTGCTAAATCGGCTTCACCGTAATCTGGGAACTCCGCAATTGTTATGAGTTTATCAGCCATAATTACCTTCTCAATCCAACAGCCTGTCGGGCCTTTTCGAGTGTTTCCCCTGCCACGGCTTTTGCCCGCTCAGCGCCGTTGGCAAGGACTTCTTTGACATAGTCGATATTATTTTCAAGCTCGGTTCTTTTCTGTCGGAACGGCTGAAAATAATCTATCATCAGCTCGGCGAGGCGTTTTTTGGCCTGGCCATAGCCCATGCCGCCGTTTCGATATTTGCTCTCCCACTCGGCCAGCTCCTCCGGCGAGGCGACAAGCTTCAAAAGCGCAAAGACATTACATTTATCAGGGTCCTTGGGCTCTTCAACCGGTGTCGAATCAGTAACAATTTTCATAATCTTCTTTTTGACACTTTTCTCAGACTCAAATATTTCGATAGTATTTCCATAGCTTTTACTCATCTTCCGGCCATCAATGCCCGGGACGACGGCTACGGATTCGATGATGTGTTCTTTCGGGACGATGAAGACTTCGCTGTAAGTGTTATTGAATCGGATTGCGATGTCGCGAGTAACCTCGATGTGTTGTTTTTGGTCGGCACCGACAGGAACAAGGTCGCTGTTGTAAATGAGGATGTCAGCGGCCTGGAGGACAGGGTATGCGAACAGGCCGTGATTAGGACTAAGACCCTGAGCGACTTTGTCCTTATAGCTCGTACATCTCTGCAATAGGCCCATTGGGGTTACACAGGAAAGCAGCCAGGTCAGTTCCGTAACCTCGGGCACATCAGACTGGCGCCAGAAGACGGTTTTTTCGGTATCGAGGCCCAATGCGATATAATCCATTGCGACATCAAGCGTATGGCCGGCAACCTCGGCCGGCGTTGGGTTGCTCGTAAGCGCATGGTAGTCGGCGATGAAATAAAAAGAATTGTGCTCAGCCTGCAACTGGAGGTGCTGACGCATGGCACCGAAAAAGTTGCCTATATGAAGCTTGCCGGATGGTTGTATACCCGAAAGAACCCTCAAAATTTAACTCCCGATAACAAAAAGCGAAAAAAAAATTAAAATAAACTCTGTTAAAAATAACGGTATTGGAAGCGGATGTCAATAATTTAGAATCAAGAATGTGGATTGTTATTTTCAGGGTGACTATAACCATATAAATAATGGGTGGAGAATTTTGTTGCAAAGCGCAATTTGATGAATACTATTTAGTGGATAGTGTTTGGTGAATAACGACCAATGGCTCAGTACTTACGAAACGGCTAAATATACCCCAAAATGGTTTTTACACTGCACAGATATATATTTCGGGAGCTTTTAAGAGTTTTTGTATTAGCGGCGGTGGCGCTGACGCTAATGCTCAGCTTGGGCAGTATTCTGCGCCCGGTCCAGGAATACGGCGTAGGGCCTCGGCAGGTGATCCACCTTATGGGATATTTTCTGCCGATAACGCTGACGTTTGTTCTGCCGATGGCGGCATTATTCGCTGGTGCCCTCGTTTACGGGCGACTTACAAGCGATAATGAGCTTGACGCATGCAGGGCAAGCGGAATAAGTCTGCTGACGTTAGTTTACCCGGGATTTGCCCTGGCGATTATAATGGCGATTGTGAATCTGCTTTTAAGCTTCCACGTAATGCCGGCTTTCATACACATGGCGGAAAAATCCCTCAAGGCCAATGCCAAACAAATACTTTTCCGCAATATCCAGCGCAAAAGATACTACAAACTGCCACCGGACGGCCGGTACCTGATTTATGCCGACCAGACCAGCCCGCAAAACGATGCACTTTCAGGGGTGGTTATTGTTGAGTTAAAAAATATGGAAATAAAAAAAATTATCACTGCTGAAAGTGCCAAAGTAAGTTTTGAAATGCATGAGAGATTAAATGAAGTCAAAATAATTGCATACAGGGCAAACCAGATGGGCGCCGAGGACGAGGGAGGGGCGGAATGGCTGTCGTTGACAACGGAGTTCGGTTCGCTGTTAGGCGATGATATTAAATTCAAGAAAATAGATGAGATGAAAAGAATCCAGGCCGACCTGAATCAGTTTTATCCGATTGCAAAACTGGCGCGCGATACTTACGCACAACTTATGGCAGAGCTGTTAGCGCAAGACATTAAGACCAAAATAGCTGATGGTACTAATAGCTCCTATAATCTGCTCGGCGAGCCAAACTCAGTCAAATTTACTGCCGGTCAATGCATCGCGCGAGAAGAAGAAGTCGAGTTATTGGGCGATGTTGTGGTCGAAGAATACGATACGGACAGTAAACGGCCTTTACGCACTTTAAGATGTGCAAGGGCTTCGCTGCATATCGAAGGCGATAAACTGACACCGACTTTGACGATGGACATTTATAACGCAAGAGCGGAAGGCTCAGAGGAATTAAAAATGCGGCATATCGTTCGCGGTTTGATCCCGCCTATGGCCGTAGAGACAATAGCAAATGAATTCAAAACCGAAAAAAACGGCTCATTGTCATTGAAGGTTGAAAAACTGGCTTCCCAGTTAACAGGAATACAGGCAAGTCCGCAACTGGAAAGACTGCGATATGTTCTTCAGAGAAAAATACGCAAGACGTTGGTGCAGATAAAGGCTGAGATACATTCCCGATTGGTGTTCGGAATAGGCTGTATATCAATGATTATGATTGGCATTGGTCTGGGCATAATAAAGAAAGGTGGACATTTGCTCGGTGCTTTTGGTGCAAGTTGTGTACCCGCTGCAGTGCTGATAGTATGCATAATGAGCGGCAAACAACTTACCGAGAACCTCGGCTCACAAAATGTTTCAGGCATAGCGCTGATGTGGGGAGGGTTGGCATTTTTGTCTTTGTTGGCTGTTGTGATATATGGCTGGCTATTGAAAAACTAAAGATTGTTCAAAGTTCAACTATTCACAGAACACAAAATATGAAGATATTGGACAGATATGTCGTAAAGAATTTTCTGATTGGCTATGTAATTGCCTTTTGCGTTCTGATAGGTTTGCGAATGATTATTGATTTGTTCGTAAATCTCGACGAATTTACCGAGCACGACGAACTTAGCGCCCTAACAGTTATGAAAAACATACTTATATTTTATGGTCTTAACATCACGCTTTACTTTAGGGAATTCGCTGGAATGATAACCGTAGTTGCGGCGTCCTTTTCGTTCGGCAAGATGGTCCGCTCCAATGAGCTGGTAGCTGTGATGGCATCGGGCGTTAGTTTGAAGCGGGTAATTGCACCGATAGTCCTTCTTGCGCTGCTGTTGACCGGTGTGCTGGTAATTGATCAGGAATTTATAATACCGCCAATTGCCGACAAACTTGTGCGCAGCCACGATGATATTCCCGGCCGGGAAGCCTATAACGTATGGTTTATCAGCGACAGTAAAGGCTCACTGATTAGCTCTCAAAGATTTGATGTAGAAACGTCAACACTGTATAATCCGACTGTCATCACACGCCGTAAGATAGCTAATTCGTACATCTGGGAGGTGACCGGGCGGATAGATGCCGAAAAAGCGGTTTACAATAGCGAAACAGGCCGGTGGGATTTATTTAACGGGCAATTTATCGAAAAAGGCTCCACTAAAGGCGTCCAGCCGATAGCTTCTTACGTCAGTGACATTACTCCAAAGGACATCCTTGTCAGGCGTGAATCCGAGCACAAAACTTTACTAAGCTGGCGGCAGTTAGCTGCCCTTGCAACGCAGGCAGAGCAGGGAAAAATCAAGGATTCGAGTCAGCTTTACAGCCAGAAGCACTTTCGTGTTACTGAGCCGATTATCAATCTGGTAATGCTTATGGTGTGTCTGCCAATTTTGGTTTGTCGTGACCCGAAGTCGATGAAGTCCGCCGTTACGATTAGCTTTGCTATAGTAGGTGCGTGTTTTGTCACAACTTTTATCTGCAAAATGCTCACTACGGAGGCTGAAGTCAGCAACTTTTATCAAATTGGATTTTATGCATGGCTGCCGATATTCATCTTTTTGCCCATAGCTTTTATCGAATTGGATTCAATGAAAACGTAATCACAGATGTCCCACTTTACGGCGTGCTGTAAAACAGGAGCTCCAATTTCAATAAATTTATACCTTTGTGGAGCCGCTGTGTTTTATCGCATCGTGGATTTCTTTATTTATCCTGACGCTGCACCAGGCCTTGCCGCACATTGAGCAGTAATCGGCGGATGGTAATTCTTCGACCCCGATTTCTTTACATGCCTGGCGGTGCATTCTCTCGGCCGTTTGCGGGTCGAGCGATTCGGCCAGATGCGTTTTCCAGTCAAGATTTGTCCGGGCGATGCTCAGCCTTTTGTCCCGCTCGGCGATACCTTTGAGGCCGCGAGCAACATCGCCGGCGTGGGCGGCGATTTTTGCAGCAGTTACGCCTGCTCGAACATCATCGGCATTGGGCAGACCCAGATGCTCTCTGGGCGTAACATAGCACAGAAACGATGCGCCGTAAAAGGCAGCGGCGGTTCCGCCGATTGCTGATGTTATGTGGTCATAACCAGGTGCGATATCGGTTACCAGCGGGCCAAGAACATAGAAAGGAGCACCGTGACAAATCTGCTGCTGGATTTCCATATTGTATTGTATCTGGTCAAACGGCACGTGGCCGGGACCTTCGACCATGACCTGACAGCCCTTTTCTTGGGCCTTGGCGGTAAGCTCGCCGAGGGTCCTTAATTCTGCTATTTGTGCATCGTCGGTGGCATCGGCGATTGCGCCGGGTCGAAGACCATCACCCAGAGAAAAACAAACATCATACTCTGCTAATATGTCGCATAAATCATCGAACATTTCGTACAGGGGATTTTGCCTGTTGTGGTATAGCATCCATTTAGCTAACAGCGCCCCGCCCCGGCTGACGATACCCGCCACCCGATTCTCAAGTAAAGGCAGATGCTCCCTTAAGACGCCGGCGTGAATCGTGAAAAAATCAACACCCTGTTTGGCCTGTTTTTCAATTGTCTCTAAAATTATTTTGCTGTCTATGTCCTCGACATCTCTGTCCTTTATCATTTCATAGATTGGGACCGTTCCGAAAGGTACCGGGCACTGTGCCAGTAGTTTCTGGCGGATTTCGTCAAGGTTACCGCCGGTGCTCAAATCCATAATTGCATCGGCGCCGGCGGCAAGTGCCGTTTCCATTTTTTCGATCTCACCTTCCACCGAGCAGCGGACACTGCTTGTGCCGATATTTGCATTTACCTTTGTGGTAAGCACCCGGCCTATACCCGCCGGCCTCAGACCTGTTTTCAAATGCAGCTTGTTCGCGGGTATTACCAGCCGGCCGGCGGCGATGCTCTGGCGAATAAGCGCGGCATCAACATTTTCCGCCTCGGCGATAAATTTGACTTCGTTGGTAATCGTTCCTGTTTGCGCGATCTGTAATTGTGTAGCCATTGTTTTGGATTTCCCGTTAAATACAAAAAATCGCTCCGCCGTAAGGTGTCCTGTGGACTGCTCCGAAGCGATTCATTCTGGGGCTGCCGAGTTTACATATTAGTCAATCACTTTCCTACGCAGGCATATCGCCCATTCGGCGACTGTCCCGATCAGGTTCAAAGGGTTTTTTCTCAGGCCCATTTATCCACGGGCCACCCCTGGTAAACTGCTTTTATTATAGCCTATTGCATCCGGCAGTCAAATAAATATTAGCGCTTAGTATATCTGTCGCGCCGGGACGTCCTTCGACGCCGTTGCAGAAAGACGCGGACGCCTTTTTTATTTGATGTAATGATATCCGGCCTGCTGTCGCCGTTGATGTCGATTACCTCGAATTGGGTTCCAACGCCGGAGTCGTTATCGATTACGTGCATAGTAAACTCGGCCTTTCCCTTCCGGGGACGGCGCAGCTCGAACCAATATAGCATGGCCGGGTCTTTTCCTCCGGGGTCCTTGCCCTGGTGCGCAAAGTGACGCTTGCCTGTTACCAGGTCCTTAATGCCGTCACCATTGATGTCAACGAGTCGTATCGCGTGCGGCTGGGAGTACTTTTCGGAAATGACGTGCTGCTTGAAAGTCGAGCCATCGGCGCCGGCGAGCTGCTCGAACCACCAGATGCCATAGTTGTGGGCCGAGCTGGTAATTACGTCGCTGTCGCCGTCGGCATCCACATCATAAACGAGTATATCCGCACAGTCCGGGCCGAGGTTGGCGGGGTGAAATTCCCAGTCGCTGTCGGTACGGTCTTCTGGCGCTTCCCACCATCCTTCTTTGATAAGAACATCGTTTCGACCGTCACCATTGACATCGCCAATGCCCAGGCCGTGGCTGTACTTTTTAGTCCCCGGTGCGTCCGGGCCGGCTGCGATAACGTGCATATCCCACAGACCGTCAAGGTCATTCGGCACACTGAACCAGGCCATTTGCCCCTTAGGACGAACGGCGAAAACTAATACCGGATTGCCGTTACCCAGCAGGTCAACGAAGATCGGCGTCTCGTTACAGGCGCTATTTACAACCATTCGCTGCTTCCAGTGACCTGGCTTGTTCTTTGGGTTTTCATACCACAGGCAAGGCCCATTGGGCAGGCCGATGACGATTGAATCGACCCAGCCGTCACCATTTACGTCTTGAGCGAAGTTGGCAAAACAATTACTATAACCTTTTGAGCCGTCGTATTGGCCAACGGGACGGACTTCGTGCATCTTCCAATCCGGCGCCGCGTACCATACATCGCCGGAAAGGATGTCCAGCTTGCCGTCATGGTTGACATCTCCTACCGCAACTCCCTCGGCGCGGAAAGTTCTGTCCACGACGATTTTTCTAAACCGCACCTGGCCGACTGCCACCGAGATGCTGCAGAAAAACGCTAATACGATTAATAGAAATAACCATTTTGTTTTCATAATGACCTCCTGTTTTGACATTTGTTACGAAGTACCTTTATTATAGCTTATTGCGTTTAGTAGGCAAACAAATACTCAACCCTTGCGGCTAAGCAGCAAAGGCGAATGCGGGCACTTGCGGGTTAATATTCTGGACCCGGTCTCGGTTACCAGGATATCATCTTCTATTCGCACGCCGAGTTTTCCGGGGATATATATGCCCGGCTCAATGGTAATAACCTGGCCGGCTTTGAGGGTGCCTTTGCCTTTGGCTTTGAGGAAAGGCGATTCGTGAATTTCCAGACCGAGGCCGTGTCCTGTGCCGTGGCTATAGACAGGCAAATCGCTTTTGTCGATTACCTCCCGGGCAGCGGCATCGACACGGTTAATTTTGACGCCGGCCTTTATCATTTTTATCGCAGCGGCCTGGGTCTGCTCGACAACATCATAAACCTTTTTATAAAAAGTAGTCGGCCTACCAACCGCGAAACATCTGGTAATATCGCTGCAATAGCCTCTGTATTTAGCCCCGAAATCAATCAGGACTGTGTCTTTTTGCTTGAGCTTCTTTCTGCCCGGCTGATGATGGGGCCGTGAGGCATTAGGGCCGAAGGCAACGATCGTTTCAAAGCTGTTTGTCGCACCGAGTTTGCGAATTTGAAAATCGAGCATCCCGGCCAACTCGCTTTCGGTTACACCCGGCTTTATGTACCACAGGGTTTGCCTGAGGGCTTGAGCCGCTATTGAAGCAGCGGCTTCGATGGTTTTAATTTCTGTATTGTCTTTTATGCTGCGGACAGTTTCAATAACATCAGCAACTGACCTAAACCGGGCTTTGACGTGTTTTTTCAACGCTTCAAAATCCGCCAGCGAGGTGGACTTTTCAACAGTTACTGTTCGCACCGATTTGAGTTTTTTTACCAGTTTAGCTACTAATTCAGACATGGAATTGGAACGCTCAATTATGGTGCAGCAGGGACATTCGCCCTGCGCCTGTTCTGTGTATCTGCTGTCGGTTAGAAGATAGACGTTACCTTTGGTAATTGCCGCCCAGCTATCATCACCTAAAAAGCCGGTTGTGTAAGTTACATTGGCCGGCTTTGTTACTATCAGGCACTTTATCTTCTTTTTATTCAGCTCGCGACGAACCACATTGATACGTTTTTTTTTTACATCTTTGTCCATTCGCTCTATTCTCTCTTATCTGTTTTTTGCAACGCTCATTTACTGAGTACGTTCTTTTCCGGGGCCCACTTCTTTTGCCAGGCGGGATAGTCCTTAGCTAAGAGGCTTGTCGCGTAATATCCAAGCCAGCTATATCCAGTGCGACGCTCGTATGAGATCTCAGCGAGCGTCGCCTTCGGTATGCCATCGCGGCTACAGAAGATTGGTCGATTCGTTCCAATCTGATAAAAGCGCGCCCATATTGGCGGGGCTGTAGCGTCCTCAATAATGATCTTATCATAGCCCCTCTCCATTGAGTTGTCCGGCTTGTTGATTTGGCGGATGCCGGTGAGCTTAACCCTGTCGAACCAGCCGGCTGCACTTTGAACAGCCTCGATAATTTCCGGGGCAGGGTTGTCGATACTCATCAGAAACCTGACAACACCAACAGACTCAGAACCGCTAATCGAAGGTAATTCGTAACTACGGGCTTTTCTTGCGATGAAGGTCTCCTCGTCATGTTGGGCGCACCATGCCGTCTTCTTGCCATCGGCAACTATTTGGCACTTTAGAATACACTCAATACCTTTCTGAACAGCGTTGTTGGCCTTTTGCCGACGGGCTTCATCAACAAAAGCATATTCGGGCTTTTTCTCAGCAATATCGCGAAGGACACTCATAGCACCAATCATAGCTCCGTCATTAAATGTGATGTATCTTGAGTATCCGGAGTGTCCTTGCCGGAGGTAGATCTGCGGCCAGCCACCGTTGGCGTACTGGGCCTCAAGCAGATAATCAATTCCCCTGAACATAGCCTGCCTGAAACGCTTAAGATCAATGGCGTAATAGACCTTAGCTAAGTATCGAATCTGCGTGTGAGTGGCCCCGTTATCAAGCGTGGAATCTTTCCTTCTCTTGGCCTTGCGTAATTTGGCCTTGTCCTGCTCGCTGAGAACACGGGCCATATCAACGTTCTTTGACCAGCCACCAGTATCGCGCTGATACAGAAGAACATTATCGGCAATGCGGACGGCCTCATCGGTGGCGTAAAACTCAGGCCCCCGGCTCAGACAGCGCTTCCACGAGATGACCTCAGCGGGCTTCTTTGTGCCCCGGGCACCGGATACAGTTGCCGCAGCAACCAGACAAAGCAAACCTGTTACAATACATCGTCTTGTTTTTTTCATACCTGTTATCCTTCCAGCCAATTTTTACTTTAATTTATCTTTCCTTGAAAATACAGTCCCTCCGATGGACTACGGATACAATTGATTAACAACAATCTTGGAAAAAATAAAGTCTTTTTTGCCGGAATGTTTGGCTTTGCGGTGTTTTATTTTTATATTTTTATTGGAGAACAAGACCTTGCTGGGGGGGAAACCGGTTGGCCGGGTAACGACTGACCTTTGATGTTTTCCGCAGGGTGGGAAAACGTTCAGAACAACTAATTTTCCTGGAAAGGACGGCAGCCGCCGTCCTTTTTTTATGCCTTGTCACCGCTGCTTTTTGCCATTACAATGAGTTGAGTCTTGAATTTAATCGTTCTAAACCCGTGGTTGAGCTATGTTAATACTACCTTATCGGACAAATATTCGGCCGAGACGAACGCCATACACGAATTACGCGCTGATAGCTGTCAATGCGTTCATTTTTATTTTTCTGGAATACCGTATAAACTCTTCAGGTAACCTGGAATTTCGGTCCTGGGTGCATCCATTTATGCTCACCGCGGTTCGGCCGCAACTGTGGCAGTTTGTAACCTACGCCTTTTTGCATGGCGGTTTTATGCACATTATCGGCAACATGTTCTTCTTGTATCTCTTCGGTAATAATGTCAACGACAAGCTCGGCCATATTGGGTATCTGTGCTTTTATTTGGCCGGCGCCGTGTTCAGCGGTATAGGTCATACAATTGTTCATTCTGCCTCAAACATACCCACTCTTGGAGCCAGCGGGGCCGTTGCTGCGGTAACCGGTGCTTACCTCGTGTTGTTCCCCCAGACCCTGGTAACCATCCTGTATTGGTTCTTCTTCATTGGTGTAATGGAAGTGCCGGCATTATATTTTATCGCCTTTAAGATGATTCTAATCGATAATGTAATCGCCCGGTACACACCTCAGGTTGCCTACGACGCACATCTGGCAGGATACGCCTTCGGCATCGCAGCTACCTTAGGTATGCTCGCGACCGGTCTAACCGGCACCAGCAGTTTCGACCTTTGGGCGATGATAAGACAATGGAACCGACGGCGGCTTTATCGTGATGCGGTATCGAGTGGTTACGATGCGTTTACCGGCCAGGCAGGGTCCAGGCGGATAAAGGCCAAAGAGGTCAAAAGCCCCGCTCAGCAGCAAAAGGACGAAAAATCACAGGAGCTTCGTAGCGAGATTAGCAAACGGATCTCCGAACGCAATTTACCCGCTGCTGCCGCTCTTTATCTGGAACTGATGAATCACGACAGCGAGCAGATTCTGCCCCGCCAGAATCTGCTGGATATTGCCAACCAGCTCGCCGGCGATAACAAACCCGCCGAGTCGGCCCAAGCCTACGAGCAGTTTTTAACTCATTACAAAACGTATGAATACACTGAGCAGGTCGAGCTGATGTTAGGCATATTGTATTGCCGTTATCTCAATCAGCCGAAGCAGGCGATAAAATATCTCGAAGCCGCATCCAAAAAGCTCACCGACCCCGGCCAGTTAAAGATGTGTAAGGACGAGCTTGCACGACTGCAAAATTAAAGCCAAGGCCGGGTAAAATTGACATCGATAATCAATTGAAAAGGGAGGATGGGCTTTAGCCCATGCGGTTATTCTTGATGC